>ENA-OQKH01001239-OQKH01001239.1-human-gut-metagenome-genome-assembly--contig:-NODE-1239-length-10884-cov-3.015916_pt1 | contig 10884 bp, 8 predicted proteins | sample MGYA00242645_ERZ504791 | MGnify/ENA primary metagenome ERZ504791 (study PRJEB26092, sample SAMD00036388) | human gut metagenome | host: Homo sapiens | study: EMG produced TPA metagenomics assembly of... | reverse complement strand
GTCTGCACGCCTTTTTCCGCGCGCTCCGGGATGAGGTCGCATACGCCGACGAGCTCCACCTCTTTAAATACGTTCGTAATATTTTTAAGGTAAATGCCGCTGATGGCGCCGACGCCGATCATTGCAACCTTTACGGGATTTGTGTTTGCCATAAAATTCACTCCTAAATAAACTTAAATGTCCAGCACGTCTCGAATGTAAATTCTGGAGACCTCTGCCGAATGGAAATTGCCGACCTCCGGGCGGTCGAGCTCCACGCACAAAATGCCGTCGTAGCCGATCTCCTCAAGCGCTGCTTTCACAGCAGGGAAGTCGATGGTGCCGTGGCCGAGCGCGCGGAATGTGCCCATTTTGTCTGCACCCTCTGCGGTCTTCAAAGCGTAGGTGTCTACATCTTTGAGGTGCATGTACGCAAGGCGCGGGCCGACCTTCTTGATGAGCTCGACGGGGGACATGCCCGCAAGCGTTGTGTGTGCCGTATCGATGCAGAACGAAACATAACGCGGATCGGTGTGTGCCATCAAATAATCAATGTCGCTTTCCCAGAACACGCATGTGCCGTAGTGCGGGTGGAAACACAGCGTCACGCCCTTTTCCTTTGCGTAAGCGCCGAGCGTGTCCGCAATGGCGCAGATTTTATCAAGCACCTCGGGGTTTGTCGGGCGCTCCAGCGGACCGTCGTCACCGAAATACCCGCCGTGCTGGCAGTTGTACCACTTGCCGCCGATGGCTGCGAGAAAATCGATCTGCTTTTTGCCGACCTTGATGTTTTCTTCCACGTCGGTGCCGAAGTGACCGTACAGGTTCACAAGCTCCACGCCGCAGCGCTTTTCCATCTCGATGAGCTCGTTCGGGTCTTCAAAATAATCGCCGATAAAGGCGAAGTTTTCCACATAGTCATAGCCGAGGAACTTGCATTCCTTAAAAGACTGCTCCAATTGCTTTTTGGCGGTCTCAGCGTCCTTGGCGGTCAGCCAAGTCCAACCTGTATATGCTGCTTTCATAATCGTATTACCTCCATGTCAGTCGTCTAAAATGCCGTGCATCGGGTTGTTCTGCATCGGTGCCGTGCGCGTGTAGTGTGTTTTCAGCGGGATATATCTGCCCTCGCGACTGGATTTTTCAAAGCTCGTCAAGATCTCCAGCACGTGGTGCTGCTGTTGGTAGTTCGCGCGGAAATCGCGGCCGGTGCGCAGCGCCTTGCACATATCGCTGAGGCCCAGCGCACGGGAGTTTTCGTTGTAGTCGAACAGCAGCGGCACTTCTTTGTAGCCGGTGTAATACTGCGGCGCGTTGTGCGCCATCAGACCGGGGTCGATCGCCTGCCCGCTTACCTGATCCTCCGGGCGGTATACGAGCACCGGTCCGCCGAACGTGTTTGGGTCCGGCACACAGATGGTGCCCTTTGTGCCGTACAGCTCAAAGCGGCACTGTGCGCCGGGTGCGTAATGCACATCAAATGTCGTGCAGATCTGCGCCACCGCGCCGTTTGCAAACGCAATGCTGCCCGTCAGATGCGTGTCGATATCGACGTCGATTTTCTCGCCGTAGTGCGGCTCGGACGTGATAATGCGCTCCGGGAACGTCTTTTTCGTCATGCCGATGACGCCCTTCGCTTCGCCGATGAGCTGCACGAGCGCCGTCACGTAATACGGGCCCATGTCCATCATCGGGCCGCCTGCGCGCTTATAATAGAACTCCGGGTCCGGGTGCCACGTCTCGTGGCCATGGCAGATCATCGCGCAGTTCGCCGCAACAATGTCGCCGATGTACCCGTCATCGACAAGCTTGCGCACGGTCTGAATGCCTGCGCCCATGAACGTATCCGGCGCGCCGCCCATCAAAAGGCCCTTTTCTTCAGCGAGGGCGACAAGCTCGTCACCTTCCTCCATGTCTGCCGCAAGCGGCTTTTCGGAGAACACATGCTTGCCGTGCTCCAGCGCGGCTTTTGTCACACCATAGTGCTCGTACGGGCGGGTGAGGTTCAAAACGACCTCCACTTCGGGATCGTTGAACGCTTCATACATATCCTTATAAATTTTCGGCACGGGGGCTTTTGCGCCTGCTTCAATGTATTCCTTCACCGTCTGCACGCCTTTTTCCGCGCGCTCCGGGATGAGGTCGCATACGCCGACGAGCTCCACCTCTTTAAATACGTTCGTGATGTTTTTAAGGTAAATGCCGCTGATGGCACCGACGCCAATCATTGCAACTTTGACCAAATTGAATTCCTCCTTGATGAAAGTAAATCGCCGCCACTCGGCAATTCACGCATCCATTTTCACGTATATTATACACGTTTCGCATAAAATAGCAAGATGTTTTACTTAAGTTTCGGGCAAATTTGCATGCAAGGCAAAAAGCATCGGATTTTCTTGCTTTTTTACATTCCCTGTGCTATACTGTACTGCGAAAACTGAATGAAAACAACAGGTGCCTTTCGTGTGCTTTTAAAAGCGCATAGAAAAGGGTAAAAGGGAAGCGGGTGCAAATCCCGCACGATCTCGTCACCGTGATAAGGGAGTTTGCCGCCATGGCGTTTTGCCGGTCACTGAGCATCGCTTGGGAAGGCGGCGGCAGATGACGATCTTTCAGCCGGGAAACCTGCCTGTGTGTTGGTACGGGAGTGTCACACTCCAAATCACGAGGAATTGGTTGTACCGAAAATGCTCTGACTATACGCCGGGGTCTTTTTGTGTTGCCGTTCTATACATTTTGTACGTTTCAGCAGCACAAAGGACCTCGGCTTTTCTCGTGGGCATACGGTGTGTTTGAAGAGAATTCAGATATGCCTTGGTTTCCTGTACCTTTCTTTCAGCGAAAATATGATAAGGGCCGATATTGCCCACGGAAAGGAAGCACAACCCATGAGTAAGCTTACATGGAAAAAGACAGCCGCACTGGTAATGGCAGTTACAATGCTCACGACCGCTGCCGCAGGCTGCGGCAATAACGCGTCTTCGAGCGCATCTTCTGAGGAGAGCAGCACTTCTTCCACAGTTGAAAGCAGCGAGAACTCCGCAGAGGAAAGCAGCGCGGTGAGCGCAACCGAGGAGGAAACAGACGAAATGGCAGCGAAGAATGTTGCGGATCTCATCGACGCAATCTATGTGCAGGAGCGCAATGACAATACCGATGAAGAATGCAAAGCAGCAAAAGAAGCTTGGGACGCGCTGACCGATGCGCAGAAGGAGCTTGTGGAAGGCGATAACGCCGACCCGGATTACTTCGGCCGCGATACGGGCGACGCCTCGCAAGACGACCCGCGCAACGAAGACGAAATCGGCGAAAACGAGCTGCTCGTTGTCAGCTTCGGTACGTCCTTCAACGACAGTCGCGTAAAGGATATCAAGGGCATTGAGGACGCTCTGCAGGAAGCCTACCCGGATTGGTCTGTCCGCCGCGCGTTCACCGCTCAGATCATCATCAACCACGTGCAGGCGCGCGACGATGAGAAGATTGACAACATGCAGCAGGCGCTTGATCGCGCTGTTGCAAACGGTGTTAAGAACCTCGTTGTGCAGCCGACGCATCTCATGCACGGCGCAGAGTACGACGAGATGAACGAGTTGCTTGACCAGTATAAGGATAAGTTTGAGAGCATCGCCGTTGCAGAGCCGCTGCTCGGCGAAGTGGGCGACGACGCAACGGTTATCAACGCGGATAAGGAAGCTGTTGCAAAGGCCATCACAGCTGAAGCTGTGAAAACCGCCGGTTATGACGACGTCGCTGCCGCTGCAGAAGACGGTACCGCATTTGTTTTTATGGGCCACGGTACGGCGCATGTTGCAAAGGTCAGCTACAGCCAGATGCAGACCACCATGGAAACACTCGGCTACACGAACGTGTTTATCGGCACCGTTGAGGGTGAGCCGGAAGACACCTCTTGCGAAGCCGTTATTGAAAAGGTAAAGGAAGCAGGCTTTACGAAGGTTGTGCTCCGTCCGCTGATGGTCGTTGCAGGTGACCATGCCAACAACGATATGGCTGGTGACGATGAAGATTCCTGGTTGAGCCAGTTCAAGGCTGCGGACTGCTTCGACAGCGTTGATACGCAGATTGCGGGTCTCGGTGAGATTGGGGATATTCAGCAGATCTACATCGACCACGCGCAGGCAGCGATCGATTCCCTGAATGGCTAATCCGTAAACACAGCGCCCGGAGAGAATCGCTCTTCGGGCGCTTATGTTTATAGATTGTTTTTAAAATAAAGAAGAGGTATAACAAAATGAAAAAGAAGCAGATTACAGCCATTTTGCTCTCAGCACTCCTGATCTTCGGGTGCAGCGCGTGCGCAGGCAATACGAATGAAAGCAGTGCGTCTTCCGAAACTTCCGTTTCAAGCGCAGAGCCCACCCCCACCGAAGAGCCGGATGTTGTGCCGGAAGACGGCGTGTACACGGCAGAGTTCAAAACGGACAGCTCTATGTTTCAGGCGAACGAAACTTGCGAGGGCATGGGTACGCTGACAGTTGAAAACGGCGAGATGACGTTCCACGTCAGCCTGCGTTCTAAGAAGATCTTAAATCTGTACCTCGGTACGGCAGAGGACGCAAAGCAGAACGAAAGCGAATGGCTTCAGCCGACCACCGATACCGTCACCTATAAAGACGGCACATCGGAAGAAGTCTACGGCTTTGACATCCCGTTGAAAAGTGTCGATAAAGATTTTGACCTTGCGCTCATCGGCACGAAAGGCACGTGGTACGACCACAAGGTCAGCGTGCGTAACCCGCAGCCGATCGTTGAGGACACCGCAAGCGACGCAGAGACCGAAGTGCCGGAGGACGGCACGTATACGTGCAACGTCACGCTTGAGGGCGGTTCCGGCCGTGCAACAATCGAGAGCCCCACGGAGCTCACCGTTGCGGACGGCAAAATGACCGCGAAGATCACATGGAGCAGCCCAAACTACGATTACATGATCGTGGACGGCGAAAAGTATCTGCCCGTCAATACCGAAGGCAACTCCGTGTTTGAAATTCCCGTCGCCGCACTCGATACCGCACTTGCCGTTACGGCAGATACCACGGCCATGAGCACTCCGCACGAGATCGAATACACCCTGACGTTTGACAGCGCGTCTCTTACCGCATGAGACGGCTTACAGCGCTTTTAGCGGCGCTTCTGCTTCTGGCTTGCACAGGCTGCGCAGCAAACCCGGCACAGCCTGAGAGTACATCAAGCCCGGCGCAGGCCGATGAAACGCAAGCAGATTTTCAAGTCGAAAGCGCCTATCCGCTTGAATACGCGAAAGAGTTCACCGTGGACGAGTGCACCGGCGGTACAAGGCTCATCACCATTCAGAATGCCCGCTACCTCGTCGTGCCGGAAAACAGTACCGTGCCGAACGGTCTTTCGGAAGACATCACCGTTTTGCAGAAACCGCTTGAAAATGTCTATCTCGTCTCCACGTCTGCGATGGACCCGATCCTGAAGCTCGATGCACGAAGCGCCGTCACGCTTTCCGGCACGAGTGCCGAAAACTGGTATCTGCCGGAAGCGAAAGAAGCCATGGAAAACGGTGAAATTTCCTACGCGGGTAAGTACAGCGCGCCGGATTACGAGCGCATCGTGTCTGCAAACTGCGGCCTCGCGATTGAAAACACAATGATCTACCACACGCCGGAAGTAAAGGAGCAGCTTGAAAAGTTTGGCATTCCCGTGCTTGTTGAGCGCTCCAGCTATGAATCCGACCCCTTGGCACGCATGGAGTGGATGAAGCTCTATGGCATTTTATTTGATAAAGAGGCAGAAGCCGAAACGTTCTTCAACGAGCAGGTTCAGCGCATCCGGCCGCTTTTGGGGCAGGATACCACAGGCAAAACGGCAGCGTTTTTCTCTGTGACGTCGAATAACCTCGTCACGGTGCGTAAATCGAACGATTACGTTGCGAAGATGATTGGCATGGCGGGCGGCGAATACGTTTTTTCCGATCTTTCCGATAACGGCAACAACCTCGCAACAATCAATCTTTCGCTCGAGGAGTTCTACGCCGGCGCGAAAGATGCAGATGTTTTAATCTACAACAGCACCATCGAGGGCAAGATTGAAACAACCGAGCAGCTCTTATCAAAATGTCCCATGTTGGCAGATTTCAAAGCCGTGCAAAACGGCAACGTCTGGTGTACCACGCAAAGCCTGTTTCAGGAAAGCATGGAGCTGCCCGATTTGATTTTGGACATGAACCACGTGTTCGCGGCGGAAAGTCCGAATGCGGTCAACGAAGATGAACTGAAATTTCTGACACATGTAAGCTGAGGAAACCATGAAACAAAACGGCACAAAGCGTCTGACAATTTCATATCTTGCGCTCACGGCTGCATTGCTCGCGCTGTTTATGCTGAACATTTTCTGCGGCAGCACGGCCCTTTCGCCAAAGGACATTTTAAGCACGCTTTTCAGCGCGGGGAATAACGCACTCGCGCAAAAGATCATATTTGGTTTACGCCTGCCGCGCGCCGCCATGGTCGTTTTGCTCGGTGCGGCGCTGTCCGTTGCGGGTTATTTATTGCAGACTTTTTTTGCAAACCCTATCGCCGGGCCGTTCGTTATGGGTGTTTCCGGCGGCGCAAAGCTCGCCGTTGCACTCACGATGGTCGTGCTTTTAAATCACGGCTTGTTCACAAGCTCACTCACGCTGATTTTAGCGTCATTTGTCGGTGCCATAGTCGCTATGGGCTTCGTCTTGGCCGTTTCACAGCGCGTAAAGCGCGCAGGCGTGCTCGTTATCTGTGGCGTGATGATTAGCTATATCTGTTCGGCTGTCACGGACGTTGTTGTTGCATTTGCGCAGGATTCCAACATCGTGAATCTACACAACTGGTCGATGGGCAGCTTTTCCGGCATGACGTGGGAGAATGTCCTCACGGCGGCTTTAATTGTGTTGCCATGCCTTGCGCTTTCGTTTATGCTTTCCAAACCGATGGCGGCGTACCAAATGGGTGAAGCCTATGCGCAGAGTGTCGGCGTTTCCGTGCGTCCGTTCTCAGTTGCACTTGTGTTGTTATCCAGCCTGCTCGCGGCATGCGTCACGGCATTTGCGGGGCCGATCTCCTTTGTCGGCATCGCGGTGCCGCATCTCGTAAAGCGCACACTCCGCAGTGCAAAGCCTTTGCACGTGCTGCCGGGGTGCGTTTTAGGCGGTGCAGCATTTTGCCTTTTGTGTGACCTCATCGCGCGCAGTATATTTGCGCCGACGGAGCTTTCCGTCAGCTCCGTCACGGCGATTTTCGGCGCACCGGTGGTCATTTTGCTGCTTGTGCGCAAGCAGAGAAGGGAGGCGGCAGCATGAGCTATTGTGAAGCGAACGACCTTGCGGTCGGCTACAATTCGCCGCTTTTGGAGCATATAAAATTCGCCGCCGAGCGCGGACAGATTTTGATGCTTATCGGCCCGAACGGCGCGGGTAAATCGACCCTGATGAAAACGCTTGCCGCGCAGCTTGCGCCGCAGGGAGGGACCGTTTTGCTCGATGGGCAGTCCCTTTCGGTATACTCACCGAATGCCCGCGCGCGCAAAATGGCGCTGATGGTGCCGCACACAAACCGCACAGAGCTCACGACCTGCTTTGATGTCGCCGCAGCCGGGCGTTACCCGTATACCGGTCGTCTCGGAATTCTCTCCGAAGAAGATAAAAAACAGGTTTTCGACGCGCTGCATCTTGTAAATGCAGCCGATATTGCCGACCGCGATTTTGATAAGATCAGCGACGGTCAGCGCCAGCGTGTCCTTTTGGCACGGGCAGTCTGTCAGGAGCCGGAAATTCTGTTTTTGGACGAACCGACGTCATTTCTCGACGTTAAAGGTAAAGCGGAGCTCATGACGATTCTGCGTCGGCTTGCAAAAGAGAAGAATACTGCAATTATCCTGAGCCTGCACGAGCTTGACCTCGCGCAGAAGCTCTCCGATGCCGTTGTCTGCGTTTCACTAAGCGGTGTCTCGGACATCATGACCGTAAAAGACGCGTTTCAAAAAGAGAACATACAAAAGCTATATAAAATGTCCGCCGAAGAATACACGTTCCTGTTCGGTAAAAAGGAGCCGCCAAAGTTTGAGCACTACATTCGCAGCGGACAAAAATTATTGCGCTGCGGCTACACAACGGGCACGTGCGCGGCACTCGGTGCCGCCGGTGCGGCGCGACTGCTTTTCACCGGCAAGGCCCCGGAAACGGTCGGTCTGCGTACACCGAAAGGCATCGTTGTTGAGGTCGCGCCAATCTACTGTGAGAAGACCGAAACCGGCGCCGTATGCGCCATTCGCAAAGACGGAGGAGACGATATTGACGCCACGGACGGATTGCCCGTCATCGCAAATGTGACGCTTTTGCCCAATGAGCACGGCGTCGTTAAAATCGACGGCGGCAAGGGTGTTGGCCGTGTGACCAAGCCCGGGCTTGACCAGCCCGTCGGCGCGGCGGCCATCAACCGCGTCCCGCGCGAGATGATCACCGAAGCCCTCTTAAAAGAAGCCAAAACATTTGAGTATAAAGGCGGCTTTTCCGTGCTTGTCTCCATCGAGGGTGGGAAAGAGGCCGCGAAAAAGACGTTCAATCCACACATCGGCGTCATTGGCGGACTTTCGGTGCTCGGTACCAGCGGCATCGTGGAACCGATGAGTCAGCAGGCAATCGTCGATACGATGCAGCTGGAAATTCATCAGGCTGCGCTCAAAAACGGTGCGCACCGCCTGATTCTGACTCCCGGCAACTACGGCCTCGATTATCTGCGTGAAACCTACCCCGCGCTCTTGGATATTCCCATCATAAAGTGCTCGAATTTTATCGGTGACGCGCTCGATGCCGCCGCAACAGAGCACTTTGAAGAGGTTTTACTCGTTGGGCACATCGGTAAGCTCGTGAAGGTCGCAGGCGGTATTATGAACACGCACTCCCGCATGGCGGACTGTCGCACGGAGCTTTTCTGCACGTATGCGGCGCTTGCGGGCGCGAAAAAAGAGGTCTGCGAAGCGCTGATGCAGGCGGCCACAACCGATGCCTGCCTTGATATTTTGGATCAAAACGGTCTGCGCGAGCCCGTCATGCACGGCCTGATAAACGCTGTGCAGCTGCACCTCGAGCGCCGCGCAGCGGGTGCATTCCAAGTCGGCGCGGTGCTGTTTTCCAATCAAACCGGCCCCCTTGGGCAGACCGAAACCGCAGAAAAATTGCTGCAAAAGTGGAAGGAGTCGTAAACATGGTACATTTTGTCGGTGCCGGCCCAGGTGCGCCGGACCTCATCACGCAGCGTGGCGCGGCGCTCTTACAGACTGCCGACTGCATCATCTATGCCGGCAGCCTTGTCAACCCTGCACTTTTGGGGCTCGCTAAAGCAGATTGCACGATCTATAACAGCGCCAAAATGACGCTGGAAGATGTGATTTCCGTCATGCGCGAGAACGAAAAAAACAACAGAATAACAGTTCGCCTGCACACAGGTGACCCGTGCCTTTACGGCGCAATCCGCGAGCAAATGGATAGGCTTGATGCAGAAAGCATTCCCTATGACGACACCCCAGGTGTCTCCAGCTTCTGCGGCGCGGCGGCAGCTTTAAACGCAGAATATACGTTGCCGTCTGTCAGTCAAACGGTTATCATCACGCGCATGGAAGGCCGCACGCCCGTGCCGGAAAACGAAAAGCTGCAAAGCCTCGCCACGCACGGCGCGACCATGGTGATTTTCCTTTCAATCGGTTTGGTCAATCAGGTGCAGCAGGCGCTTTTGCAGGGGGCTTATACGGCTTCTACTCCCGTGGCAGTCGTCTACAAAGCCACGTGGCCGGAGGAAAGAATCGTGCGCTGTACTGTCGGTGATTTGGCCGAAAGCGTGCATAAAGCGGACATCACCAAAACGGCGCTTATTGTCGTCGGAGATTTTCTCGGCACACAATACGACCGCAGTAAGCTCTACGATCCCACATTCACGACGGAATATCGGAAAGGCAGCAAAGCATGAGCTGCGCATATATCGCTTTCACCGAAACCGGACTAAAACTCGCAGAAAGACTGGCTTTTTCGCACCCGGGCAGCGTCAGTCGCGGCGGTAAAAACGGCGTGAAATTATCCGATTGGACGGCCGAAAATTTTCAAAAATCCGATGCACTCATCTTCATCGGCGCTGTCGGCATCGCCGTGCGCGCCATTGCGCCGCATTGTAAAAGCAAGGCGACCGATCCCGCTGTGATTGTGCTCGATGAGCGCGGTCGGTTTTCCATTTCGATTTTGTCCGGTCACCTCGGCGGCGCAAATAACCTTGCCAAGAAACTCGCGAGCATCTGCGGCGCAGTGCCGGTCATCACGACCGCGACCGACGTCGAAGGCGTGTTCGCTGTAGACGAGTGGGCGAAAGCGCAGAACTGCCACGTGCTCGAGCCTGGGCGTATCAAAACCGTCAGCAGCACACTGCTCGCCGATAAAGTGGTTTATTATGATTCGCAGTGGAAAATCACAGGCACTCAACCTAAAAATGTTTTCCCGGCAGACGAGAACCATCAAGCCGATTTTTCCGTAACACTCCACCCGCAGAGCGATGCGCTGCACCTCGTTCCAAAAATCTGCGTGCTCGGCGTCGGCTGCAAACGCGGCACATCGGCTGAACATATCGAAGCAACCTTTAAACAATTTTGCAAAGAAACAGGCTGTGCACCGCAAAGCATCTGTGCGTGTGCGAGCATAGACCTCAAAAAAGATGAACCAGGGCTTTTGGAATTCTGTCAAAACCATGATTTTAACATCCGTTTTTATACAGCCGAGGAGCTCAAAAAAACGTCCGGCGAATTCACATCATCTTCATTTGTGCAGCAGATAACGGGCGTTGACAACGTCTGCGCCCGTGCGGCCGTGCTGGCGTCGGGCGGCGAATTGGTGATCGAATCACATATATG
>ENA-OQKH01001234-OQKH01001234.1-human-gut-metagenome-genome-assembly--contig:-NODE-1234-length-10940-cov-10.797109_pt1 | contig 10940 bp, 9 predicted proteins | sample MGYA00242645_ERZ504791 | MGnify/ENA primary metagenome ERZ504791 (study PRJEB26092, sample SAMD00036388) | human gut metagenome | host: Homo sapiens | study: EMG produced TPA metagenomics assembly of... | reverse complement strand
CAAAGCAGTGATAGGTTTGGATGATGATGTTGGTTTTAACTGTATGTAGTTTTGAAGGTACATGGAATATAGACAGGAATGAGAAGCAGTGCGAAAGCGCTGTTTTTTTGTTAAACAATTTAAGTTTATAATGAAAAATAAAAAGAAATAACGTAATATAAGTAGTAGAATAAGCAAAAAGGAGTGTGTCAGGATGGCAAGAATCGATCACGCGGCAATTCGTACAAAATTATATGAAGAAGCACAACATTTTTTTGAAGATGTATTTGAGATGCATATGTGGAGAGAAATCGGTGAAAAACCGGGAAGAAAATGCTGGTACAAAGAAGGTATCCAGCTTTGCGAAGTAGAGGAGCTGAATGCAGCATCAGAAAATGGATATGATCACATTTCCATTGCAGTAGATTCAGAAGCAGAGATTATGGAGAAAATCAAAGCGTATCCGGTAAAAGCAATCAATGACCATTGGTTTTCGCTTCCAAACGGAACAAAGATTGAGCTAAAACCGCTGGCAGAGTGGAAAGTAGATGTATAAAACCTCACAAGGAGATTATGAAGTATGAGATTAAGAAATATTTTGATTGTTGTAGAAGATATCGAGAAATCGAAGAAATTTTATCATGATTTATTTGGACTTGATGTAATACTTGATAATGAAGAAAATGTCATTCTGACAGAGGGACTTGTTCTTCAGGAGAAAACAATTTGGAAGAACTTTCTGGAAAGAGATATCATTTCAGAGAATAATTCCTGTGAGTTATATTTTGAGGAGAAGAATATCGAAGCTTTTGTCGAAAAACTGGATAAGCTTTATCCGGATATAAAGTTTGTGAATCGTTTGATGACGCATAGCTGGGGACAGAAGATTGTTCGTTTTTATGATTTGGATGGAAATCTGATAGAGGTTGGAACACCAATGTAAAAAACCTGCTTAATAGTACTAGTAAAAAGAAAGAAATCGACAGGATGAAAATGATAAGCTCATTTAGAAAACATCCTGTCGGTTTCTTTTATTTACACGAGCAACGAGCCAAAGTCTGTACTTGCACGAGACCTTGGAGAATGCTGCGATAACTATCTGATCATCCCTAGAAATGCTTCATGAATCCGTGTGTTCTGATCTAATTCCGGATGAAATGCAAATGCCATCTGATTCTTATATTTCACTCCGACAATACGATTCTCTACAATACTGAGGATCTCAGGTGTGTTTCCGGAAGCGTCAGCATGAACGGATTCTACAAAAGGGGCACGGATGAAAGTCATAGGAATTTCACCGATACCGGCTGCTTCAGCATTTGTATGAAAGCTTCCAAGCTGGCGACCGTAGGCGTTTCGTTTGACTGTCATAGGAATGGTTTCAAAATAGGTTTCGTCTTGTTCAGCAATGTCAGAAGCCAGGAGAATCATTCCGGCACAAGTGGCCAGAACAGGCAGTCCGGATTGAATCTTTTCTTTTAAAGGTTCGAACATGTTAAGATCGTGTAAAAGTTTTCCCTGAACGGTGCTTTCACCGCCGGGAAGGATAATCCCATCAAAATCTTTTTGCAGATCAGAAGCCTGTCGGAGTTCAATGGTATGAACTCCAAGCTTTTGAAGCATTTGTTCGTGTTCTATGAATGCTCCTTGAAGGGCAAGTACTGCGATTGTCATTTTATTTTCCTCTTTCTGCCATGAGAAGTTCAATTTCCTGTTCGTTGATGCCGACCATAGCTTCACCAAGGTCAGATGAAAGTTCAGCGATCAGTTTTGCATCTGTATAGTTTGTAACGGCCTGTACGATAGCAGCAGCACGTTTCGCCGGATTTCCGGATTTGAAGATACCGGAACCGACAAAGACTCCCTCTGCGCCTAACTGCATCATAAGAGCAGCATCAGCAGGAGTTGCAACACCGCCGGCAGCAAAGTTTACAACAGGAAGTTTTCCGTTTTCATGTACATAAAGGACAAGATCATAAGGAACCTGCAACTGTTTGGCTGCCTCGAAAAGTTCATCTTCACGCATACTTACTAGTTTGGAAATTTCACTGTTCATTTTGCGCATATGGCGAACTGCCTGAACAATATCACCGGTTCCCGGTTCACCTTTTGTACGGATCATAGAAGCTCCTTCATTGATACGTCTGAGTGCTTCGCCAAGATCTTTTGCGCCGCAGACAAATGGAACATCAAACTCTCTTTTGTTAATATGGTAGACATCATCTGCAGGTGAAAGGACTTCGCTTTCATCAATATAGTCGATTTCAATTGCCTGAAGTACCTGAGCTTCTGCAAAATGTCCGATTCTGCATTTGGCCATAACAGGGATTGAAACAGCTTTCTGGATTCCTTTGATCATTTTCGGGTCACTCATACGGGAAACTCCACCAGCAGCGCGGATGTCAGCCGGAATTCTTTCCAGCGCCATAACAGCACATGCACCGGCAGCTTCTGCAATCTTTGCCTGTTCCGGAGTTGTAACATCCATGATCACTCCACCTTTTAACATCTGTGCCAGATTTTTATTCAATTCATAGCGTTCATTATTTGTACTCATTTTTAAATCTCCTTTTCTTTACTAATTCGATAGGTAATAGTATAATGACAAAGTGACTATATAAAAATACTCAGTTTTAATATATTCAAAAAGGTCAGAGTGGAGAAAAAAGTAAATATGTTGACATATAATTTTGAAAATATAGGGTCAGATACGCTCTATGAATATTTGTATAAATGTATCAAGAATGACATTATTCAAGGGAAAATTAAGAGTGGAGAAAAACTTCCATCAAAGCGTGCACTTGCAAAAAATCTAGCTATAAGTGTGATCACTGTCGAGAATGCCTATGGTCAGCTTGCAGCAGAGGGATATATTTATTCCGTTCCAAAGAGTGGATTTTATGTAGCAGACCTGCGGGATGATAGAATGAAAAGCGAGAGTGGTTTATCAGAAAATAGGATTTACAGCAATAAGTTAAACCTTACCGGTGGAAAGAATGCTTATATCGCAGATTTTACGAGTAATCAGACGGAACAGAGTGCATTTCCATTTTCTATTTGGACAAAGACGATGCGGGCAGTAATGAATGACTATCAGACTGAATTGATGCTTAATCCACCGTGTGGCGGAGTAATGGAATTAAGACAAAGCATTGCGGATTATCTGAAAGCATTCCGAAACATGACGGTGCGGCCGGAACAGATCATTATTGGTGCTGGAACAGAATATTTGTCCAGTCTTTTGATTCAGCTTTTGGGAAAAGAATTGAAATATTCAGTTGAAAATCCGGGATATCATAAAATCGCAAAAATTTATCGCAGCATGGGAGCTTGTTATGAGTATATAGAAATAGAAGAGGACGGACCGAAGGTAGAAGAACTGGAAGAAAAAGAAATCAATGTGATACATTGTTCTCCGTCACATCATTATCCAACGGGAATCGTAATGCCAATCAGTAAACGTTATGAGTTACTTGGCTGGGTGACAAAAACGAAAGATAGATATATTATAGAAGATGAATATGACAGTGAACTTAGATTGAATGGTAAGCCAATTCCATCACTTCAGAGCATTGATGTATCGGGAAAAGTGATTTATATGAATACATTTTCAAAGACTTTGTGTTCAACAGTGCGAATCAGTTATATGGTGCTACCGGATGAATTGGCAGAACGATTTTACAGAGAACTTTCTTTTTATTCCTGTACGGTATCAAATTTTGAACAATATACGTTAGCGCAGTTTATGAATTCAGGTGCATTTGAGAAACACATCAACCGTCTGCGAAATTATTATCAGCAGAAAAGAGACAGGATCCTGGAAGCATTTTTACAAGGAGCATTGAAAACTAAAATCAAGATTTTGGAAGAAGATGCAGGAGTACATTTTTTAATGAAAGTAGATACAAACCTGAGTGAAGAAGAATTTCTGGATAAAATGAAGAGCAAAGGAATTAAGCTGGCTGCATTGTCATCCTATTATCATTCAAGTGAGAAGAAGAAAAAGTATGAAAATATTTATGTTATGAATTATTCATTTGTTGATTGTGAAAAAATGGAATATGTTGCAAAGATGATAACACAGGTGGAATGACATGGAGAAAAGTATGGAGGGAGAAAGATAAAATGACTTTGCGAAAGAAGTTAATGCTCTCTTTATTTATTCAACCGTGGAATGCACTGGCAAGTGCGTACGATTTGATTTATAATGTATGTGGAATGCTTGGATTGTTGCTGGGACCTATCTCAGGATTATATCTGGTATCCTAGCATATGTAGTAGGAAGTATCGGTGCAGGTCTTGCATACTTTATATCTATATTAAAGCAGCAAAAAGAGGGTAGAAACAGCACTCATCAGGCACAAAAATCACCGCAGCTATGGAAAGCATAGACTGCGGTAGAAGTATAACTGAAACTAAGAGAGGAGTGGAAGGAAGTATCATGAAAACACTTGTAAAAAATGGAATGATCGTATCACCGGAGGACACTTATGAAGCAGATGTCCTGATTGAGGATGGTGTGATCGAATGTATTGGAAAAAACCTGGAAGCAAAATTGGGGGATGCAGATAGGGTGATCGATGCGAAAGGAAAATATGTTCTTCCGGGAGGTATTGATGTTCATACGCATATGGATATTGATGTCGGAATCGCGAGAGCAGTAGATGATTTTTATACAGGTACTGTTGCAGCCGCATGCGGCGGAACTACAACAATCGTAGACCATATGGGATTCGGACCGGCAGGATGCCCACTACATCATCAATTGGATGTATATCATGGACTGGCAGACGATAAAGCTGTTATCGATTATGGATTCCATGGAGTAGTCCAGCATGTAGACGAGTCTATTTTAAATGAGCTTGAGACAATGATGGATGACGGAGTCCAGAGCACAAAGGTATATATGACTTATGGCTATAAGATTGATGATGATGGTATTTTAGAAGTTCTTAAGAAGATGAAAGAACTGCATGGAATCACAGCATTCCATTGCGAGAATCATTATGTGGTAGAGCATCTGAAGAAAGAATATGGTGATGCCGGAAAGACTGCGCCGATCTATCATGCAAAGAGCAGGCCAAATCTTGCAGAAGCAGAGGCTGTAAGAAGAGTCCTTTATCTTGCGAAGCTTGCAGGTGATGCACCGGTGTATATTGTACATCTTTCTTGTAAGGAAAGTCTTGAAGCGGTTGAAGAAGCAAGAAGAAACGGACAAAAAAACATTTTTGTTGAGACATGTACACAGTATCTGACACTTACAGAAGACAGATATAAAGATCCGGATGGATTGAAATATATTATGTCTCCACCGCTTCGTACACAGCAGGATCTTGATGCGCTGTGGAAAGGATTAGAGGCAGGAGAGATTCAGATCGTTGCGACAGATCATTGTCCATTCAATTATGCAAAAGAGAAACAGGACGGCAAGGATGATTTCAGAAAATGTCCGAATGGAGCTCCGGGAGTTGAAGAAAGAATGATTCTTCTTTTCTCAGAAGGTGTAATGAAAAACAAAATCAGCATCAACAAGCTGGTAGAAGTTGCCTGTACAAATCCGGCAAAGGTGTACGGAATGTATCCTAAGAAGGGAATTATTGAACCGGGAGCAGATGGAGATCTTATCATTATTGATGCAGATGCAAAACAGACACTGACACATGAGATGATGCACGGAGCAGTTGATTACACTTCCTACGAAGGAACACCATTGAATGGAAAGATCGACCTTGTAATGCAGAGAGGAAATATTATTGCCGAAAACAACGAATTCAAAGGAAATCGTGGTGACGGTCAGTATATTTACAGAAAACCATACTTCGGTATTTAAGGAGAACGATATATTTTTAAGAAGTTTTTACTGAAACTTCTGACTAGAATAAAGGACACAAGGTAGAGAGAGCTGATGTCTGTAACAAGCTTCGCACTTCCTTGCGTCCTTATTTATTTGAGTTTCTATTTTTTTATATCTTAAATCAGATGCGTACTTTCCAATTTCTCCATAAATGTCTCATTCATCTTGATGATCGGTTTTCTAAGAAGTAGTCCAAGCAACAGTGAAGGAACGAGATAGATTGCCAGTTTTCCAATTTCTGCTGCATAAGTTGTTCCGTAGAATCCTGCAATACATTCACGCATCGCATTCATGCTGTGTGTGAACGGCAGAAGTGGATAAACAACCTGGAAAAACTTCGGTGCACACTGGATCGGGAATGTTCCACCACTTCCTGCAACCTGCATTACCATCAGGACAACGGCAATTGCTTTACCGATATCTCCAAAGGAGACAGTCAGTGCATAGATCAGATTCACATAGACAAAGCTTGTGAACATACCTGTTAGTACAAACATTACCGGATGCTTACACTGAATACCAAGGAAGAAAAGATCTCCAAGACAGATGAGTGCACTTTGCATGAAACCGATAATGATCAGAAGTAGGATACGTCCGATATAGAGCTGATATTCTTTCGGATGGAATAGTTTCTTCTTTGTAGAATCAGCTACAGTGACTTTTAGCATGGCAGCCATAACAACAGCACCTACCCAGATCGCAAGAGTGGAGTAGAATGGAGTCATTGCAGACCCGTAATTTTCAATTGGATAAATCTTTTTCTCATCCAGTTTGACCGGAGAGGAGAGAAAAGATGAAATCGTTTCGGAGTCTTCGGATAACAGGTTTGTTACGGCAGCCATACCTTCTGAATCATCGGTGGAAAGTTTAGCAGCTACAGCCGTCAGCTTTTCAGAAGATTCTTTTAACAGAGCAGCAGAATTAGTAAGTGCTGTCTGAAGTCCTGTAAGTCCACTTGAAGCAGAACCGGTAACGTTAGCAATATTTTTAATGCTACTGTCAAGGCTTCCAAGCATAGAGGAAACAGAACCTGTTGTAGAACTCAATGAATTGGAAAGATTATCAAGATTTCCTTTTACATTTTGTTCGTAAGTTGTCTCGACTGCTTTGACAGAAGAGGTTGCTTCGCTGATCAGACTATCAAGTTCACTCTTTAATGTAGTGGCATTTGCAGTTGCTGTAGTAATTGAAGTTGCAGCACCGTTAATTTTATCACGGAGTGCAGTCTGTCGTTCAATTGCCAGCTGAATCTGCTGATTGATTCCATTGATCGCATTCTGAATCTCAGGATAATCTGAGGAGGCGTCTGCAATAGCAGATAATGCAGCAGAAAGCTGATTATACCCGTCAATGACATTCTGTACGCGGCTACTTACGGAAGACAATGCATTTGCTGCCGCCTGTGCATCTGAGTTGTAGGAACTTAAAGCCTTGTCAATAGTATCAGAGACAGCGGTGTAGAAGCTTGCATTCTGTGCTAATGCGTCAGAAATCGTGCTTGTAGTTCCGGATAGGGCAGCAGTTAATGAATCGATGCCGGAATCAGAATTCTTCAAAGAATTCAGGCTGGTTTTTGTGCCGGAACCGGTTTCCTGAAGAAATTCTGTTGTTGTGTTCAGCATTGTAACTGCAGAGTTTGTCATGTCTGAGAAGGACTGAACAGTTGCAGCAACAGTCCCAAGATCAGATCCCATCTGATTCAAATTACTACTCATATTGTTGATCAGAGAATCATCACCTGTCTTCTTTGCGATTGAATCTACCGTCTGAAATGCATCAAGTGCGGTCTGGGCAATTGTCTCAATGAATGTCTGATTAATCTGTTTCTGGACAGCCGTTGCGCCTTTTCCGGTAATGATCGGAGCAATCGCATTTTCTTTTTCATTTTCATAATAAGTCAGATCCGGATGCTTAGCTTCAGAAGAGAAGACACTCATCATTTTCTGGCTAAAGTCTTCAGGGATTACGATCGCAGCATAATATTCTCCGGATTTTACACCTTTTTGAGCATCTTTTGAATCAGTAAAAACCCAGTTGAACTGAGAATTTTTATGCAGAGAAGAGAGGATCTGCTCTCCCATGTTGATCTTTACGGCAATAAGATCACTTTCATACCCTTTATCATCACTTGCAACTGCAAGTTTCAGCGCACCTGTATTTCCGTAAGGATCCCAGCTTGCGGAAATGTTAAACCATGCATAAAGAGTCGGAATTACAGTGATTCCCATAATAACGATCATTGCGATGACATTTTTCTGGATCTTCATCAGATCATTTTTCAGGATTAAAAAAATATTTTTCAAATTATTCCGCCTCCTTTCCACGGAAGTTTTCAAGCATTTCTTCGTAAGACATACCGGCAAGCTTTTTCTGTTCTTCTAATTTTGTATGAATGTATTCTACAACGATCAACCATACTGAAATCGCAATGATGGAAATGATCCATAAAGTCAGGAATACAATCTTTGATTCGAGACTGAACATCAGGATCAGAAAGATCAGAGGGATGATAGCAATGGCAAGGAAGCCGATGCGAATCATCTTACGGTAATTGTTTTCAAATTTCTGTGCCCGTTCAGCTGTTACAAGGCGAAGGTCTTCGATGGAAAGAGATGCCTGTAAGAGCATGGAGAGCTGTGTACTTCTGCTAAGTTCTGCTTCGTGAGGTTCACACATCATAAATTCTGTTTCTGCCAGTTTCTTGTCGAACAGATGGTTCAGTCCGGAAAGAGCCGGGCGCAGTCCAAGTCCAATAAGCAGAGAGATCGGCACGTAGCACAGGAGCAGGATCAGAAGATCGTTGCGGAAGTTAGAACCGTAGAAACCGGCAATTGCTTCACGCATAGCATTCACACCATATGTAAATGGAAGGAGTGGATGCAGTTTCTGGAAAAAGGCTGGTGTCATCTCAATCGGGTAGGTTCCGGAAGAACCAGGAATCTGCAGGATTACGAGAATAACACAGAGCGCTTTACCAATATGCTTAAATGTAAGTGACAGTGCATAAATAATATTTACATAGACGAAAGAGCAAACCATTCCTGTCAGGATGAATTGTGCCGGATGATTGCATTGGACTCCCGGAAGGAGTGTATCACCGAGGCAGACGATAAATCCCTGAACAAGACCAACTGCCATGTATAAGAGCCAGCGTCCAAAGTATAATGTTGTCTGTCCGTAACCGCGCATGGATTCGTCTTTGTCCACTTCCATCTTAAAGATTGCGATCAGTACGATACCGCCGACCCAGATTGCAAGATTAGAGTAGAACGGTGTCATAGAAGAACCGTAATTATCTACGGCATAATAAGTCTCCGTTTTAATCTCCACAGGAGAGGACATAAATGATGAGATAGATTCTGCATCAATGCCTTCAAGAGAGAGCAGTTTTTGGTATGTAGCAGAGCCTGTCAGTGCATTCAGATCCGTCTGAATTGTACTTAGTTTGTCGCTTACGGCACTTAAAGATTCCTTCGTACTGTCAAGGAGGGCAGTTGTATTTGACAATCCACTCTCTAACTGGTCGAGCATATCATTGATCTGCTTAGAAGTAGCCGGTACTCCGTTTAGCAGTCCTTCTACCTGACCGGTCAATGTGGAAAATGTATCCAGTGTCTGTCCAAGCAGTGGAAGAATATTCTGGTCAAATGTAGAACGGAAAGTATGTAAGTTATTGATACTTTCTTTTGTCAGAGAAGTAAGCTGTTCCTGTGTTGCAGTTGTTGTATCAATCGCATCTTTGATTCCATTATTTCCAGTCTGAAGACTATTGATCAATTCCTGATTTGACTGGTTCTGAGTTTGCAGGGCAGAAATCTGTGCATTGATCTGATCTCCGATCGTTCCCGGAAACTTATTGGCAAGTTCCTGCATTTTTTTAAGAATATCTGCATTCAGTTCATTGACTGAGTTTGCATAACCAAGCGCATCACTGACAGAAGTGTTGATCTTTCCGGCTGCGGTAGCAAGTTCTGTCAGTCCTGTGGATGCTGAGCTGCTTGCCTGACCAAGTAAAAGTTCTCCGTCAGAGAGGGACTTAGAAAGTGCGGAAGAAAAATCTCCGGCAGAAGAACGTGTCGTATTCATGACAGAGTCAGCACTGGACAATGCATTTGCTCCGGATGTTGCTACATCTCCTAAAGATGTAGATGCATCTTTTGCATTTTCTATCAGCTTTGAGGTATTGGATGAGTCTTTACTGAATTTTTCTAGAAGCTGTTCGTATTCTTTGATATTATTATTTGCTTTTGTAAGCAGATCATTAATCTCTGCATTTGTTGAATCAACAGAGTCGGAAATGTTGAATACAGAATCCTTTAAAATCTCGGCAATTGTCTCAGATGCAACAGAGGAAAATGTGTTATTAACCTGTGTCTGGATCGTGCTTGCACCTGAACTGGTGATCTTTGGCGCAATTGCATTGAGTTTTTCATTGATATAGTATTTAAGTTCCGGAGTTTCGATCTTTCCGGACAGGACACTTAGCAGGGATTCGCTAAAATCTTGCGGAATAATGATTGCTGCATAATATTTACCGGATTTGACTCCTTCAATAGCAGCATCTTTGGGAACAAACGTCCATCCTAACTGGTCGTTTTCCTTTAGTTGGTCAATAATCTGGCTGCCGGCATTGATCGTCAGATCATCATGTGTGGCATCGGTGTCCAGATTTGCTACTGCTACCTTGATGCCGGAAGTATTGGCATAAGGATCGATATTTGCTGCGATATTAAACCATGCGTAGAGTGAGGGGAGAATAGATACTCCGATCAAAACAAGTATTGCTGCCGGATTACGGAGCAGGCGTTTCATATCGCGGCGAAAAATCCGAAATGCGTTTCTCATGGATAAAACTCCTTTTCTTAAAAATATTTCTAGTAATAGATACAATGTTGATTTTCATGTCAAAAAGTATTATATTAATGTAGAAACTAATTTACAACCATTAATCAACACTGGATATGTCTAATAATAGACGAAAGATTGAAAAATGTCTAGCAGGTGAACAAAATCATTCATTTAAGCCATAGAAACGTTACTGTTCACTCCCGTGTCAATCACTCCGCTGATTGACACGGAGGATGCGTGTTTTGACTTGAATGCATCT
>ENA-OQKH01001215-OQKH01001215.1-human-gut-metagenome-genome-assembly--contig:-NODE-1215-length-11181-cov-2.933537_pt1 | contig 11181 bp, 10 predicted proteins | sample MGYA00242645_ERZ504791 | MGnify/ENA primary metagenome ERZ504791 (study PRJEB26092, sample SAMD00036388) | human gut metagenome | host: Homo sapiens | study: EMG produced TPA metagenomics assembly of... | reverse complement strand
AGTATTGCTTTTACAACTTGGTGCGATTCCGTAACTGTTCCATATCAGATTGCAAGGATCGTTCCGTTCGGACTCTTCCACATTTCTTTTAAATTATACTCTTTGACACGTGCGGCATTTGGAGTGATCGTTGCACATTTTACGGCAACACCGTATTTCTTTGTTGCATTTGCGGAATCGATTGTAACCTGATCGTCTGTCTCGTTACGATACTCTAATCCCAGATCATAATAATCGGTTTTAAGGTCGATAAAAGGGGTTAATAATTCATCTTTGATCATCTTCCAGAGAATTCTGGTCATCTCATCTCCGTCCATCTCAACAATCGGTGTCGTCATCTGAATTTTACTCATAACTTCGTCTCCTTTTTGGCTATTCTTCTTCGATATGCAGGTTCTCCATAACATGCATAATATGGATCGTTGCCAGATTGCCGGCTTTTTCCGCATCCTTCGCCTTGATGGCATTCAGGATCTCGTTATGCTCACCAATCGACTTGATCGCACGCTCTTCTGTCTTAACGGAAGTCCTTCTTGCAAGCTGTACATATTTGTGAAAATCTGAAAGCACATGATCCAAAATCCTGCTCTGTGATGCCTCATACAGAATCTGATGAAATCTTCCATCCAGCTCTGTCAGCTGATCGGAATGTCCTTTATCCATATGATACTCGGATAAAAGAATGATCTCATCCAGTTCTTCCAGCTGCTCCTGTGTAATATGTTCTGTTGCCCAACGGACACATAATCCTTCCAGCATGGAACGAATCATATAAATATCATGTACATCCTTATCAGAAATACCGGTAACATAGGCTCCTTTATTCGGGATGATGTTCACCAGTCCCTCCAGTTCCAGCTGTCTAAGTGCCTCTCTTACCGGTGTACGGCTAACTCCAAGTTCCTTCCCCAATGTTGCTTCCCTGAGTTCGTCATTTTCTTCATACTTACCTTTCAGAATGTCATCTCTGATAGTTTGAAAAACCTGACTTCTCAATGAATACTCTTCCATTTTATCTCTCTCCTGAATTTTGTTAGATTGTAATCCCCTTTTCGTCACAGATTCTCTCAATCTCCCGGATTAGTTCCTGATCTGTGAGTACGGTCACACGGCCGGATTCATATTCCGCGTCAACCCACTTCTTCAATTCTACAACTAAAATGGAATTCTTGTCTACCTGTTTCTCATTTTTCAGGTGATAATATGTATTTATCCAGTGTGCAATACCTGCAAGGCCGGAAGTATTTGACACAGCAACCAGCGGTGGACGGTTCAGAAACTTGCCGGTATCAAACACATTGTAGATTTCTTCGTTCTTTAACAGTCCGTCTGCATGGATCCCCGCACGGGTTACATTGAAATTCTTTCCGACAAACGGGGTACGCGGCGGAATCTGATATCCAATCTCTTTTTCATAATATTCTGCCAGTTCAGTAATCACCGTTGTATCCATACCATCCAGCGTTCCACGAAGCTGCGCATATTCAAAAATCATCGCTTCCAGCGGCGTATTGCCGGTACGTTCACCGATTCCAAACAAGGAACAGTTCACACCACATGCTCCATAAAGCCAGGCCGTTGTAGAATTGTTGACTGCCTTGTAAAAATCATTGTGTCCATGGAATTCGATCAGTTCACTCGGTACACCTGCATGTACTCTGAGTCCGTAAATGATACCCGGAATGGAACGAGGAATCACAGCCCCCGGATAGTTGACTCCGTATCCCATTGTATCACAGACACGGATCTTCACCGGAATCTGATACTCTTCCATCAGATGCATAAGTTCCAGACAGAATGGAATTACAAATCCATAAATATCCGATCTGGTAATATCTTCCAGATGACATCTTGGACTGACACCGGTCTCCAGACATTCACGTATAACTGACAGATAATGTTCCATCGCCTCTCGTCTTGTCATCTTCAGTTTATAAAAAATATGATAATCCGAACAGCTTACCAGGATTCCGGTTTCCTTCATTCCCAGATCTTTTACCAGCTCAAAATCCTTTTTATTTGCACGGATCCAGCTTGTGATCTCCGGGAACTTATAACCTCTTTCCATACATTTATATACGGCATCACGGTCTTTCTTGCTGTATAAGAAAAATTCACTCTGACGAATCTTCCCCTGCGAACCTCCAAGCCTGTGCATATAATCGAAAATGGTTACAATCTGATCCGTTGAATAGGGTGCTCTCGACTGCTGTCCATCCCTGAATGTCGTATCCGTGATCCAGATCTCATCCGGCATACTGTGCGGTACAATACGATCATTAAACGCAATCTTCGGAATCTCATCATAATGAAACAGGTTCCGGAACACATTCGGTGTGTCCACGTCTACCAGCGGGTACATATGCTCCTCAAGTTGCAATAAATTTGTATGCTTATCCAGATAAACCTTCCTATTTTCCATAACCGTCACTCCCCGACCTGTATTTTTGTATTATTGTATACAACTATACCTTCGATGTCAACCCCATTTTCCTCATTTCGTGACTTTAACCCAGTATTTCATTCAATTAAAGTGCTAATTGGTTAAATTTCCATATTTTTCCATCTATATCTCCCGTCTTTAACAAGCACCCAATCACATTTGCAGTCTCTATCCCCTCTCCCTCACTATGAAGCAGTCCTGCCCTTTTAACCAATACCGTTCATTGGCCGGGCGAGAAAAAGAATCTCTTCCAATCCTATTTTGTGCAATGGAGATGAAACTCAAAAATTATGGAAGCCTCTGCTGACATAATTTTCGCCTTCAGAGGTTCATCGGAATGGTTTGCACAACCTGGATTGGAAGAGATTCTTTTTCTCGCCCGACCTAACAACCTTATTTTCAAAAAAAGACAGCCTCATCCCTCACCAGGGGATAAGACTGTCCTCTTAAACATTCTAATATAACTTCGCACTGATCAGCTTCGGTCTGAACCCGGCTGCCTCCAATGCCGCAATGATCCGGTTCTTATGATCGGTTCCAAATGCTTCCAGTGTCACACGAAGCTCCACAGCCGCATTCCGGTTAATACTTACAAACTGATTATGTTCCAGTTTGATCACATTTCCCTGCTCTTCTGCAATCGTCTGTGCCACTTTTACCAGTTCACCCGGTTTATCCGGAAGAAGTACCGATACAGAGAAGATACGGTCTCTCTGGATCAGTCCGTGCTGTACAACTGAAGACATGGTAATAACATCCATGTTCCCGCCGCTTAAGATAGATACTACTTTCTTACCTTTCAGATCCAGCTGTTTTAAAGCTGCAACGGAAAGAAGACCGGAGTTTTCTACTACCATTTTATGGTTTTCCACCATATCAAGGAATGCTCCGACCAGTTCATCGTCTTCTACAGTTACGATCTGGTCTACATTTTCCATGACGTATGGGAGATTCTGTTCCCCGACTTTTTTTACTGCTGTACCATCTGCGATCGTGTTGGCACTTGGAAGTGTTACGGTATGTCCTGCTTCGATTGCAGCAGTCATACTTGCTGCTTCTGCCGGTTCCACACCGATCACTTTGATCTTTGGATTCAGCATTTTCGCAAGTGTAGATACACCTGTGATCAGTCCGCCGCCCCCGATCGGTGCAAGGATATAATCAACGGTCGGGAGTTCCTGGACAATTTCCATTGCAATCGTTCCCTGTCCGGTAGCTACATCCAGATCATCGAACGGATGTACAAAAGTATATCCGTACTCTTCTGCAAGCTCATAGGCCTTTGCACAGGCATCGTCATAGACATCTCCGTGTAAAACAACCTCGGCGCCATAGCTCTTGGTACGGTTTACCTTGATCAGCGGAGTGACAGTTGGCATAACAATCGTCGCCTTACATCCAAACGCTTTTGCCGCATATGCCACACCCTGCGCATGGTTTCCTGCTGAAGCTGTGATCAGACCTTTTGCACGATCTTCCTCAGAAAGTGTGCTGATCTTGTAATAAGCTCCTCTTAATTTGTATGCACCTGTGTACTGCATATTTTCCGGTTTCAAATAGACCTTTCCCCCGGTCTGGCTACTGAGATACTCACTGTAGATAAGCTTTGTCGGACGTGTCACACGTTTTACGATCTCGCTTGCTTCTTCAAATTTTTCCAATGTCAGCATATTATTATTCTTCTCCTTCTTCCTTCTTTTCTTCTGTTGTAAATAATGCCTGTACAAATTCGTCGGAATCGAATTTCTGCAGATCATCGATTGTCTCACCGACACCTATATATTTAACAGGAATTCCAAGCTCTGCCTGAATTGCAACTGCAATTCCACCTTTGGCCGTTCCATCCATCTTAGTCAGGATAATTCCTGTAATATCCGCAACATCACTGAATTCCTTTGCCTGTGAAAGTGCATTCTGTCCGGTCGTTGCATCCAGAACGACCAAAGTTTCCCTGTATGCTTCCGGATATTGCTTTTCATAGCTCTTATAGCTTTCTTCTGCGTCTTTTGCAGTAGCAAAGCCGCCTTTCTTACTGTATTTGGTTGTTCCGTCTTCTTGCAGTACCTTGATTCTATGGTACCAGCTCCCAGCTTCGTAAAAAGCCGGAGATTTATTCTTTGCCATCGTTTATCCCTCTACTTTCTTTATTGCACTGCGTTGATCCAGTCATCAAACGATTTTTTCGGTACTCGAAACAGCTTTCCAACCTTAATTACCCGAAACGGTGGATTTTCCTGCTGTCTGTAGACTTCATCTAGAAAAAGATATGTCTTACTTCTTCCCAGACCTAATGCTTTCTGAATATCTGATGCTAAATAAACCATTGTTTCCATATGCTTTTCCTCACTTTCTTCTTTACTTCACGGATATAATATACAAATCAGAAGTTTTACCTTGCCAACAGTGGCAATACGGTTTTCTTTTTTGTCTCCGTTGCTGTATAATTGGATTATATGATATGCCATTTTATGGCTGGACATAGCTTTGCGAAAAAAGCAAAAATGGATTACCTACTTTATTTTGGAAGGAACTGGACACATGCGCAGTATAAGGAACAAAATCAATACTAAGGAATTGATAGACGCAATACTAAAAATAACAAATAGCGTAATCTTATATGATAGAAAACCTCTTGAAAAGGATATATGTAAGCACAATACACTTACTTGCGCCTTATTCAGTAATACGACCACGAGTAAAAAAGAAATGGAAACCATCCGTAAAATAGGCACTAAGGATAATCGCAATCTATCAGAAAATAACATACTTACGTTCATAGACAATTTTTATGATGGAGGTCAGTTTTATAATTATGCAGACACCTTCTCCTCTAAGAAATCCGATTCAGAAATATACGACATCGACACTGATACAAATGCTATGCTTAATCAGGTAAATGCCTTATACCATTCCATAAATCCATATCCTTGGGCAGATTATAATGTTTTTGAAGACAATGCCATTACTGAGGAAGAGTTTGAGAAAGAACCTGACGAAGGACCTGACGATGCCATAATGAAACAGCTGTTATTACTGCTTGTATACACCAATTATTGCAGAAACACTACTGTTCAGAGTGATTATGAATTATTTTCTAAAGATATACATAATTTTTTCGTTTGCAATGATAATTTCAGTGAGCAATTAATTTCCTTTATCGCAGAGCATAGACCAAACTGTATAGCACATACATTTTCACTTGAATCAAAGACAGATTCCTATACAGATCTTCTCAGTCAGTTATTTCCTGAATATGATTTCTGGCATAAAGATAACCTTGCACTCCAGCAGTCTTCTCCGTTTTCTTCGGAATACTCTGAAGAAAAAATAATACTGTCCACTCTACAACCGGATGATTTAGTCATTATAAGAAACGCAATTTCAGATAAATGTATGAGCATATTACAGCAGACCCATTGTCACATCATATATGCGGTTCCTTCCTGTAATCCAACGTCTGAAAATTTTGCGAAAGTATCAAGTGAACAGTTAATTTCTTGGATTCTCCCAGCTTTAACAACGGATTCTTTTGAATTGACCTGCTTACTTAATTCACACCGTTCGCTCGGATCAGACCTGGAAATATATAAGAGAGTTGATGCCTACTATATGAATTTTAAGAAAAAAGATATTGATGCAGCAAAAGATTTTTTAGAAGGAATCTGTACTTCCGTAACTTTAGCTGAGCTTTCTTTAAGATTAGCACCTTATGAAAATGATAACTGGAAATATTCTTACACGAACCCTAAAAATAAAAGACCTTCCGGTGTTTACATTTCCAAAGAGATATCTAATTTCCTTAAATATGGCCTTCAACCAGATCATGAAAGATTATATGAATTACTACGTTTGCTTTCTCTTGTACAAGAAGAAAATTCAGCAATCGGCCTTCAATCTGTATGCAGATATTTTAATCTGGAAGATGCTCTCGAAGAGCTTATATCTTTAGGCTGGGTTGATTCTAAGAGTAAGCAAATCCCGCTGATAATAGCATATTCTGTAACTTATGGGAAATCTATGTCGAACGCAGCGTTTGATTTCTACATGGATACTATAATTGTCTCATTACACGAACACATACTCGGTCATACTAATGACCCTGTAAATGTTGTTTTATTTTCAACGCTTATTCGTATTTTGCATCGGGAATTATTGAATTATATCCGCAAACGTGCTAACTCTTCAATATCATCATTAAAAGAAGACTATCTTAAAAATTTCACTATCAGCACACTTTCGGATGATAAAAAAATATCCATTGAGGATGCTGTGTTTTTTGGATCACATGGATATTTTGTTAATGATACTGAAGAAGATAAAGAAAATCACCATACTCCGGCTACTATTGCTCACACGGCTATTTTATTGAACTTTTATTATAGTATTCTGATTTTCTGTTACGAATACGGTTTGAACAATTTAGCTAAAAATATTTTTGGCAATGCAGATAATCTATCTGCTGTTCTCTTTATAACATCTGACAGTTATAAGAAAACTCTTGAGTGTCAATTAATACAAAAATATTATTCTGTTTTATTTAGCAATTTGCCTTTCGACCAAATACAGCAGAAAATAGTACAACTATTTTGCATTTTTGAAAATGGTACATTAAAAAAACAATTTAAGCAATATTCAAAAAAGCTATCTGAGCAATCGATTTTTTCGGAGTATAGACTACCATTTTTTATGTTTTTACGAGTTTCATTATTTCATATGCAGTTGGCTTTCTCATTGATTTACAAAAACGCTGACTACATGGAAAATTATAAATCGCTAGTATGCGACGTAGCAAATATAACACACAGGCTGAAGCCTGAAATTAGCTTAGATCCTTTGTGGAAACAAGAAATGGCAGCCTTCTATATCCACCGTAAGATTATTAGCGTACTCTACAAGACTCCTATTGATGTTATAGAAATAAAGGGATCATCAATTTTTTTCGCAACACATTTATACATATATAAACTTGCACTTGAACCATTTGATATTCCTGCACAGTGTTTTCAGCTAGGGGATCTTACACCAGCAACTACATTCTTAATAAAGCTTATACAAAATTTTTCCAGAAACAAGCCAACAGACTGAAGATCAGGAGGGCTTAAGCCCTCCTGCGTTTCCTTTTCTTAGCTTCATGATAGTATAGCTGTCCAACAGACCAGGGAAAATGAAATTCACACTTGTTTAGTACATTTCTTCCTACGTTGGGATGCTCCAATAGATAATCGTCAACCTCCCTGTTTCCCCGTATTACACATACACATTCCATATTTTTGAGGAACTTCTCTGGATATCCAGACGCGCCTACATCGAATACGCCAAAATATTCTTCCATTACCAGCACAAAATATTCTTCAGACATTAGCTTCCTGCTCCTTTCCCTCATCGATTAATGTAATCATATAACTCACGGGCACTGTTTTCTTTTTACTTTCAACAACGTACCCATACGGTTTAATCGCCTTGTTTATACTTACAATTCCAATGTTTCTGTCGCTTCTTTTATCTGTTCTTGGGTCTGGTAGTATCTTTAAAAGTCTTTCCGCTAAGTCATTAAGCTCCTCTTTGGTAATCTTCTGATCCAAATATGGCGACAGACATTTTCTGAGTTTTACAGCAATTTCACCTTTGGGTTCATAGCTACAGAAATATTTCTCTATTTCTGACACTTTGAAATGAAACTGCTGTAAAATGTAGTCAGCATAGACATATTTTGCCTGATTGAATTCTACCTTACTCATTTCATCTATCAACTCATCATAACGGTAAAAATCATAATTCGTTTTGACTTTGTAATAATAATTAATATGAATTTTTTCATCCATTATATATAATGGTGACTTAATAGAAGCATAAATCCCTCTTTGGTATTCTTCATTTGTTTTTTGATACTCTGCAAGATCATTCTCAGCACAGCCCTTACGTTTGTTAAGTTCCTTGATTGTAGGAACGTGAAAATACACAAGTACCTTTTCATCCTCATCCGGTTTAACTCTCTTTCTCCCAACCATTTGCTTGATCTCGATTGGGTCATCATCAAACACAACAACGTTTACATTTTCTGTTTTTATATTAACACCGACATCAAGAACCTTTGTCGAAATTGTAACTCTATGAGCCAATTCTTCGTTCTCTATCAGTCTTTTATATTGTTCTAGCTCCTTGTCCGTATCCGCATCATAGTAAGTAATATCTCCCTCCGGTAAGTTTAATTTTTGCATCAGCTCTGATGCCATCTCCTTTGCCCTTACAAAAATTAACCATTTTGCTTCCGAATTATTTAAGATGAGGTTCTGTAATTCCTGTGTCGTTTCAAAGAAGCGAGGCTGTAAATAAGCATAGTCTTCATCCACTGCTATAACACCCAAATGCAGATCTGATGCTTCTGGATTAGCATTATATAATGGATTATACTTACACTGCCACACATCTATTGTCGTTCTTTTATGGCAATATTTTTCTGTCTCGTATATTACACCCATACTTTCCTGAGGTGTTGCTGATAAATATATCCTTCGTGTATATTTAAAGATATTTGTAACTATATCCAAAATCAACTCTGTAAAAGGATTAAATTTTGCATCAGCCAAAAAGAAATGTGCTTCATCCATGACAACAACTGCATACTCATCTACTTTATTCTGTGAAAAGTTAATCATTTCCTGATAGGCATAAATATCTATCAACCCAAATTTATGTTCTTTTGAGAGTCCTTTTTCTGTATAGTGTTCTTTGTATTCTGCTACTTTTATTCCATCTACATAGGTGGAATTATTCCGTGGATTCTTCATTGCTTCTTTCTTTATCTGATTTTTCAGTGCTGTTCTGTTACATAAGTACAGCACCTTTTTTCCTTCTTTTTCAGCTACAGGAATACAATTCTCAAATATAAAGGTTGTTTTTCCTGATCCTGTCTGTGAAGCAATAAATAATGGTGTATTTCCCTGCATTCTTTGAACAGACTGCTCGCTTACAATATCAGAAACCCAGTCATAGTAATATCGGCTAACCCTTACATTTTCCATATCCGGTACATCCATCCATCCTCTTTTGTACAGTGGAGTATAGACCTCATCCATTATCCTCTGATAAACTGATTTTCTTACAACATTTTTGATTTTTCGCATTGCGTGTTCCTCCTTAGATTTTTTCCCCTTTACTATACAAAACTTTAAATTTCGCTTGGACAAGCCTTTGCGAAAATTTCAAATCCTTGCATTTTTTGCTCCTTTTCTCTGAATGAATCGTATATTATACCTATGCAATTAGCCGGACATGATCCGCCTAGCAGGAACATAAAGGAACGTAGTAGAGATAACAGACTGCCACAGGCTTAACCTCCTATGGTAATTTTTTTGTCCATTTTTGAAAAACTCCAAAAATACAGGCAGATATTATAGTTGTGAAGAAGCAATAGAATACAGTGCTTCTTCGAACTCGTTAGCACTTAGATATCTACCGGAATTGTTACAGGAACAAGGAAAGGAGGATCACAGGATTCCTGACTACTGGTGAAACGATATCATTCACAGCTATAAAAATATGTTTAAGAATGGGAGGATTTATTATGGCAGCATTAGTAGAAACAATGTTTTCAGTAAGAGAAAAACCATGGCATGGATTAGGAACAATCGTAAGTGAGGCACCGGATTCACAGAATGCTCTGGAGCTTGCAGGATTAGACTGGAATGTGATTCAAAAAGATATTATCACATCTGACGGAAGCAGCGTGATTTCTGGATTCAAAGCAAATGTGAGAGACAGAGATAACAGTGTACTTGGTATTGTAACAGATCGTTATAAAGTAGTTCAGAACAGCGAAGCCTTTGCTTTTACAGATGAACTTCTCGGCGAAGGTGTACGTTACGAAACAGCTGGCAGTCTGCAAGGAGGCAGACGTACATGGCTTTTAGCAAGACTTCCGCATCAATATATTATCAATGGCGAAGAAATCTCACCATTCCTTGTATTTATGAACGCTCATGATGGTAGTTCTGCGATTAAGGTAGCAATGACACCAGTTCGTGTTGTTTGCAGTAATACGCTGAATCTTGCACTGTCTACTGCTAAAAGAAGCTGGAGCTGTTATCACACCGGAGATATTAACGGAAAAATGGATGAAGCAAGGAATACCCTTCTCTTTGCAGGAAAATATATGGCAGAACTGGGAAAGAGCTTTGATGAGCTCGGTCAGATCAAGCTTCTGGACAGTAAGGTGGTGGAATTTATCAATGAACTGATTCCTGAACCGGATAATGCCAGCCCGCAACAGCACAGAAACATCATCAAGCTTCGTGAGGATGCAAAAAGCAGATACTTTGATGCACCTGATCTGCAAGGTATTGGAAAGAACGGTTATCGTTTCATTAATGCTATTTCAGACTTTTCCACACACGCAAAACCTTTAAGAGAACGTGCTAATTATAAAGAAAGTCTGTTTTCACGTACTGTAGAAGGACATCCAATGATTGACAAAGCATACCAAATGGTATTGTCAGCCGCTTAAATTCAATATGGTAAATAAAATCAGAGACTGCTCCTGCACATGAACGTGCAGGAGTATTTCAGTCAGAAATGGAGAAAAGAATATGAAGATTTTAGCGAAAACAAAAGATCTCAGCCATGAAGAATGGTTGAAGTACAGAACACAGGGAATCGGTGGTTCAGACGTTTCTATTCTTGCAGGAATCAATCCGTTTAAATCGGTCCATCAGTTATGGCTTGAGAAGACTGGTCAGGTA
>ENA-OQKH01001199-OQKH01001199.1-human-gut-metagenome-genome-assembly--contig:-NODE-1199-length-11340-cov-3.220812_pt1 | contig 11340 bp, 10 predicted proteins | sample MGYA00242645_ERZ504791 | MGnify/ENA primary metagenome ERZ504791 (study PRJEB26092, sample SAMD00036388) | human gut metagenome | host: Homo sapiens | study: EMG produced TPA metagenomics assembly of... | reverse complement strand
GAGATAAAAAGACAAAAAAGTACTGGTATCGGCAGTGTGAAAAAGAACCTGCCGATACCAGTTTTTTATGATTTTTTCTGTTTTTTCCGGCTGCTGGAAATATATGCGATAAATCCAAGACAACCCAGTGCGATCAGCATCCAGATCACAAAAATAGTCGTTCCCTGCGGGCGGAACATGTCGTAATAGCCTTTCAGATAGATCACGACTACGACCCACGGCAGGATATGTGTCATATAGAAGCGAGCTTTTGCCGGAAACTTTAAGCCGTCTCCGCTGTTTGCTTCCTGAATGAAATTTTTCCAGCCCCATCCGTTTTTGTGCGTACAGAACAAAAGATATACAACTGAGCCGAGCGGAAGGATATTGTTGGATACAATAAAGTCTTCCAGATCCATAATGTTTGTGCCTGCGCCAAGCGGCTGGAAACCGGACCATACGCTGAATCCGAGGATACATGGAATACTTAAAACTGTGATCAGGAGAATATTGATCCCCACGGCTTTGGTTCTCTTCCATCCAAACAGATCCATCCAGAAAGAGACAATGTTCTCGAAGACTCCGACAATGGTGGACAGTGCCGCACAGAATAAAAACAGGAAGAATAAAGAGCCCCAGATCCGTCCTCCGGCCATCTGTGTGAAAATGTTCGGCAGCGTGATGAATACAAGTCCCGGTCCGGCATCTGGTTCTACGCCAAAAGCGAAGCAGGAAGGAATCACGATCAGCCCGGCCATCAGTGCAACGCAGGTATCCAGAAGCACAATGCTCAGAGATTCTCCGGCGAGAGAACGTTTCTTATCCAAGTAGCTGCCGAAGATGGCCATACCGCCCATTCCGATACTCAACGTAAAGAAGGCCTGACTCATAGCTCCAAAGATCACATTTCCGATACCGTTTTTGGCCATACGCTCAAAGTCCGGCACCAGGAAAAAGCGCAGCCCTTCGGAAGAGCCGGTCAGTGTCACGGAACGGATCGTCAGGATAACCATAATTCCCAACAGACAGAGCATGGTGATTTTCATGATCTTTTCCACACCTTTTTGCAGACCAATGCTGCAGATTCCAAAGGAAAGTACGATCACCAGTACCGTCCAGAACATCAGCGTCGGAACGGAAGAAAGCATTCCGGTGTATTTTTCAGAGACTTCAGAAGCTGTCACTGAGGCAAATTCTCCTTTTGCCATGCGAAAGCAGTAGTAGAGCATCCAGCCGCCTACCATAGAATAAAACATGACCAGAAGATAATTTCCGGCAATGGCTGCCCATCTGGCGTAATGCCACCTGGTGTGCGGCGGTTCCAGTGCATTGTAGGATGTGGCAATACTTTTCTGACTTGCCCTTCCTACACTGAATTCCCATACAATGATGGGAAGTCCCAGGATGACAAGAAAGAGCAGGTATACCAGGATAAAGGCCGCTCCGCCGTATTTTCCAGCCATGTAGGGAAACTTCCAGACGTTCCCGAGCCCGATCGCACATCCTGCAGATACCAGGATAAAACCGAGGCGGGAACCAAACTGTTCTCGTTTCATAAAAACCTCCATAAACATATAATATTATTTCTCCCCGCGGGAGTTTTCTTTGGAAACTTTGTTAGTATACCACGTTGGCGCGGCAAAGTAAAGAAAATGTTGGGTATGTACCTTGTCGGAAATGCGGATTTATGATAAGATAATCGGAAGAATGTTTGTACACGAGGAGGAATTTATGGAAAACGAAGCAGTTTCAAAAAATTTCATTGAACAGGAAATAGACAAAGACCTTGCAGAAGGCGTTTACGATCATGTGTGCACCCGTTTCCCGCCAGAGCCGAACGGGTATCTGCACATCGGACATGCCAAGTCCATTCTTTTGAATTACGGACTGGCAAAAAAATACAATGGAACTTTCCATATGCGTTTTGACGATACCAACCCGACCAAAGAAAAAGTGGAGTTTGTGGATTCTATCAAAGAAGATATCCAGTGGCTGGGGGCTGACTGGGAGGATCATCTTTACTTTGCATCCGATTATTTTGAGCAGATGTACGAATGCGCAGTAAAACTGATCAAAAAAGGAAAGGCATATGTGTGTGACCTGACTCCGGAAGAGATCAGAGAGTACAGAGGGACACTGACAGAGCCTGGAAAGAACAGTCCGTACAGAGAACGCTCCGTTGAGGAAAACCTGGAGTTGTTCGAGGCAATGAAAGACGGAAAATTCAAGGATGGAGAGAAGGTGCTGCGCGCAAAGATTGATATGGCATCTCCGAATATCAATATGAGAGACCCGATCATTTACCGTGTGGCACATATGACGCATCACAATACAGGAGACAAGTGGTGTATTTATCCGATGTACGATTTTGCACATCCGATCGAGGATGCAATTGAGCATATCACACATTCAATCTGTACACTGGAGTTTGAAGATCACCGTCCGCTGTATGACTGGGTAGTCAGAGAGTGTGAGTTTGAGATGCCGCCAAGACAGATTGAGTTTTCTAAATTATACCTGACCAATGTTGTGACCGGAAAGCGTTACATCAAAAAACTGGTAGAAGACGGTGTGGTAGACGGATGGGATGATCCGCGCCTGGTTTCCATCGCAGCACTTCGCCGCAGAGGATTTACACCGGAGTCCATCAAGATGTTTATCGATATGTGCGGAGTATCAAAAAGCCAGAGCTCTGTAGACTATGCGATGCTGGAGTACTGTATCCGTGAGGACTTAAAGCTGAAAAAACCGCGTATGATGGCAGTACTGGATCCGATCAAGCTGGTCATTGACAATTATCCGGAAGATCAGGTGGAATATCTGGATGTGATCAACAATCTGGAGAATGAGGAGCTTGGTATGAGAAAGATTCCGTTCTGCAGAGAGCTGTATATCAACAGAGATGATTTTATGGAAGAACCGCCGAAGAAATATTTCCGTCTCTTCCCGGGCAATGAGGTACGTCTGATGCAGGCATATTTTGTAACCTGTACCGGATTTGAAAAGGATGAAGACGGCAACATCACAGTGGTACACTGTACGTATGATCCACAGACGAAGAGCGGCAGCGGATTTACCGGAAGAAAAGTCAAAGGAACGATCCACTGGGTACCGGCACCGTATGCAGTAAAAGCGGAAGTGCGCCTGTACGAGAATCTGATCGATGAAGAAAAAGGCGTTTATAATGAGGATGGTTCCATGAACTTGAACCCGAACTCCCTGACAGTCTTAAAAGACTGCTATGTAGAACCGAATTTTGAGGATGCAAAAGCATATGACAGCTTCCAGTTTGTAAGACAGGGGTATTTCTGTATCGATGCAAAAGATTCCAGAGAGGATGCACTGGTATTTAACCGGATCGTGTCACTGAAGAGTTCGTTTAAACTGCCGAAATAAGCAGCGTGAAATTATGAATGAATTGACTATAAATCTTCACACAGCATCTGAGACACCGCTGTATGAGCAGATTTATCAGCATATTAAAAGAGAGATTCAGGAGGGAAGGATTACCAGCGGGGAAAAACTTCCCTCCAGTCGTTCTCTGTGCAAATATCTGGAAGTCAGCAGAAGCACAGTGGAGCTTGCCTATGAACAGCTGATCTCGGAAGGGTATGTGGAAGCAGTACCGTGTAAAGGGTATTTCGCGGCAGAACTGGAAGGGATGTATCGTCTGGATGTCGTTCCTGCTTTGGTGGGAGCAGAAGAAAAGACAGAGAAAAAAGAGTGGAAATATAATTTTACACCGAACGGAGTCGATCTGAACAGTTTCCCGTATAATGTCTGGCGAAGACTTGCGAAGGACAGTCTGTTAGATGACCGGGCAGAGATGTTCCGTCTGGGAGATTCTCAGGGGGAGTACGGACTGCGAAGTGCGATCAGCAGATATTTGTATCAGGCACGGGGAGTGAATGCACATCCGGATCAGATCATTATCGGAGCAGGAAATGACTATCTTCTGATGCTGCTTTCCACAGTGATCGGCCAGAATCATAAAGTAGCTCTGGAAAACCCGACCTACAAGCAGGCATACCGGCTTTTTAAAAGTCTGTCTTATGATGTATGTACAGTGGATATGGATGAGAAAGGAATGAAAGTGGCCGATCTGAAAAGTTCCGGAGCAGATATTGCGTTCGTGATGCCTTCCCATCAGTATCCGCTGGGAATCGTAATGCCCATGAAACGCAGGATGGAACTGCTTAAGTGGGCAGCCAAAGACCCTGCACGCTATATTATCGAGGATGACTATGACAGTGAGTTTCGATACAAAGGGAAGCCTATTCCCGCGCTGCAGGGGTATGACCGATGGGAAAAGGTGATCTATATCGGAACGTTTTCAAAGTCCATCGCGCCTTCGATCCGTGTCAGCTATATGGTGCTTCCTGCGCCGCTTTTAAAGGAGTTTCAGAAAAAAAGCAGTTTTTTAAGTTCTACGGTTTCCAGGGTAGATCAGCTGATTTTACAGAAGTTTATCGAGGACGGACATTATGAAAGGCATCTGAACCGGATCCGGACATTGTACAAGAGCCGTCATGATACGCTGATGGGCTGTTTGAAAACATTTCAGAAAATCTGTACGATATCGGGGGAGAATGCCGGAGTACATATGCTGCTGCATTTTGCCGGTGATATGACAGAAGAAGAATTGATTCGAAAAGCTGCGGAAAAAGGCGTTCGAGTATATGGACTTTCGCAATATTATATCGATCCTCCTGACGGGCTAAAACCGACGATCATGCTGGGATATGCCAATATCAGTGAAGATAAGATGAAAGAAGCAGTAAAATTGCTGGAAGAAGCGTGGAAGTGAGAATATTCATCCGGGTAACCAGCAGCACATGTCTGCGGCGGACGGACTTTGTTCGATAAAGTAAAAAACAGGAACTGTTCAAAAGTGGCCAGTTCCTGTTTTGCATTATTCTTCCGATTCAGTATCAGTTGCTTGTGTTTCTTGGGAAGGTTCTTCTTCTGTATCAGCAGTATCGGATGCTGCTTTGTTCAGATGCACATATCCGCGTTCCGATACCGGTTTTAAATCATTGTCCAGATCAAAATCCTCTTCTTCCATATCTTCTGTACAATCATACTCGGAAACTGCGTCACTGTCTTTGCAGAAATAAGCAATGATCAGACCGATCGCAGTACCGACAGCCGCAAGACCAAGAAACCATTTCAAAAACTTTTTCATCGTAAAAATCTCCTTTCCAGCAGATGTTATGAATCGATATCCATTGTAATACTTTTCGCCGTTAATTACAAGACCTTTGAGAGTTACTGTTCACAGTAACTTTTGAGAAGCTGTATTGTGGAGAAATACAAAGTGTGCTACACTGGGGATATTGAAAAAAGCAGGGGTGAAACAAAAAGATGGAACATAAAGCAGTGAAAAAAGCGAAGAAAGGGTTGTTCAGCATTGTTTTTGGCCGTACAGCACTGATCCTTATGCTTGTTCTGATCCAGCTGATCGTTCTGGTTGGAGTGGCAACGATACTGAATGACTATGCCGTCTATGTGTACGGCGGATTTACAGTTCTGGCAGCAGTGATCGTAATTTATATTATCAATGAAAGAGGAAATCCGGCATTTAATATGACCTGGGTACTTTTGATCCTGATTTTTCCGGCATTTGGATGCCTTTTCTATATTTGGGTAAAGTCTCAGCTTGGAACAAGATATATCGGAAAGCGATTGTGTATGCTCCGGCTTGATACAGCAAAATATATGCAGCAGGAGCCTCAGGTGATTGAAGCCTTGCGTGAGAGCAAGCCGGCCAATGCAAACCTTGCGCATTATATGCAGTATCAGCTGAATTTTCCTACTTATCGGAATACACAAGTGCAATATTTTGCATGTGGAGAAGAAAAATTTCCGGTGCTTCTGGAAGAATTGAAGAAGGCGGAAAAATTTATCTTTCTGGAGTATTTTATTGTAGAAGAAGGATATATGTGGGGGTCTGTGCTGGAAATATTAAAAGAAAAAGCAGCCGCGGGCGTAGAGGTACGGTTTATGTATGACGGAATGTGCAGCATTTCGCTGCTTCCGCCCGATTATCCGCAAAAAATCCGTCGGTTCGGGATTCAGTGTAAGATGTTCAGTCCGATCCGGCCGGTACTTTCGACGACACAAAATAACCGGGATCACAGAAAAATCTGTGTGATCGACGGAAAAACAGGATTTACAGGAGGTATCAATCTGGGAGATGAATATATCAACCGGAAAGAACGGTTCGGGTACTGGAAAGATACTGCCGTCATGATCAAGGGGGATGCGGTGCAGAGTCTGACGATGCTGTTTTTGCAGATGTGGAATGTTTCAGAATTAAAAAAAGAGAAATTTGAGCCCTATCTGACGACGATGGCAAAGGAATTAAAACCGGAGACCGGATTTGTGCTCCCCTACGGGGACAGTCCGTACGATCATGAAAACGTAGGGGAGGAAGTGTATGTGCATATTTTGAATCATGCGAAAAAATATGTGCATATTATGACGCCGTATCTGATTTTGGACAACGGCATGCTGGATACACTGACAAGAGCAGCAAAGAGCGGAATTGAAGTCTGCATCATCATGCCGCATATTCCGGATAAATGGTATGCGTTTGCGGTGGCGAAGACATACTATCGGGAATTGATCGAAGCAGGAGTTAATATTTATGAATTTACACCGGGATTTGTGCATGCAAAGGTATTTGTCTCAGATGATGATACGGCAACAGTAGGAACTGTGAACCTGGATTACCGGAGTCTGTATCTGCATTTTGAATGTGGGATCTTTGTGTATGACAATCCGGTGGTACATAAAATTGAAAAAGATTTTCAGGAAACACTGAAAAAGAGCTGTAAAGTTACAGCGTCAGATATCGGAAATACCGGTATTTTTATGCGGATCTGCGGAAGAGTGCTGCGTCTGATCGCACCTCTGATGTAGAAAAAAGAAAAAGTGTTTTACAGAATGAGAAAAGTATAGTATAATTCATAGGGCAGTGATTCATAAGAACTGCTAATTAAGAGTTAAAAGCGATGAATACGCAGGAGGATTTGAGATGGTAAAAGCAGTAGTAGGAGCTAACTGGGGCGATGAAGGAAAGGGCAAGATTACAGATATGCTCGGAAAAGAAGCCGATATCATTGTCCGTTTTCAGGGTGGAGCGAATGCAGGACATACCATTGTAAATGATTATGGAAAATTTGCGCTGCACACTTTGCCGTCAGGAGTATTCTATGACCATACGACCAGCATTATCGGAAACGGTGTGGCGCTGGATATTCCGAGATTGTTCGGAGAGGTGCAGCAGATTGTAAAACAGGGCGTACCGCAGCCAAAACTTCTTGTTTCTGACAGAGCACAGATCGTGATGTCTTATCACAAGAATTTTGATGCTTACGAGGAAGAGCGTCTTGGAGGCAAGTCTTTTGGTTCTACAAAATCAGGAATTGCGCCGTTTTATTCCGATAAATATGCAAAGATCGGATTCCAGGTGAGCGAATTATTTGATGACGAGCTTCTGAAAGAAAAAGTGGTTCGCGTTGCAGAGCAGAAGAATGTGATTCTGGAGCACTTATACCATAAACCGTTGATCAATCCTGACGACTTATATAAAGAACTGACAGAGTACAGAGACATGGTAGCACCATTTGTATGTGATGTTTCTCTGTATCTGCACAATGCAATCAAAGAAGGCAAAGAGATTCTTCTGGAAGGACAGCTCGGTTCTCTGAAAGATCCGGATCACGGAATTTATCCGATGGTAACATCTTCTTCCACACTGGCGGCATACGGTGCGATCGGAGCGGGAATCCCTCCGTATGAGATCAAACAGATCATCACAGTATGCAAGGCATACTCCAGTGCAGTAGGAGCAGGTGCATTTGTCAGCGAGATTTTCGGCGAGGAAGCTGATGAGCTGAGACGCCGCGGAGGAGACGGCGGTGAATTCGGAGCGACAACAGGACGTCCGAGACGTATGGGATGGTTTGACTGTGTTGCTTCCAAATACGGATGCAGGATGCAGGGGACGACAGATGTAGCGTTTACAGTTCTGGATGTACTTGGATATCTGGATGAGATTCCGGTATGTGTAGGCTATGAGATCAATGGAGAAGTGACAACAGAGTTCCCTGTAACACATCTCCTGGAAAAAGCAAAACCGGTATTGAAGACACTTCCGGGATGGAAATGTGATATCCGCGGAATCAAGACATACGAAGAACTGCCGGAGAACTGCAGAAAGTATATTGAATTTATTGAAGAACAGATTGGATATCCGATCACAATGGTCAGCAACGGACCGGGAAGAGACGATATCATTTATCGCAAAAGATAAAAGGTGAACGAAGGTGTTCCGTATCTGCCAGCAAAAGCTGGCAGCGGAGCATCTTTTTTTGTGAAAAAATGTTAAGAGATTTTTATGAAAAACTTTAGAAATCAGCCACATCGGCGTCACAATTTGACAGTAGGATAAAAGAGTGTCAGGGGACAAAAAAAGTTCTGTCAAGCAGGCAGAAAAATGACATATTTCAGAGGGCAGTATCATAAAATAATAAGGCTGAGGCCGGAAAAAGGAGGTATTTTATGCGTCAGAATAGTATACAGAACAGATTACAGATGATATCGATGGAAGAATACCTGGAGAAAAGACAGAAAATTCGAGAGACCGAAAGAAAAAGAGACAAAAAAACAGTCTGCAGGCAGCAGGAACTGGATGCTGCCGTTGCGATGGCAGAGCTGTATGTTTAACAGAAGAACATTACTCGTTCGAGTCGGAGTCATCCGTATGAGATGTACGGGAAAAGAGTGTATAGATATATAACAGTACAGGCAGTAGGATCGTGGCGGCAATGGCAGCCATCAGAAGCTTCTGAGAGACAACGCTGTCTATAAAAGCAAAGATGAGTGTGCTGACGTAAAGAAGAACCAGCAGGATTGCTCCGATCAGTGCCATGATACGTTTTGATTTCTTCATATTAGATTCCTTTCTTTTATCTTTTTATAAATCTGCCGGAGCATCTTTTTGCTCCGGCAGATTTATTATATACAAAAGATAGAAAGATTGCAATATAGCGGTAAAATTAGTAGTTTACTGACAGAGAAAAGTGTTATATAATAGAACCACGATTGAATTTCTAAGAAAAAGGAGTTTTTACAATGAGTGAAAAATGTTTATTAGATCAATGGAGAGATATGGCATACGACAGAGAACTGTCCAAAGAGCAGTTAGAGAAGTTCTGGGGTCGTTATTTCAGCATTGAAAGAGGAATTTATGAGCAGCTTTTGACAGAGCCTGATGTAGAAGTGAAAGGTACGGTCAAAGAGCTGGCTGAAAAATATGGACAGGAAGTTCTGACAATGGTAGGATTTCTGGATGGAATCAACGACAGTCTGAAAGTGCCGAATCCGATTGAGACGATGACAGAGGATACGGAAGTGAATCTGATCTTTGACAAAGAGCTGTTATACAAAAATATGATCGATGCAAAAGCAGACTGGTTATATGAACTGCCACAGTGGAATGCTATTTTTGACGAAGAAAAGAAAAAACAGTTATACCGTGAGCAGAAACAGTCCGGTACGATCCGCAAAGGAAAGAAAATCGGAAGAAATGATCCATGTCCGTGCGGAAGTGGTAAAAAATATAAAATGTGCTGTGGAAGAAATGCATAGCAGTATATCGTATGAGAGGGAGCTCGGATGAGTCTCCCTTTTATGTTTCGAAAAAAGAACAGGAGATGAGCATGGAAATTTATTTGATCACGGCAGGGGCGCTGTTTCTCTTTTATTATGGAATCCTCTGTTTCTATACCGGAAAATGGGACTCTACGTTTGCCAGATTCTGGCTGGTGGCGGGGATCGGGCACTTTTTGATGATTCCTGCGACAAAAGAAGAAGTGACGCGAAAGCTTTTGTTCTTCTGTGTGGCGGGAATATGGATCCTTTTTCTTGCGGTGGAGTTTTTTATTGTACGTGCCATGAGGCCTGGAAGAAAGAAGAACTGCCGGTATCTGATCGTGCTTGGTGCGCAGGTCCGGGGAGAGCGGATCACAGATTCATTAAAGAGAAGACTGGATGCTGCTTTATTGTATCATCAGGTCTGTCCTTCGGTGAAGATCATCGTATCCGGCGGTCAGGGAAAAGGTGAGGATGTTTCAGAGGCTTATGCGATGGTACAATATTTGCGGGAACATGAGGTAAAAGACGAGCAGATCATGTTGGAGGATCAGTCGCGGACGACGAGGGAAAACCTGCGGTTTAGCAAAGCTTATCTGGAGGAGTTGAAAACACCGGTTGGAATTGTGACAAATAATTTTCACTTGTTTCGGGCACTTTTGATCGGACGAAGTGAAGGGTATGAGAACCTGACGGGAATTGCGGCAGGATGTAACCGGATTTTGTTTTTGAACTATATGGTACGGGAGTTTTTTGCGGTTGTGTGGCTGTGGATTCAGAGAGGAAAAAAGAAATCTGGTTGACAAAACAAAAAGTGATGTTATAATGAGGATTAGGTTGAGAATATAATATTTCAATACAATGACGAGACGAGTAGGATGTGGAAGAAGACAGAGAAGGGAGTCGCAGGCTGGAAGCTCCCGCTTACGGAAGCATTTGAAAACTACCTCTGAGTGGCTGAAAACAGCCCGGTGATCCCGTTATCATCACAAATGAGTGGTTCCGGTATTTAATACCGGTTCAAACAGGGTGGAACCGCGAGTATGATCTCGCCCCTTTTTGCAGGATATGCAAAAAGGGGCGTTTTTTAATTCTGAGGTCTCGTGGTTGTGCAGTAAGAGAAAGGAGCCAGAAAGATGGAGTGTAATTCGAATTATCGTATTTTGAATAACCAGGTCAAGATTCCGTGTGCTGCATTTGGAACTTATAAAGCCGCAGAAGGAAACAGCGCGGATATCATCGGTACTGCAATTCGTGCCGGATACAGGCATTTTGATACGGCTTCTGTTTACGGCACGGAGAAATATGTGGCAGAGGCTATTGAAAAGAGCAGGATTCCAAGGCAGGAATTTTTTTTAACATCCAAGGTCTGGAAAGAGGATATGGGATATGAACAGACAAAGGCTGCATTTGCGAAAACCTTAGAGCAGCTTAACACAGATTATCTGGATTTGTATCTGATCCACTGGCCACGGCCCACGTTGGACTGCAAAAACTGGAAGAAACTGGATTTAGAGAGCTGGAGAGCAATGGAAGAATTGTATCATGCAGGAAAGATCCGCGCCATTGGGGTGAGCAATTTTCTGCCGCACCACATTGAGAACCTGATGCAGAATGCCAAGGTGACTCCGGCGGTCGATCAGTTGGAATATCATCCTGGATATACACAACAGGCAGCAGTAGACTATTGCAGAAAGAACC
>ENA-OQKH01001193-OQKH01001193.1-human-gut-metagenome-genome-assembly--contig:-NODE-1193-length-11397-cov-7.689664_pt1 | contig 11397 bp, 8 predicted proteins | sample MGYA00242645_ERZ504791 | MGnify/ENA primary metagenome ERZ504791 (study PRJEB26092, sample SAMD00036388) | human gut metagenome | host: Homo sapiens | study: EMG produced TPA metagenomics assembly of... | reverse complement strand
CAGCTGCGAAGCAGCAAATCGGAGAAACGAGAAAAAAGCGTTAAGCGCAGCGACTAGCTTTTTTCCGTTTCGACAACTCCTTCGGGATTATCAAGGGCGAGCAGCCCTTGATTCGTGCCTCCCGCGCCTCGAAAGTAGCGGGTGCTTTTCTGGTTCTCTTTTGGCACGCAAAAGAGAACTTAGCCTCGCGCAACCGCGCTCTATCCTGCGCCGCAGGCGCAAAAATCACAGCATCGTCATCTGCTCCCCTTCATCCTCCGCGCGGACGAGCGCACCGGTCGCCGGCAGGCTGCGGACGCGGTAGCGGTGGGGGTTGGCCAGTTCCAGCGTATCCGCCGGGACGACGGAGGCGATGGTCTGGTTCTTTTTCAGGGTCACGACGGCCACACCCTGGCTGTCGCGGGTGGTCTTTGCGGCGATCTGCGCCGTGCCGACCAGAAGCATCCGTCCCGCGCTGGTGCGGATGGCCAGCTCCGTCTCCTCGGGCAGGAAGAACATGGTCGCCAGCGGCTCTTTGTCGCAGTAGGCTTTCAGCAGCTTGCGGCGGTTCTGCTTGGTGGCGTAGGAGCTGAGCGGGATCTTTGCGCACCGGCCGCCGGCAAAGAAGAAGAGCATATGGCCGCTGTAGTCGGAGGTAATGACCATGTCGAGGATGTTCTCGCCCTCGTCCATGCCCAGACGGCCCGGCAGATAGATGCCCATCTGGGCCACCTTGCCGTCTTCCAGCTCGGCCAGACGCACCTTATACACCTGCTGCTTGTCGGTGAAGAACAGTGCTTCTACGTTGTTCCGCGTCTCCACCTGCCGGACGATCTCGTCGCCCTCCTTGAGCTTGTGCGCACCGGCCGTGCGCAGGCTCTGGGGCGGGATCTTCTTCAGATAGCCCTCGCGGGTGAAAAAGACGGTGACGGGATAATCCGGCACGGCCTCTTCCTCGGCGCCGCCCTCTTCCTCGGGCAGGTCGTAGAGGATCTCGCTGCGGCGGGGCTGGCCGTACTTCTTTGCCACGTCGGCCAATTCCTTCATGATGATCTTGCGGATACGGGCAGGCTTTGCGAGGATGTCGTTCAAATCGGCGATGTCGGCTTCCAGCTGCTCGATCTCGCCGGTGCGCTTGAGGATATATTCCCGGTTGAGGTGGCGCAGCTTGATCTCGGCCACATAGTCGGCCTGCACTTCGTCGATGCCAAAGCCGATCATCAGGTTGGGGACGACTTCCGTCTCCTCCTCCGTGGTGCGGATGATGTGGATGGCCTTATCGATGTCCATCAGGATAGCGGCCAGACCCTTGAGCAGGTGGAGGCGCTTTTCCTTGCCGTGGAGGTCGTAATAGGTGCGTCGGCGGACGCATTCCATCCGGAAGGCCGTCCACTCCTGCAAAATTTCCCGCACGCCCATGACCCGGGGCTGGCCCGAGACAAGGATGTTGAAGTTGCAGCTGAAACTGTCTTCCAGCGGGGTGGCCTTGAAGAGCTTGGCCATCAGCTTTTCGGCGTCCACGCCGCGCTTGAGGTCGAGGGTGAGCTTGAGACCGTTCAAATCGGTCTCGTCCCGCATATCGCTGATCTCTTTGATCTTGCCCGCCTTGACCAGCTCCGCGATCTTGTCCATGATGGCCTCCACCGTGGTGGTGGGCGGTATCTGGGTGATCTCGATCATGTTCTCGCCCGGCACGGCGGCGTAGCGGGCGCGCACCTTCACGCTGCCGCGGCCATTCTCGAAGATGTCCCGCATCTGGGCTTCGTCGTAGAGGATCTGGCCGCCGCCCACGAAGTCCGGGGCGGGCATGGTGGTGGAGATGTCGTGCTTTGCATCCTTCATGAGGGCGACGGTGGTGCTGCACAGCTCGGCCAGATTGAAGGAGCAGATGTTGCAGGCCATACCGACGGCGATGCCCAGCGTGTTGTTGGCCAGAATGGTCGGAAAAGTCACGGGCAGAAGGGTCGGTTCGGTGGTGGTGCCGTCGTAGTTGGGGAGGAAGTCCACCGTCTCCTTGTCGATGTCCCGGAACAGCTCTTCGCAGACGCTTTCCAGCTTGGCCTCGGTGTAGCGGGCCGCGGCGCAGGACATATCCCGGCTGTAGGCCTTGCCGAAGTTGCCCTTGCTGTCCACGAACGGCACCAGCAGGCTCTCGTTGCCCCGGCCCATCCGCACCATGGTGTCATAGATGGCGGCGTCGCCGTGGGGGTTCAGGTGCATGGTGCTGCCCACGATGTTCGCCGACTTGGTGCGCGCGCCCTTGATCAGGCCCATCTCATACATCGTATACAGCAGCTTCCGGTGGGCGGGCTTGAAGCCGTCGATCTCCGGCAGGGCGCGGCTGACGATGACGCTCATGGCGTAGGGCATATAATTCGTTTCCAGCGTGCGGGTGATGGGGTCTTCCAGCACACTGCCGGCGTTCAGTATCTCAACGCCCTCGCCCAGCTGGGGGCGGACAGGCTTTGCGGTTTTTTTGCTCGATTTTTTTGCCATTCTCGTTCCTCTTTAAGACACATCCAGATCGTCCAGATACTCTGCGCCGTGCTGGGCGATATGCTCCTTGCGGCCTGCGAGGTTGTCGCCCAGCAGGATGTCGAACACCTGCGCGGTGCGCTCCACGTCGGTGGGCATCACCTTGATGAGGCGGCGGCTCTCGGGGTTCATGGTGGTCAGCCACATCATCTCGGGGTCGTTCTCGCCCAGACCTTTCGAGCGCTGGATGGTGTATTTTTTGTCGCCGATCTCCTCGAGGAAGGTGGCCTTCTCGGGCTCGGTGTAGGCGAAATAGGTGCGGTCTTTCGTGGTGATCTCGTACAGCGGCGACTCCGCGATATAGACATAGCCCTCGTTGATGAGGGTGGGGGTCAGGCGGTAGAGCATGGTCAGCACCAGTGTGCGGATCTGGTAGCCGTCCACGTCGGCATCGGTACAGATGACGATTTTATTGAAGCGGAGATTGTCGAGGTTGAAGGTAGCAAGCTCCTTGTTGTGCTTGCCGCCCAGCTCCACGCCGCAGCCCATGACCTTGATGAGGTCCACGATGACGTCCGACTTGAAGATGCGGGCGTAGTCGGCCTTGAGGCAGTTCAGGATCTTGCCGCGGATGGGCATGATGGCCTGATATTCACTGTCGCGGCTGGTCTTGACCGCACCCATAGCCGAATCGCCCTCGACGATATACAGCTCCCGGCGGGAGGCGTCCTTGGTGCGGCAGTCCACGAACTTCTGCACCCGGTTTGCGAGGTCGATTTGGGTCGAGAGCGTCTTTTTGATGCTCTGGCGCGTTTTTTCGGCGTGCTCACGGCTCTGCTTGTTCACCAGCACCTGCTGACAGATCTTCTGGGCCTCGTCGGGCTTTTCGAGGAAGTAGACTTCCAGATAGTGCTTGAGGAAGTCGGTCATGGCCTGAGAGACAAACTTGTTGGTGATGGCCTTTTTGGTCTGGTTCTCATAGCTGGTGCGGGTGGAGAAGCTGGACGAAACGTAGACCAGACAGTCCTGCACATCCTGAAAGCTGATGGCACTCTCGCCCTTTTTGTAGAGGTTCTTGTCCTTCAGATACTTGTTGATCTGGTAGACGAAGGCCGTGCGGACGGCGTGCTCCGGGCTGCCGCCATGCTCCAGCCAGGACGAGTTGTGGTAGTATTCCAGCAGCTGCACCTTGTTGGAGAAGCAGAACGCCGCGCTCATCTTTACCTTATAGTCAGGCTGGTCTTCGCGGTCACGGCCGGTGGCTTCGCTCTCGCAGCTGAACACCGGGGTCAGGCTGTCCTCGCCCGCCGTCTCAGCCACATAGTCGGCGATGCCGTGCTCATAGCACCAGCTCTCCTTCCACGGCTTGCCGGTGGCGGGGTCTTTCTCCTTTTCGTCGGTAAAGTTGAGGGTCAGACCCGCGTTGACGACAGCCTGACGGCGGAGGACATCTTTATAGTAGCTGCCGGGGACGTCGATGTCGGTAAAGACCTCATCGTCCGGCTTCCAGTGGATGATGCTGCCGGTGCGGCGGCCCTTGTAGGGCTCTTTGTGCAGGCCGCCCACATTCTCGCCCTTCTGGAAGTCGAGGTGGTAGTGGAAGCCGTCGCGGTAGATATCGGCGGTCATCCATGCCGAGGCGTACTGGGTGGCGCAGAGGCCCAGACCGTTCAGGCCGAGGCTGAATTCATAGTTGTCCTCGCCCTCGCCGTACTTGCCGCCTGCGTACATCTCGCAGAACAGCAGCTCCCAGTTGTAGCGCTCTTCCCCCTTGTTCCAGTCCACGGGCATACCGCGGCCAAAGTCCTCGACGATGACACTGCCATCCTTGCAGCGGGTGACGTTGATGGTGTCACCGTGGCCGTCGCGGGCCTCGTCGATGGAGTTGGAGACGATCTCAAAGATGGAGTGGGCGCAGCCCTCCACGCCGTCCGAGCCGAAGATGACGGCCGGGCGCTTGCGCACACGGTCGGCACCCTTCAGCGAAGTGATGCTTTCGTTGCCATATTCCTGTTTTCTTGCCATGCTGCTCCTCCCGGCCCCGGAATGTTCTTGCAGTGGAGCCGTCTCAAACGCTTTTGCTATATATAGGTATAGATTCCCACAGCGGGAGAAAAGCGATTCTTTTCATTCTTATTTATTAAACCATAGGTTGTTGAAGATGTCAAATAGTCTTTCCCTGCCTGCCGCCCGCAAAAAGCGTCAGAAAAGTCAGTCTTATTTTAGACGATAACATGGGCAAAATATAGAAAGTTCAAAAATTCTCAAAAAATTTTGCATTTACCCCTTTACAAAATCGAAATTTCAGGTATAATAATCATCGTCCGGTGCGCCTCTGTAGCTCAGTCGGTAGAGCAGGGGACTGAAAATCCCCGTGTCATTGGTTCGATTCCGATCGGAGGCACCAGTCAGGAGACCCAGCAGGGTTTCCAATATGCGGCCGTAGCTCATCTGGTAGAGCGCCACCTTGCCAAGGTGGAGGTAGCGAGTTCGAGCCTCGTCGGCCGCTCCATAATGGAGCAGCAATCGTTGTTCCAGTATGGCCCGGTAGCTCAGTTGGTTAGAGCACCAGCCTGTCACGCTGGGGGTCGTCGGTTCGAGCCCGATCCGGGTCGCTTCGTCGAAAGTCCTGCTGTTCATCACAGCAGACCTTCTCCTCTTCCCCACAAAATCCTGCTTCGCAAGCTTTCGCGGGGACCCCGAAATTCGAGAGAATCGCTCGGGTGGGTGCGAGGATAAACGCACCGGATATGCGGCCGTAGCTCATCTGGTAGAGCGCCACCTTGCCAAGGTGGAGGTAGCGAGTTCGAGCCTCGTCGGCCGCTCCAAATGGAGCAGCAATCGTTGCTCCGAATATGGTGACGTGGCCAAGTGGTAAGGCAAGGGTCTGCAAAACCCTCATCCACCAGTTCAAATCTGGTCGTCACCTCCAAAAGATTCCCGGGTGCTGAGGCATCCGGGATTTTTTGTCGTTTTGCTCGTTAAATAATCTACTTATTGGGAAAATCTTGTCTTCCCTCTTCGCTCTGTGCTATGCTAAAAGAGTCAGCGCTGTCCATCGTGGTGCTCTACATCGTTTTGTTCAGCACCCCCATTGAGAGCTATATGAGCTACGCTCTCAACCGCATCTTCGACACCGCCATGGGCGTCATCGCAGCGCTGCTGGTCAACGACTTTCTGCCCCGGCCCCGGGTCGTTTCCCTCTGGGAAGGGTTCAAAGGACTGTTCAAGGAAGATAGTAAGGTTTGAATGCTTTTCCGCGCCCCGCTCCGGCGGGGCGCTTTTCTTTTGCCCTCTGCCGTGATACAATGGGCATACTATCATTTTCCCTGAAAGGAGGCCGCGCCATGCCTGCCGAACTTCACACCACCCTCACGCCGGACACCCCGGTACGCTATCTCAAGGGCGTCGGCCCCAAGACCGCCGAGCGGTTCGAGAAGCTGGGCATCCTGACCCTCAGCGACCTGCTCTGCCACTATCCCCGCCGGTATCTGGATTTTTCAAAGCCCTACTCCATCGCCGAGGCCCCCGCCGACACCGAGTGCGTCGTGAAGGCCGAAGTGTTTGCAAAGCCCGGCGGGCGCATCCTGCCGGGCGGGCGGCGGATGGAGCGCATCACCGCCGGAGACGATGTGTCCAGCCTCGAGATCACGTGGTTCAATAATCCATACGCCGCCCAGAAGCTGGAGCTGGGGCAGGAATACTATTTTCAGGGCATCGTGACGGGCGGGATGCTCCGCCGCCAGATGGTCAACCCGCAGGTGCGCACCGACGTGCAGGTGAAGTCGTCGCCTTTCGAGGCCGTCTACCCCCAGACCGAGGGTCTGACCAGCAGCGCCATCGCCAAGTGCGTCCGCCAGCTCCTCCCCCACGCGGAGCTTCTGCCCGACCCGCTGCCCTCCGAGATGCTGAAAAAATACCGCCTGCTCTCCAAGGCCGACGCCGTCCGGGCCATCCACTGCCCCGCCACCGAGGAGGAAGCCTTTGCGGCGCGGCGGCGGCTCATCTACGAAGAGCTGCTGGTCTTACAGCTGGGCATCGGCCGGATGAAGAACCACGGCGCGGCCTCCACCGGCGCGCCGATGAAGAAGGCCGACGTCTCCCCTTTCTGGGAGTCGCTGCCCTTCTCCCCCACCGGCGCACAGCGGCGGGCCGTGGAAGAGATCCTGACCGACATGTCGGGCGAAACGTCCATGAACCGCCTTTTGCAGGGCGACGTGGGCAGCGGCAAAACGCTGGTGGCGGCTGCGGCCATCTGGGCCTGCATCCGGGCCGGGTATCAGGCCGCACTGCTGGCCCCCACCGAGATCCTGGCCGGCCAGCACGCCGAAAACCTGAACCGCCTGCTCTCCCCCTTTGGGATGCGGGCAGCCCTGCTCACCGGCGGCATGAAGGCCGCCGCACGGCGCACCACCCTCGCCGCCATCCGGGACGACGAGGCCGACCTCATCGTGGGCACCCACGCCATCCTCAGCGAGGGCGTGGAGTTCGCCCGGCTGGGTCTGGCCGTCGTGGACGAACAGCACCGCTTCGGTGTGCGCCAGCGGGGCCTGCTGGCCGAAAAGGCCGCGAATCCCCACCTGCTGGTCATGAGTGCCACCCCCATCCCCCGGACGCTGGGGCTGCTGATGTACGGCGACCTCGACATCTCCATCCTCGACGAGCTGCCGCCGGGCCGCAAGCCCATCAAGACCCGCTGCATCACCGGCAAAAAGCGGGCCGACCTCTACGGCTTCCTTGATCGAGAAATTGGTTCCGGACGACAGGTGTATATCGTCTGCCCTGCCATTGAGGACGCGGGCGGCAGCGGCCTGAACGCCGTCAAGAGCTACTATGAGGACATCGCAAAAGCCTATCTGCCGGACCGCCGGGTGGGCCTGATGCACGGCAGGCTCAAGCCGAAGGAAAAGGCCGAGGTGATGGACGACTTCAAATCCGGACGTCTGGACGCCCTCGTGTCCACCACCGTCATCGAAGTCGGTGTGGACGTGCCGAATGCGACGGTCATGGTCATCGAAAACGCCGAGCGGTACGGCCTGAGCGCACTGCACCAGCTGCGCGGGCGTGTGGGACGCGGCGCGGCGGAGAGCTGGTGCTTCCTCGTCAGCGACAATGCCTCCGAGTCGGTGCAGAAGCGGCTCAAGTTCCTCTGCTCCACCTCAGACGGCTTCGCCGTGGCGCAGTACGACCTCGAGACCCGCGGCCCCGGTGACTTCTTCGGGAGCCGCCAGCACGGTCTGCCGACCTTGCAGATCGCCGATTTGATGAACGACACCCGCACCCTCCACGCGGCCCAGAGCGAGGCTGCGGGCCTGCTGGCCGAAGACCCGCTTCTCGAGCGGCCCGAACACGCCCTGCTGGCCCGTCAGGTGGAGCAGATGTTCGACAAAGCCGGTGCAATGAATTGAGTAACGAAAAAGGACTGCCCGCGGCAGTCCTTTTTCGTTATCTTCTCTTCCACCACGGCTTCTTCTCGCCGATGCTCACTACATCGCAGAAGAGGCAGCGGCTCTTGGTCGAGAGCTGCACATCCTTGTGATGGCAGCCGAAGAACCATTTCTCGTAAGTCGTTTTCATGACGACCTTGTCGAGGAAGAGGTGCAGCCGGTTATTCTCGCCCTCAGCCAGCACGCTGAAATCCAGAAACTTGCTTGGCGCGTCGTGGGTCAGCACATAATCTACCTGCCAGCCGTTCGCTTCCAGCGCGGCCTCGCAGCGGGCGTATTCCTCGTCCGAGGGCATCTCCTGCGGCCACCAGTTGACGTGGGCTTCCCGCTCTTCCTTGTCCGGGCTTTCCGCTCCGCCGAAGCAGAGGTACTTCTTCCCTTCCAGTTCCAGTACGCTGCCCCGGCAGACGTGATACACATTGCCGCCCAGCGGCTGCACCAGCCCGCCGAACCGCTCCTCGGTGGGGTACTGTTCCAGCAGGTCATAGTTCTCGTGGCTGCCATCGAGGAAAAGGATGGTATAAGGCCGCTTGCGCAGCCAGTCCAGATTCTTCCGCTCGGCCTTGCTGCCGTCCCACACAAAGCCGAAATCGCCCAGCACAACGACGAGATCGCCCTTGCCGGCCCGGCGCAGCTCCCCGTCTTTGAAGCGGTCCAGTTCGCCGTGGGTGTCGCCCGTAAGATATACCATCCTCTGCCTCCTTTTGCGGAGTGTGAAATCGCCCCAAAAGCCTTGTCACGCTCCGCCAAACCTGTTATTATAAAGTATAAGGCCCTCTTCTGAGCCTGTTTTTGTCCCGTAAGAACGGACAGCACATTTTGTCCGATACTCTAATATATTATCGCTTTTTGAGGAAAATGTCCACATGAAACGTATCGTCACCCTATTTCTGAGCCTTGTCCTGCTGCTGAGCTGCCTGTGCGCGCCGGCTTCGGCCATGTTCGACCCCAGCCTCTTTTACGAGGTGCAGGCCAGGAGCGCCTATATCGTCAACACCGACACCAACATCATCGTCTACGACAAGGACAGCTCCCGTCAGGTGCCTGCCGGGGGCCTGACCAAATATATGACCATCGCGCTGCTGCTGACGAATTACGCCGACCAGCTCGACAACACCTTCCAGATGCCCTTCGCCATCTCGGATTACGTCCACAACAGTGACAATGCCGATATGCGCTCCAATGAGACCTTCACCTACCGGGAAGCTGTCTACGCCATGCTTCTGCGCAACGCCAACGAGGCCGCGATGGGCCTCGCCTATAGTCTTTCGGGCGGCGACCTTGCAGGCTGGGTGAGCCAGATGAACACCCTCTCCCAGCGCATCGGCACCACCGGCAGCACCTGGACGGACGCCTGCGGCCTGGACAGCGGCAATGTGACCACCGCCGTGGATATGTACCTCATCCTGCGGTATCTGATGAGCTTCGACGCCTTCGTGGACATCTCGTCGGCCCCCGCCTTCACCATGCCTGCCAAGGAAAAGCACACCAAGAGTTTCGTGCTGCTGAACCAGAACGTCGCCCTCAACAAGACCAGCGGGGGCAGCTTCTACCGCAAGTCTATGCAGGGCGGCATGTGCGATGTGATGGCCTACAAAAACGACCACGGCGACCAGAGCTATGTTTCGTGGGCCAATCAGGACGGCTCCACCTATATCTTCTGCATCATGCAGAGCCCCGACACCTGTGACACCTACGGCTACGCCAACCGCCGCCCGGCCCTCTATGAGACGACCCGCCTCATCGACTGGGTGTTCCAGAGCTTTTCCATCCAGCCTGCGCTGGACACCGACCTCGCTCTGGCAGAGATCCCCGTGAAGTATTCCTCCGACACCGACACCCTCAAGCTCTACCCTGACAACAGCATGATGACCCTGCTGCCCTCTTCGGGCGACGGCACCGTGACTCAGAAATACTTCCATCTGCCCGACTATGTCTGCGCCCCCGTCCAGCAGGGCGATGTTGTCGGCACCGTGGAGCTGAAGCTGGCCGGCGAGACCATCGGCATGGTCAACCTCATCGCCGGGCAGGACGTGAGCCGGAGCAGCCTGCTCTACTCTTTCTCGAAGCTGCAGGAGTTCTTCGGCAGTCTCTACCTCAAGGTGGTGCTCGTCGTCAGCGCCGTCTGCGCCATCATCTATGTGGCGTGGGTCCTGCTCAACTCCCCCCACACCCGCCATTCCTCCAAAAAAGTCCACCGCTATGGCCGTCCCCGCGACTGAGCCGTGCGGTCAGCTTCTTTTCTGAAAAAGCTGTAAAAAGCAGTTGACAAATACGCCCCCAAGTGGTAATATATACAGGCAGTCCGTGACTGCAAAAAACTGTATATGGGCGTGTTCCCGAGTGGCCAATGGGGACAGACTGTAAATCTGCTGCTTTTCAGCTTCGGTGGTTCGAATCCACCCGCGCCCACCAAAAATGCTCAGCGTACGAAAATACGCTGGGCTTTTTGTTTTATAAAAAAACTGAAGTTTCACTTTCTAGGGTGGATTCGAACAGCAGCGGAGCCGACTGCAACGACGACGAGCGCCGCCAGCGGCGGAAGCAGCGAGGAGTTGTTGGGGCCGCGGCCAGCGATACGCAAGCAAGGCGCAGCGGATGCTGGGTGCCGCAACCCGTCCGCCTGCGGCGGAAACAGGGAGGCGAGGCTGGGACAGCGCTCCGATTTTTCAAGGCCCCGCCAAGGGGTTGCAGAAAAATCGGCAAGCGCAACTCGTAAGGCCCGCCGCTATACGTCCCGGCGGCAAAAAGGCCCCTGCGGGGCCTTTTTAGATGCGCGGCTTGCGTAATCCACCCGCGCCCACCAAAAATGCTCAGCGTACGAAAATACGCTGGGCTTTTTGCTTTGCCAGACCATAGCAAAAGCCGGCTGATGTCATTCACACCAGCCGGTTTCCTTTTACACCTTCGGATTTTTCTCTTTCCTCTCAAGATAGAGGAAGAAGCAGACATTCAGCACGATGCCCACAGCGGTAGAAGTGGGCGCGGCCAGACCGATCATGGTCAGGCTGGCGTTGGGCTGGATGCTCATGATGTAAGCCATCGGCAGGCGGACCAGAAGGGTCCCTGCACCATGACCCAGACGGTTGACGAAGGCGCAGAGCGCCAGAAAAGAAACCTGCGTCAGAAACTGCTCCAATTACAAGGGCAACCGTGGCACCTGTCAATCCACCCACTACATCCGGGTAGACTTTCTGGAAGAAGTGGTGCTGGGCGAGATTCGGCGGCTGACCAAATTTGCCAGCCTCTACGAGGACGACTTCCTGAAAGCTGTTATCGGGCACTCCCAGCAGGCAGACGAAGCCGGCCGCAAGCTGAAAGAGAAAGAGTTGAAAGCTCTCCTTGCCCGTGACGAAGAACTGGATGGCCTCTTTGAGCGCATCTATGAGGACAATGTTTCCGGCAAAATCTCTGACGAACGCTTTTCCAGAATGTCCCGGAGATATGAGGACGAGCAAAAGGAGCTGACCGAGAAAATCAAACAGCTCCGCTCCGA
>ENA-OQKH01001188-OQKH01001188.1-human-gut-metagenome-genome-assembly--contig:-NODE-1188-length-11467-cov-5.015628_pt1 | contig 11467 bp, 8 predicted proteins | sample MGYA00242645_ERZ504791 | MGnify/ENA primary metagenome ERZ504791 (study PRJEB26092, sample SAMD00036388) | human gut metagenome | host: Homo sapiens | study: EMG produced TPA metagenomics assembly of... | reverse complement strand
ATAAGATGAATTCCCGAAAGGATAAATATGATATCAGCGATAAAGTGCATGTCAGCCTTGGAGAAACAGAAATTCACAAGATGATGCGTAATTATGACGGGGTGATCATATGGGATCTGCCGTCAATGGAGAGAAACCGATATCTGAAGTTCTGCTTCGCTCATTCCATCCGATGCTATATCAGTCCGAAGATTTCGGATATCATTCTTATGGGAAGCGAGAGAATTCATCTTTTCGATACACCGCTTCTGATGTCGCGAAATATGGGACTTGCGGTAGATCAGAGAGTTGCGAAGAGAATTATGGATATTCTGGTTTCCGGAATCGGCATTGTCATTACATCACCGATTATGTTGCTCATAGCCATTGCGGTAAAAGCATACGACCGGGGACCGGTATTTTACTTCCAGGACCGTCTTACAATTGGCGGTAAGCCATTTAAAATCTGCAAATTCCGCAGTATGTGTGTGGATTCTGAGAAAAACGGTGCCAGACTGGCTTCCAAACATGATTCCCGTATCACTCCGGTAGGGCATGTGTTGAGAAATCTTCATCTGGACGAGCTGCCGCAGCTATTCAATGTGTTCAAAGGAGATATGTCTCTGGTAGGTCCACGTCCGGAACGTAAGACAATCATGCAGGAGTATGAGAAGGAACTTCCGGAGTTCTATTATCGCCTGAAGGTAAAGGCAGGACTGACCGGATATGCGCAGGTTTATGGCAAATATAACACCACCCCTTATGACAAATTAAAGCTGGATTTGTTCTATATTGAGAACTATTCTTTTCTGCTGGATATTAAGCTGATCTTTATGACAGTCAAGATCTTTTTCCAGAAGGAAGTGTCTGAGGGAGTAGATGATAAACAGGTAAATGCTCTGAAAGATTCCGGAAGAAACACCGGGGCATCAGAGGATAAAACGGAGGAATGACCATGAATAAACCGCTGGTATCTGTGATCATGCCGGTTTACAACGGAGAGAAATATATTAAACAGGCTGTAGATTCTGTCTATGAGCAGGGAGTTTCGCTGGAGCTTCTGGTAATTGATGACGGATCTACAGATCATACAAAGGAAGTCCTGTCTGCCTATGAGGGCAGAGAGGGCTTTCAGTATATTAAGAACAAACAGAATATGGGTGCGGCAGGCTCCAGAAACAGAGGAGTGAAGCTTGCTAAGGGAGATTACATTGCTTTTCTTGATGCGGATGACTGGTGGGAAAAAGGCAAATTGAAAGAGCAGCTTAAATGTCTCGAAGAGACGGGATACGTGTTGTGTTCTACCGGCCGTGAGCTGATAAGATCCGATGGAAGCAGTACCGGCCGTACGATTCCGGTGAAAGAGAAGATTACTTACAGAGAGCTTCTGAAGCATAACAGCATTAACTGTTCTTCCGTAGTGATCAGAACAGACGTGGCGCGGGAGTTTCCAATGGAGCATGATGACAGCCATGAAGACTATATCACCTGGCTGAAAGTTCTGCGAAAATACGGTTATGCGGTCGGAATCGATAAGCCATACCTGAAATACCGCCTCAGTGAGGGCGGCAAGTCCAGAAATAAGCTGAAGTCAGCAGTGATGACTTATAATGTTTACAGATATGCGGGGTATGGACGGATAAAGAGTTGTATTTTCTTTTGCTCTTATGCACTGCATGGAATATGGAAGTATTGCCATAGATAAAAATGAATGTATGGAAATAGTTTCATAAACAAATTATTAACTTTCTATTCCATAAATCATAAAAATATGTTATCCTTTGGATAATAATTATGAATGATTAAAGGATAATATTAAGATGAAATTAAAGAAAGAGAGGCCTGCTGTGCCTTATACCTACCTGATCGATAACTTCAAGGTCCTGCTTATCTTTCTGGTAGTATTTAACCATATTATTGCATTCAATCTTGTAAAAGTGGACACAGTGGTGAGATACGTGTGGTATGCGATCACGATCTTCCATATGCCCGCATTTATTTTTGTTTCGGGGTATTTGTCAAAGAAACCTCAGAATGTATTAAAGAATTTTAAGAATCTTCTGATTCCGTATATTCTGGGATACAGTCTTACCTGGTACTCCCAGATATGGCTGGGACGTTCGGTGGATTACGAGATTCTGCGTCCTACCGGAACAGTTATGTGGTATATTCTGGCGCTGTTTATCTACCGTCTTACCATTGAAGCACTGGGTAAGATCAGATTTATTGTTCCGCTCAGCATCATTATTGCACTGTGGGCAGGAACAAGACCGGAGTTTACAACGTTTTTATCAGCATCAAGAATTGTGGTATTTTTCCCGTTCTTTGTTGCAGGATATCTCTGGAAAAGTGAATATATCACCGCAGTTCGCAAATTTAAAGGAAAATGGGTGTTAGTGCCTATTTCGGGAGTACTGCTTTGGGCAATACCAAACTATATGATTTCCAATGAAATGGGAGTCGCTATTTTCCGTGGTAATCACGGATATAAACTCTGTGGTCTGACAGATCCGGAAGGTATCGTTATCAGATTGCTGATGTATCTGGTATCATTTATTCTGATCTATACATTTCTTGCATTACTGCCGGATATCAAGCTTCCAATTACTTATGTGGGCCGCCACACAATGGGAATTTACTTCTTCCATTACCCGATCATGATCATTATGAACGGGCTGTATCTGCTGCAGATTCCTGAGATGAACAACGTGTGGGTTTTGCTGGGCGTATCCCTGGTGTTTGTCCTTGTTCTGGGAAGTCTGCCGGTGGATCTTCTTTATACAGGTGTGCTGAATCTGGTTGCATTTATTCTGATCAAGAAGGATAAGACAGTCAGAGATGAGGGACTGGAAGAGGAATATGACAGCGAGGACCATGAATATGAACTTCTCAGACGAAAGAAAGCCATTGAGGAGCTGGCCGCTACTCTGGATTCCGAGAGCGAGCAGGACGGCCATATGGAGAAAATAAACCTGGATGATGATTCTCTCGCTCAGGAGAGTGTGCTGGATAAACCGGAAGGATTCAGCAATGTAGCGGGTATGGAACTGGATATCGAAGAAGATAATCTGGATGATATACCGGATGAGATCATTCAGGAGGAAGAAGAACTTTCACTCGAAGATCTGATCCAGGAGCTGGAAGCAGCTACGAAGAATATAGGAAAAGCTGATCCGAAAGACGATACTGCGCAGACAGTAATAGCGGAGAATGTTTCCCGAACTGTAGTCGAAGCAGAGCATTCAGATGAGACAGGAAACATTTTGAATAAACAGTAAAAAACAGGGAATCGTAAAAAGTAGTGTACCGACAAGATTATTTAAGAAATCAACTTGTTGACACGGTAATAACAAGAAATAGCAGAAGAAAATAATAAAAAACGAAAGAGGACTTTGAGATACATGGGGTGTATTTCGGAGTCCTTTTGTTTTAACTATATTATTTTCCGTCTGGCCGGACTAAAAAAATGATATAAATTAACGTGAATTTAACATTTTTGTAACGAAGAGGTGACGGAAGTTGGAAATTATGATATAATCAAATCATCTATAGTGTGAAGCAGGGGTAACTGTCCGTCAGGTACGGAACAGTTACGGGCAGGAATATTTATCGGGAGTTATAAAGAGAAGATGAAGAGAGTGATCACATATGGCACTTTTGATCTGTTTCATAAGGGCCACTACAATATTATAAAAAGGGCAAAGGCGCTTGGCGATTATCTGATCGTTGGCGTTACAAGTGAGAGCTTTGATATTGAACGAGGCAAGCTTAATGTAAGAGACAGCCTTATTAAGAGAATAGAGAATGTGCGGCGTACCGGACTGGCAGATGAGATTATTATTGAAGAGTACCAGGGACAGAAAGTCAGCGATATCATCAAATATGACATAGATGTTCTGGTAGTTGGTTCAGACTGGCGGGGCAAATTTGATTATCTTAAGAACTACTGCGATGTCGTTTATCTGGAACGTACCAAGAATATTTCCAGTACAAAGCTTCGTAGTGAGGGTGTTATCTTTAATATGGGAATTGTGACAGACGATATTAAAGATAATGATTTTGTGCAGGAATCCAAATATGTCAGCGGTATTCACGTAGAACGGGTATTCAGCGGGAATCCGGAGACTGCGCAGGAATTCTGCGATAAATTTGAACTTGGATCCTGTTGGAGCGACTATGACCAGTTCCTGTCAGATGTGGATATCGTTTATATTAAAACTTCGCTGAGCAAACGGGCGGAGTATATCGAACGCGCACTGAAACAGGGCAAATATGTGATAAGTGATTCTCCGTTAACGCTTTCTTCAGAGAAACTGCGCTATCTCTTTGAAGTTGCGAGGGAGAACAATGTAGTCCTGATCGAGAGGATGACGCTGGTTTATCTGCGTGCTTTTAACCAGCTGGTATGGCTGGTGCACAGCAACCTGGTAGGAGATCTGGTCAGCGTTAAATGTGCGATTTCCCAGGATGATTTTGAAGGTGGCAGGACTTTTAATGAGACAGTCTGCACAGCAATCTGCGCGGTACTTAAACTGCTTGGCAGAAAGTGCCAGGATATCAATACAAATGCGGTCCGCGATCAGGAAGGGAAATTTGTATATGACATGATCACCATGAAGTATGCCAATGCACTGGCGACCATTGAGATCGGAACAACCGTAGATATCGAGAATGAACTTGTGATCATCGGAAGCAACGGAAGGGTTACGATCCCGAATGACTGGTGGAACACAGGATATTTCGAGGCAAACATTTCCGGAAAGGAATTCCTGAAGAGATACAGCTTTAATTTCGAGGGAAATGGTTTCCGCTATCTGTTGCAGGAGCTGATGATCATGATCAGAGACAAGCGTACAGAATGTACCCGGCTTTTCTATGATGAGTCGTTAAAAATAATAGAAATTTTGGAAACAATTAATCAGAAAGGATAACTCATGACGGAAAAACAGAAATACCTCCTGAAGCTTTTCAGGGAGGTTGATGAAATCTGCAGAGAACATAACCTGAGATATGTACTGGCCGGGGGCTCCCTTATCGGAGCCCTCAGGCATGAGGGATTTGTTCCCTGGGATGATGACGTGGATCTTTATATGCCACGCTCAGACTGGGAGAAATTTATAGAGATCTGCAAGACAGAACTGCCACCGAACAGAGAGATACAGTGTTCGGAGGTGGACAGAAATTATACAAATTCATTTCCACGCTATGCATCTACCGATACCTGTGCGATTCATAAAAGCCAGATCATCGGCAAGGACTGTGGCGGAGAGATCATAGACATTCTTACACTGGATCCTATTCCGGCAGACGATAAAGAATACGAGAAATATAGAACGCACATGATGATTTACTCGGACCTTATCAATATTTCTGTAGGCTACAGTGACCGCTGGGAGATACCTGCATCCATGTATCTGAAGTATCTTCTTTCTTATATTTTTCTTGGCAAAAAAAGAACGCTGGAGAAACTCGAGAAGATAATGTTTTCCTACAATGAGGAAGAGTGCGACCGCTATGCCATGCGCTGGGGTGGCTGCCCGTTTCTTTTTGACAAAGATATGATGTTCCCTGTCAAAGAGGGGATTTTCGAGGGACAGAAGGCGATGATCCCGAATAAATGCAGCGATTATCTGATCTGGCATTACGGTGATGAGTGGTCTTATATGCCGCCGCATGACAGCAGAGAGGGACATGTGGCTGTCTGCGTAGACGAACTTCCTTATCAGGAACTTCGTGAGGAATATATGCCGAACATTCATAAAGGCAGACTGCGCCGGGACTCTGTATTCCGTAAGTTCTACAATATGCTTATTGCTAAAAAGAACCATAAAATCCGCCAGGAAGGACTTGCAATGAAAGCGCGCGCAGTAGCACTGGATCTGCAGGGCGCGATCAGCGAGTCGGGATTAAAAATCAGCGAACTGGTTGAAGCCAGATCTTTTCACAGGCTGAATGCATTATTTGGATCTTATTATAAAAGTCAGTTGAGTGCCGATTTTATCGGAAGAGAAGACTACACAAATATTTATGCATTTTATCATCCGATTCTTGTGGGGGTTCCTGATGAAGTATTCTATGCGGCGATGCTGACACTTTTCTATACAGAGCGTGTGTCAAAGGCATATCGAATGCTGCAGATCCGCCAGCAGTCAGATCATATCACTCCTGAGATGGAGAAACTGAAAGAGGATATCGAGCTTTTCAGAAAAGCGGCTGATTATTATGAATTTCACCGTATGGAGGAAGCACAGCAGATTATTGAGGATCTTTTGAACAGATATCCGGGACATCCGGGATTTATGAAATTCCGGTGCCGCTTCCTGATGGAGAATGCGGGAGAGAACCGTATTGAGGCAGAACGATTTATCGATAAAGCACTCAAGAAATTTCCGGAAGATGGATATTTCCTGAAATATAAGGCTGATATCTTCTGGATGAACGGCGAGGTACAAAAGGCAGCAGAACTTTATCTTCAGGTGAAGAGTAAGACCACGAATGGAGTTGTCTGGCTGGAGATGGACAGATTTTTCAGAGGATATAAGGCAGAGATTCTGAAAAACTGCGAAGAGCTTTTGGCAGCCCGCAGAAAGAAAGAGGCACTTTCCCTCATGGAACTGTGGAATCAGCTGATTCCGGAGGATGACGATATCCAGGGCGCGTTCTATCTGGCAAAAGTAGCCTGCGCACGCACCCAGAGTGAGATTGAGCAGGAAATTAATGAGATCCGCAGAGTGATCGAGATACCAATGCTTACACCGGTGAAAGAGAAAACAAATAAAAATAAGAAATCTGAAGAACACCAGATGTATAAAAAAGCACTTACGAGAGCATGGAAACGTCTTGGCTATTCCAAAGAATTAGCAGCCCTGCGCACACAGATCATCTGTACCGGTGAGGAGAGTGAGCTGGAATGGCTTGCCGAGCAGGTGAGAAACCGACAGTTCCGCAAAGAGGAGAAGGCCTGCGTTTATAAACTGGTAGGAGATGTCCGCATGAAACAGGGACAGACCAGAGAAGCTTTTGCCAATTATAAGAAAGCACTGGAATATGAAATGTCATCCTACGTAAAGACCGAACTGTACCGTATTTTTATCAATGATCTGAACGATGGAAGCAGACAGGCGAAGAGCTTTGCAAAGAAGGCAGACATCACAGTTGTGCTTGATAACTGGCTGGATAAATACGGAAGTATTGAAGATGTGAAGCGAATTGTACAGTTAGTAATGTGAATTAGAAATGGAGTAAAGAGTTGAATAAAAAACAAAAGGTAATTTTATCATTATTACAGGAAATAGATGAAATATGCCAGCAGAATCAAATTGAATATTACCTCTCTCCACGACTGACTCTCTGTGCTGTGGAGGGAAAACCTTTCCCACAGAATCCCATGTTTGGAATCGTTCTGATGAAAGTAGCAGACATGGAGCGTTTCCGTAAGGCAGTAGATGAAGATCCGAGAGAGAGACGCGCGCTGGAATCGCTGAAAAGCCATAAATGGTTTTCGGGATTGTATCTGCGCTATACAAACACAGATACTCTGTGCCTGAATATGGATAACACCAGGGATTACGCATTTCCGGGAATCGGAGTCAGTATTTTCCCCCTCAGATCGGAAGCTGAGTCAGCATCGGCCGGACGCAGGTTCTCAAGAGATGAGAATGCGTGGATGGAACTTTGCCATATCAATTATGCAGACAGAAGTCTGAAAAACAGGCTCAACCGTACCTGGATGAGGCTGCGTTGTCTGGTCAATGGACGTCAGAGACAGGCTTCCCGTTTATACGACCGATTCCTCAGATTGTATCAGAAGCCGGAGACAGGTCAATATACCCTTAAGAGAAAAAAACAGACCACCGTTTATCCTGCCGGCATTTTTGCGAAGAGTAAGCGTGTCGAGATGGAGGGAGTTAAGCTTCAGATTCCGGCAAAAACCGAAGAATATCTGACCATAAGTTATGGAAAGAATTATAAGGATGTCACAGAGCCGCGATATGTCACTCCGATTGCGCTGGCAGTCAGCGCCAGAGTAAGCTACACACAATTCTGGAAAGAAGCAGGAGATTTCGACAAATACTGCAAAGAACGTATGAAAAATGCCCGCAGGCTTGCAAAGAGCAGGCGGCATAAGGACTACTTTAACGAATGCTGGGATTATGTGGAATTCTGCGGAGAGCGGATGAACCTGGGCGTATCTTATGAGAAACAGAAGGACTATATCAAGAACCTGTATAAGAATGAAGATTATATGACACTTGAGAAAGTATTTCGTCCATACTTCAAAATGATGCAGAAGAGTCTGCAAAAAGGCGAACTCTTTGCGGAGGACGAAGAGATTCTTGATATTTATATAGACGTACTGGAAAAAACAGGAAAAACAGTACAGAGAGAGAAGATCGGTGCACTGATCTGACGGGAGGAAAAATGAAACTTTCAGATTATATTGTTACGTTTTTACAGAAAAAAGGTATCTGCCATTTCTTTGGATATCAGGGAACGATGATCGCACATGTGGTAGATTCTATTGAACGAAATCCGGAGACGGAAAATCACTCCAGCTATAATGAACAGGGAGCGGCTTTTGCAGCATGTGGTTATGCGCAGGCGAAACAGGAATGTGCATGCGCCTATGCGACCAGCGGACCGGGAGCAGTCAATCTTTTAAGCGGCGTGGCAGATGCCTACTATGATTCCCTGCCTGTGGTCTTTCTCACAGGACAGTTAAATACTTATGAATATTCCGGTATCGAGGGACTGCGCCAGCAGGGATTTCAGGAGACAGACATCGTGGCAATGGCGAAACCGATCACGAAGTATGCTGTCCAGATCCGTAATCCTGAGGATATCGTCGAAGAATTAAATAAGGCTTATCACATCGCAACGACAGGACGAAGAGGCCCGGTACTTATCGACCTGCCTATGAATATTCAGAGAAGTGAAGTAGAGAATCCTGTTTATGACATGAAATTCGAGGATAAACATACAGATGAGGCCACAGCGCAGAAGGCAGCCGACACAATTCTGGAAGCGCTGAAACAGGCGAAGCGCCCTGTGATTATGCTCGGACATGGAGTAGACAGCGAGGTAAGCCAGCAGGAGCTGATTCATTTCGCACAGAAAAGACAGATTCCGATTATCACAAGTGTCCTTGCAAAATCCGTGCTGGGCTATGACCATCCGCTGAACTTCGGCTGTATCGGAGGTGCGTATGGACACCGCTATGCGAACATGATTGCAAATGCAAAGAGCGATTTGCTTCTCTGTTTCGGTATTTCCCTCTGCACCAGACAGATTGGAACAAAAGTACATGAATTTGCCAAAGGAGCAAAGATCATCCGTGTGGACATCGACCAGTATAATCTTCAGAGAGATATCCATGAAAACGGAGAGAATGAAGTGAAACTTCAGGCTGAGACCAGTGCAGTGATCAATTGTCTGGCAAGAGCACATTGTCCGGAAATGGATGGCTTAAGCGACTGGCTGAATGTCTGCACAGAGATCAAAGAGAATCTCCAGGCAGTGGATGATAACACGCCGGAGAGATATCCGAACCGCATGATTGCTGATCTCAGTGATATGCTTGAGGATACGTCTGCGGTCGCAGTAGATGTCGGACAGCATATGGTATGGAGCTACCAGTCATTTAAGAACCGGGAAGGTCAGAAGCTTCTTTTCTCAGGCGGACACGGTGCTATGGGATATGGACTTCCGGCGGCGATCGGTGCATATTATGCGACAGGAAAACCAACCGCATGTATCTGCGGAGACGGTGCACTTCAGATGAATATCCAGGAACTGGAGTGGGTGAAGAGAGAGAATCTTCCTATTAAAATAATGGTAATGAACAATGAAGCGCTGGGTATGATCCGTCATCTGCAGAGAGATTATTTCGACTGCCTCTTTGCCGGAACTACGGACGGCTGTGGATTCGCTTCCTGTGACTTCGCTGAGGTGGCTAAAGCTTACGGTATTCCGGCATTAAGAATGCACTGCGATGCGGTAAGAGAACAGGCACCGGAATTTCTGGAAGGTGAAGGACCGAAGCTTCTGGAAGTCATGCTTGAGCACGGAACTTTCGCATATCCGAAAACCTGCCTGGGCGAACCGATCCACAACCAGCAGCCATACGCGCCGAAGAATGTTTATGACAGACTGATGGAATTATAAAACAATTGCCATAGATTAATGTTAAGATGTTAGGGGCAAAAGGCATTTTGCCCCTAACTTGATATCTACGAATTGCTTCGCTGCAAAGCAGCTCCCGCAATTCTCATGTTAAGCAGCGAAAGCGTATCGGGATTATCTATTCAACTGATAAATAAAGATGAATATAACAAAGAGGTAGCAGAAAAAATGAGCAGAGTAACAGTAATCACAGGCGGTACTTCCGGAATCGGCCGTGGCATTGTGGAGAAGATCCTGGCAAATTCAGAACAGGACGATCTGATCTTTGCCACCTATGCGCACAATGCGTATAAGGCAAACGACTTCTGGGATAGTCTGAAACCGGAAGACCAGGAGAAGCTTATCATAATGAAAGCGGATATGTCTTCCTATGACGATATGATGAATTTCGTCAAAGAAGTGAAAGAAAAAGCAGGACATGTGGACTGGCTGATTAGCAATGCCGGAATCAGCACCTATGATAAATTTCAGGATTACACATTTGAAGAATGGAATAACATCGTAAACACCAACCTTTCCATCCCGGTATTTATGATCAAGGAATTCATGCCGGTCATGACGGAAGGCGGCAGAGTTCTCTTTATGGGATCTTATGCAGGACAGCAGGCATATTCTTCTTCACTCGTATACGGAGTGACTAAGGCGGCGATCCATTTCCTTACTAAATCCCTGGTAAAGGAATTTGAGCCAAAAGGCATTACAGTCAATGCCATAGCTCCGGGATTTATCCAGACCCCGTGGCACGAGAACCGCACACCGGAAAGCTACGAACGCATCAACCGCAAGATCGCCCTCCACAGATTCGGAGAGATCAAGGATGTGGCGGATATGGCGTACAGTATTCTCACGAACAACTATATGAATGGAAGCATCGTGGATATCCATGGAGGATATGACTACTTCTAAAAGAACCTGACCAATCAGGTGACTAACCGAATTAAGTAAGTCCCCTGCTTCAATTGCAAATATCCGATTGACTTAAACCAAGTGACGAAAGTGGATCGCAAATATCCGCTTGAATTCCCGACAGATAAAATGGAGAAGCTTCTTCAGAAACTGTCGGGAATTTTTTTTGCATTCCCGGATTTTTTTGTACATTTTAACAACCGTAGCAAGAATTCCCTCACCTTTATAGGTGATGGGATGAATTGCACATTCGAGCATGTCTGCTCAAATTTATAAAAAATCACAAAACACTTGTTCTGACATAATAAATATATTATAATAGAAAAAAAGAACAATATGCTCTTGAAATTTGGACGGTCGAAATAAGCAATAAGTGAGTGTACATAATGAGTTTAGATAA
>ENA-OQKH01001182-OQKH01001182.1-human-gut-metagenome-genome-assembly--contig:-NODE-1182-length-11518-cov-7.449174_pt1 | contig 11518 bp, 8 predicted proteins | sample MGYA00242645_ERZ504791 | MGnify/ENA primary metagenome ERZ504791 (study PRJEB26092, sample SAMD00036388) | human gut metagenome | host: Homo sapiens | study: EMG produced TPA metagenomics assembly of... | reverse complement strand
AATTCAGAGAAGCATCCATGATGGAAGGTTAATTATTCATTTTTGAGCCAGTGTCCAGAAAACCGGGTACATATCACCAATACAGAGGGCGATACTTTTTGCTTTTTAAGACCCGGCTTCTTCCCGCTCGGCTTTCTGGCGCTCCACCTCGGCAATGACCTCGGCGGCCTTTTCGTCGATGGCCCCCGGCTCTGCCGCCGGAGGGGCCAGACAGTAGCCCTGCAGCAGGTCTACACCCATCTCGAGCACCTTGCGCAGCTCCGACAGCGTTTCCACGCCCTCAGCCAGCACCTGCACACCGCGCAGGTGGGCGTAATCGATGAGCGCCCTGAGGAACTGCTGTTTGTCGGCATCGGTATCAATGCCCTGGATGATGGCGATGTCCACCTTGACATACTTGGGCGCGACCGTCAGCAGGCTGTTGCCATTGCTGTAGCCGCTGCCGTAGTCATCCAGCGCAAAGACGCCGGTCGCACCGGGGACATTCCGCTTCCGTTCCAGCTCTCGCTCGTTCATCTCTTCCTCTTCGGTGATCTCCACCACCAGCTTCGGAAGGATGGCACTGTGGGCCTCGCAGTAGCTCGCCCAGTCCTCATCGCTCAGGCTGACACTGGCGATGCTGTTGACGAAGATGAGAGCGTCGGCGTCCAGTTTACCGGCAGCCTCCAGCTCCTCGTAGCACTCACAGGCCCGGAAGAAAGTCAGCTTCTCAATATCATACAATCGGCCCATCTCGCTGGCCAGCTGCATTACCGTGATCGGCGAACGCAGGGCAGGCAGCTGAGGCCGCATCAGGGCCTCGTAGGCCACCACATGGCCGTCGTGAGCCGAGACGATGGGCTGGAAGCAGTAGTCCACCCGCCGCTCCCGGATGAGCTTTTCAAAGTCGCTGCGCTGCTCCATCGCATAGACACCGGCGCGGTAGCGCTCCATGTCGAACTCCCGTACCTCGCCCTTGGTGGAGTGCTTGACTTCATACATTGCAAAGTCCGCATATTTCTTGAGGGTGTCGAGGTCCAGTGCGTCCTCCGGATACCATGCCACGCCGCCGGACATCCGGATGCACAGTCTCTTGCCGTCCGGCAGAGCAGCACTGCTCTGGGCAAAGTTCTCTTCCAGCTTTTTGATGTCCGCCCGCAGGGCCTCCCGCGTCTCATAGCCGTAGAACAGCAGCAGGAACTCGTCGCCGGAAAGGCGGGCCGCCACAGCGCCGCTGGGCGAGCCCTGCTGTAAGCTGCGGGCCGTCTGCCGCAGATAAACGTCACCCCAGTCGTGGCCATACGTGTCGTTGATGGTCTTGAGGTTGTCGAGGTCGGTCATCATCAGGGCCGCGTGACGGAGAGTATCGGGCTTCTCGAACAGCTCCCCGCAGACCCGGAAGAAGGCCTGACGGCTGTACAGCCCGGTCAGGGCGTCATAATCGCACTCGTGCTCGATGCGGCTGCGCTCGGCCACCGCGGCCTTGTAGTTGTCGGTGCTCAGGGTCACGATGGCTTCCGCCAGCTGGTCCAGCTCCCGGATGCCGGTGCGGGAAAATTCCGGCACGGCCTTGTGCTGTTCCTGTGCGTCCACCAGCTCTTTCGAGAGCTGGGCAACGGGCTGTGCCAGACCATAGCTGACGAAAAAGGCGCAGGCCAGACCGATGCCCAGTGTCAGCAGTACGGCAAGGCCCAGCAGCTTCGTCACCGACTGGGAGAAGCTGAACAGCTCGTTCCTGCCCACCACGCCGACGAGCAGCCACCGCTCACCCGAGAAGGGGGCGTTGCGGCTGTACAGGTCGATCTGCCGGATGCTGGCGATCTGCTGCTTACCGTCCATCATGTAATGCCAGTAGTTGTTGCTGCGCCGGAGCGTCAGTTCCCATCTCGCATTCCGCAGCGGTACGCTCTGCTCGCCGGTGTTGGAGCTGACATGAAGAGCCAGCACCTCGCCCTTCAGGTCGGAGGTGGTGGAGGCCAGCAGATAGCTGCCGTGATGGTCGCTATGCAGCTCGTCCCACGGGAGCTTGGTGTCCATATAGCTTTCCAGCAGCTCCACGCCCAGAACGCCGTAGACTGTGCCGTCGTCCAGGATAAGGGGCTGCGCGTAGGCGATGGCCTCGCGGTCGTCCCCCAGCAGCTTATACGGCAGAGTCGTCCAGCGGCCATAGCTTGCCGCCCCCATACGCTCGACGTCTTCGTAGGCAGTCTGGAAGGGACGGACATAAAATACATCCTGCTCTCCGTCCAGATACTGCAGTGCAGGCGACCACGCCTTGTCCGTAGCGATGTCAAAGGTCTGCACCAGCTCCGACGGAGCGCACTCAAGCAAAATATCCGAGTTTACCACAGAGGGGGCTGCATCCGGGTCGAGGTCGCGCAGGTAAACGCAGGGCAGGCGGTCTCCGGAGGTGCGGCCCGTGAAGTCGTGGGTATTCAGGATGAGGAAGATGCCCGAAATGCGCTTGGAGCGCAGCGTCTCAAGCATTCTGGGGGCTGCAGCCAGCAGCAGCGGCAGGCTGTCGCTGCTGCTGGAATCCAGCGTCTTGAGGGAAAGCGTTTCGTCGTCCAGCATCTGCTGGGCGGTCTCATTGATGTAGGTCGAAAGATCCGTCAGTTCCTGTGCCTGCTGGAGCTGGTCCTGAATGTAGCCTGCACGGTTCTCCACCTGCTTGTCCAGGATGTCCACCGCGTTCTCATCCAGTTGGAGGGTAACGCCGCTGATCGCAGTGGCCGAAGCCATCAGCATGACCACGACGGCCAGCATGACCATCAGCGCCGAGAAGATGGTAACGAAAATCGTATGCTCTCTTCCCTTCGCTTCATCCCGCATCAGCAGTTTCATGCTTTTCCCCTCCTTCCCCTCGTTTTTGTAAGATGCCTCAGCCCTCGTACTGGCTCAGTGCGTCACAGAGGCTCTGGTACCATGCCTCAAAATACGCATCGGTCAGGAATTCCGCCTCGGCCTCTTCCGCACTCTCGCCTACTGCGAGGCGCTCTTCCACCGTGGCGCGGTCTGCCGTGGCAAGGTCGCTCATGCTGTAGTTCAGCTTGCTGCGGGCGTCGGTGCCGCCCTCAAAGGCTTTGGTCGTATACAGTTCGTTGGTGTTCACTGCGTCCACGGCCTCCGTCAGGACGTTTTCCATGCTGCCGGTCAGGGCGAGGCCGCTGCTGTGGATAGCATCCATATCGTTGGCGGCATGGGTCACGGGCAGATAGCCGGAGCCCACTGCAAATGCGATGTTGTTTTCCGGCTGGGTGAACCACTTGAGGAAGACCACGCTGGCTTCCACCTCGGCATCGGTGGTCTTTGCCACGGCCATACCGGCACCCTGCTGGACGGAGACTTTCTCGCAGCCCTCAAAGTGCGGCGTGGGCAGGACTTTCAGCTCGATGTCGTGGCTCTCGGTGTCGCTCAGCATCACCTGCGTCGGGAAGTAGGTCGCGCTGGAGTTGGAGCCGATGTAGGCCAGAATGCTGCCGATTTTAATGTCGTCGCTGCGGAAGCGGCCGCTGGCGGCGGCCCAGCCCTTGATGTAGGGAACATAGTAGTTATCCCACAGCCTGCGGGCCGCGTCCTCGCTCAGGCCCATGGTCATCTTGCCGTCCTTGACGTCAAAAATGGTATCGCCCAGCTCTTTTGCACCGATGAGCATATAGTTTGCCATCGCGTCGCGTCCAAACAGGGCTTTGCCGTCGTTGGGCGTATCGGTCTGGGCATCCGTCCAGTTGTAGTAGGCTTCGGCGGTCTTGACCAGACCCTCCACCGTCTCAAGTTCGGAATCCTGTGCGCCGGTGGCGGCAGCGAAGGGCTTCCAGTCGGTATCGTTCAGGAACAGAAGCTCCGTGGACTTTGCCACCGGGAAGATCTTGATGCTGCCGCTGTCGTCGAAGTCGCCCTCGGTCAGGTAGCTGTCCACATAGGCGGCGCGCTCCTCGTCGGTGAAATAGGGAGCAAGGTCAGCCAGCTCGCCCATCTGGTCCATGGCATAGGCGGTGTCTGCATAGGCCATAAAGATGTTGGGCATGGCAGAAGCGCCCACCTTGCCCTGTGCCGCAGCCATCACCTGCGCCTCGAGGTCGTTGACGCTGCCCTGGCTGTAGCTCTCCACGGTGATGTTCTTTTCCTTGCCGACGGTGTCGTTGAAGGTCCCCACCAGCTTATTGAAGCTCTCCAGCTGGTCGCCGTTGTAATATGTCCAGACGCTCAGATCCACCGGCCCGGTGTTACCCTGTGCGGCGCTCTGAGCACCCCCGCAGCCCACGAGGCCCAGCACCAGAGCTGCAGCCGCCGCAAACGCGGCCAGACGGCGCATTCCGCTTCGTTTCATCCTTAACTTTCTCCCCATTATGAAGATCTATTTCTTCCCAAAGATATTTTTATCATACCACCACGCGGCCAGAGCTGTAAACATGTTCTGTCAAAATCAGCAATATCACAACAACTCTTTTCGGATTTTGTCGATTTTTATGTTCCCCTTTTTTCACGAAAAAAAGCAGGGCAGGCCCGCGCCGTCCAAAGCCTCCAGCTTTTGGCAAAGCGCAGGTCTGCCCTGCATCGGATATTCAGCTTACAGCTTGCTCAGCTGGGGACCCTGAGCGGTATCCTTCACGGCCCAGCCCATCTCGGTGAGCTGTGCGCGGATGGCGTCGGCAGCAGCCCAGTCCTTGGCCTTCTTGGCGGCGGCACGCTTCTCCACCAGTTCAGTCACCTCGGCGGGAACTTCGTCCTTCTTGCGGTTGTACATCAGGCCCAGCACGCCGGTGATCTCGTCGAAGGCGGCAGCGCCGGCTTCGAGAGCAGCCTTACTGGAAGCGGCGGACAGGGTGTTGATGTCCTTCACGAGGTCGAAGACAGCAGCCAGGGCATCGGGGGTGTTCAGGTCGTCGTCCATGGCGGTGCAGAATTTCTTCTTTGCTTCCTCGGCCTTCTCCTTCAGCGTCTCGTCGGTGCCGAACTCGGTCTTGCTCAGGGCAAAGTCGAGGTTCTCGCGGCAGGTGTAGAGGCGCTCGAGGCTGTTCTTGCAGCTCTCGATGAGGTCTACGGTGTAGTTCAGCGGCATCCGGTAGCCGGCGGTCAGCATAAAGTAGCGGATGGGCTCGTAGCCGTAGAGGTTGGCCACGTCGCGGACGGTGAAGAAGTTGTGCAGGCTCTTGGACATCTTCTGATTGTCCACGTTGATGAAGCCGTTGTGCATCCAGTAGCGGGCGAACTCGCAGCCGTTGGCGCACTCGCTCTGGGCGATCTCGTTCTCGTGGTGGGGGAAGATGAGGTCCTGACCGCCGCAGTGGAGGTCGATGGTCTTGCCCAGATGGGTGCGGCTCATGGCGCTGCACTCGATGTGCCAGCCCGGACGGCCCATGCCGTAGGGGCTCTCCCATGCGGGCTCGCCGGGCTTTGCGGCCTTCCAGACGGCGAAGTCGGCGGGGTCTTCCTTCAGGTCGTCCTCCATCTGGCTGCGCAGCTCGCGGTTGCCGCTCTCGAGGTCGTCCAGCTTGAGGTGGCTCAGCTTGCCGTACTCGGGGTCGCTCTTGACGCGGAAGTAGACGTCGCCGTTCTTGGCGACATAGGCGTGGCCGCTCTCGATGAGGTCTTTCACGATGTCGAGGATCTGCTGGATGTGCTCGGTAGCGCGGGGCTGGACGGTGGGCTTTTTGCAGTTCAGACCGGCGGCATCCTTGAGGTACTCGGCCTCGAAGCGCTGGGCGACTTCCTTCATGGAAGTACCCTCCTCCTGGCCCTTCTTGATGAGCTTGTCGTCGATGTCGGTGATGTTGGAGACGTAGATGACCTTGTTGCCGCGGTACTCAAGGTAACGGCGCAGGGTGTCGAAGACGATGAGCGGGCGGGCGTTGCCGATGTGGATATAGTTGTAGACGGTGGGGCCGCAGACGTAGATGCGGTACTCGCCCGGCACCTGCGGCACGAACTCTTCCTTCTGGCGGGTCAGGGTGTTGAAGATCTGCATAGTTGAATACTCCTTTTTGTGGGACAGACCGAAGCCGTGATTATAAACCTCTCAGTCTCGCTTTCGCTCGACAGCTCCCCTATCGAGGGGAGCCCTTGGCAGGCCGGGACACTTTTCTCTGACTGCTGGGACACAGTTTTCAGAAAGCTTCTCTGCCCTGCGAGCGCCTCAAGATAGCAAAACGCCTCCGACAATATGCTATGCACATTGTCGGAGGCGGTCTTTTCTCAAAATCGCGGTTCCACTCCGGTTTGTCGCTCAAAGCCGATAACGGCGGCCATCCGCGCTGCGATACTCAGCTTCCCGCAGCGTGCTGTCCGGGCGCACTTCACGCGGCGGTCTGCAAACAGGCTTCCAGCCAACGGCCCGTTCTCTCTGCCCAGACGATGCAGCGCTACTCTGCCCGGATAAACGCATTTATCCTTTTACAAACTTATTATAATAGCCGCCGGGGCGTAAGTCAAGCGTTTGACTCCCCTGCCCGGCTTGTGCTACACTGGGCAAAAACGCAGCCCGGAGGTTTTATCGTGCAGCTTCTCACCGAGCGTCTTTTTCTCATCCCCCTGCAGCCCGACGGGATGCGCGCCCTTCTGGCCCGCACCACCGACCCGGAGCTCATCCAGCCCTACACCGATATGCTGGATCTTTCCCTCGTCCACCCCGAGCAGTGGGTCTGGTACACCGCATGGGGGCTTTACCAGAACGATTCCGGCGACTGGGTAGGCGACCTCTGCTTCAAGGGCCTGCCCGAAAACGGCCAGCCGGAAATTGGCTGCGGCCTTCTGCCGGAATATGAACATCAGGGCTACGCCACCGAGGCTGTCCGCGCCGCCTGCCGCTGGGCCTTCGAACAGCCCGGCGTCACCGCCGTTGAGGCCGAGACCGCCCCCGATCATGCCGCCTCGCAGGCGGTTCTGCACCGGGTGGGGTTCGTGCCGACCGGGACAGTGGGCGCGGAAGGGCCGAGGTTTATTCTGCGCCAAAAGCCTTGACTCCATCGCCAAATCAGCGCTTTCCCCCTTTACATCGTCCGCAACTTGTGCCATAATTTACTTTAATATAGCAGTTTGCGTTTTCAATGGTCTGGCAGCATCCGCAAACTGCATATCGCAAATATGCTGTTACCCATAGGCATATCTGTGAAACTTGCGATTAAGGGAAGCTGCCCTCGGCGCGGCGATTCGGCGGTGCGGGGCAGCAAGAGAGGGGTAATCTGCTATGAGCAAGATCATCATTCCGGAAAACTACACGCCCGCACTGAACCTGTACGACACCCAGCGCGCCATCGGCACCGTGAAGCGGCTGTTCGCCGACACCCTGTGCGCCACGCTGAACCTCTACCGCGTGTCGGCACCGCTCTTTGTCGAGGCTTCTACCGGCCTGAACGACGATTTGAACGGCGTCGAACGGAAGGTCACCTTCGACACCAAGGACAGCGGCATCGAGGTGCAGGTCGTCCAGTCGCTGGCCAAGTGGAAGCGCAAGGCCCTGAAGGACTACGGCTTCCGCGTGGGCAAGGGCCTCTACTGCGACATGAACGCCATCCGCCGCGACGAGGACATGGACAACCTCCACTCCATCTATGTGGACCAGTGGGACTGGGAGAAGGTCATCCGTGAGGAAGACCGGAACGAGACGTATCTGAAGAACGTCGTGCGCTCCATCGTTTCGGCGGTCTGCGCCACCGAGATGAACCTCCACGCCATGTTCCCCCAGCTGCAGGATCTGCCGCTCCACACCCCCAACGTCACCTTCATCACCACCCAGGAGCTGGAGGATAAGTATCCCGGCCTGACCCCGAAGGAGCGGGAGAATGCCATCGTCGAGGAGAACGGCACCACCTTCCTGATGAAGATCGGCGCTCCCCTCAAGAGCGGCAAGCCCCACGACGGCCGCGCCCCCGACTACGACGACTGGGAGCTGAACGGCGACCTGCTGTTCTGGAACGAGCCGCTGCAGTGCAGCTACGAGCTGAGCAGCATGGGCATCCGCGTCAGCCCCGAGAGCATGGACCGCCAGCTCACCGCCGCCGGCTGCGACGACCGCCGCAAGCTGCCCTTCCACAAGGCTGTGCTGAACGGTGAGCTGCCCTACACCATCGGCGGCGGCATCGGCCAGAGCCGTCTGTGCATGCTGCTGCTGGGCAGCGCCCACATCGGTGAGGTGCAGGCAAGCGTCTGGGACAACGCTACCCGCGAAGCCTGCGAGAAGGCAGGCATCCCGCTGCTGTAACTCCTTTTTTATGGCTCTCCCTTTGGGAGAGCTGGCGCGTCAGCGCCTGAGAGGGCAAGGATGCTGACAGAGAATTTCGAACACTGCGATAACACTGCTCTGTTAAAGAGTCTGCTTGTCGCTGTGCAGCGGCTCCGACACACTGGGTTTGCCCTCTCCGTCATCGCAAGCGATGCCACCTCTCCCAAAGGGAGAGGCTAAAAAGGCCACTGTACCCACAAGGTCCAGCGGCCTTTTTCTTATGTCCTGAATTTCAGACCCACCTTGCTTTTTCTCCCGTTGCCGCCCAGCCACCAGAGCAGGAAGGCGTACAGCAGGTTCGTGACGAGGATGATGGCAAACCACATCAGCGTCTCCTGAATGGTCTGGTCGTATACCCGCATGAAGGGGTAGGGGCCGTCGATGGTTCCTGTAATATTGCCGTGCAAATCATACAGACCGTATAGGATCGTCGGCACCAACGCCCACCAGACCTGCCGCAGCGGCAGACGGGGCAGACGCTCGAAGAGCACCAGCGATAAAATCGCCAGCACCGGGTCAAGGAAATGGTGGTAGAGCATCGAGTCCGTGAAAAGCATGATGTACCAGCCGTTGCCGTCCTCGTACATGGGGGCGAGGATGATGACCACCGTTAAAAAGGTCATGGCGAGGCAGCTGGTGGAGATGAACTTGAGCCGCTTGAGCCAGAGGGGCAGCTCCCGCCCGGTGAAGATGCAGCCCAGCTGCCACAGACCCACCAGCAGGCAGACCGCGCCGTTGAAGATGTTGGACAGCTCGGTGTACATCGTGAACATGATGGTCCCGCCCATGGCCCAGCTCATGGGGACGGCGATGGTCTCGAAGTACACGATCAGGAAGTTCATTGCCGCCGAGGCCAGCTTCCGCAGGACAGTCAGGATGTTTTTCAGCACCGTTTTACTCTCCTATCTGTAATTTTTTGTCGGAATATCAAAGAAACGAGCGGTTTTTTCCGCTCGTTTCTTTTGTACACCCGGACGGGCGCTTATTTTGCCGTATTGATGAAGCTGCGGTTATCCCACAGGTACTTGATGCCGGAGATGGCGGTGACAGCGGCCACGACCCAGCACAGCACGGAGGCGATGTCTGCACACTGCTGGCCCAGCACATTGCCGGTCAGGGAGACCGTGAAGTAGTAGAAGATAATGGTCAGCATCTGGAGCACGGTCTTCACCTTGCCCCACATGTTGGCAGCGATGACCTTGCCGTCCTTTGCACCGGCGGCCACCATGCGGAGGCCGGAGACGGCGAACTCGCGGGCCAGAATGATGCAGAGCACCACAGGGCTGCACACGCCGTCCCGCATCATGTAGATAAAGGCTACCGTCGTCAGCAGCTTGTCGGCCAGCGGGTCGGCGAACTTGCCGAAGTCGGTGACCATGTTCCACTTGCGGGCCAGATGGCCGTCGAGGAAGTCGGTGAAGCTGGCCGCGGCGAAGATGAGGCCGGCGATGAGGTAGTACCGCGGGTTGTAGCTCGGCGTGATATACTGGCCGAGCGAGACGAAGATCATGAACACCGGCACCAGCAGGATGCGGGTCAGAGTGAGTTTATTGGGCAGATTCATACAAAATTATCCTCCAATCTGTTATTTCGCAACAGTACCATACAAATCGTAAAGGTCACTGTCGTCCACCAACACATCATAGAACTCGCCGGGGTAGAGCGGCTCTTCGCTGGACACGCAGACGCTGCCGTCCACCTCGGGGGCGTCGGCAGCGGTGCGGCAGAGGTAGAGGCCGCTCTCGTCGTCCACGCCGTCGCAGAGGACGCGGACAGTCTGGCCCACCTTTGCGGCCTGCTTCTGGGCCATGATGCCGGTCTGGATCTGCATCACCAGCTCAGCGCGCTTGTCCTTGACTTCCTGCTCGATCTGGCCGTCCATCTTGGCGGCAACGGTGTTCTCCTCGGCGGAGTAGGCAAAGCAGCCCAGACGGTCGAACTGCACTTCCTTCACGAAGCTGCACAGGTCCTCGAACTGCTCTTCCGTCTCACCCGGGAAGCCCGCGATGAGGGTCGTGCGGAGGGTGATGTTCGGGATCTCACGGCGCAGCTTTCCGATGACGTCCAGCAGCTCGGCGCGGTTGGAGCGGCGGTTCATATTTTTCAGGATGGTGTCGTTGCAGTGCTGGATGGGCAGGTCGAGATAAGGCAGGACCTTCTCGTTCCGCTTCATGGCGGCGATGAAGTCGTCGGTGATGCGCTCCGGGTAAGCGTACATGATGCGGATCCACTCGAGGCCCGGGATCTTGTTCAGCTTGTCCAGCAGCTCGCAGATGCTGCCCGGCTTACCCCAGTCCTCACCGTAGGCGGTGGGGTCCTGAGCCACGATGATGAGCTCCTTGACGCCCTCACCGGCCAGCCAGCGGGCCTCGGCCACACAGTCGGCCATCTCGCGGCTGCGCAGCGGGCCGCGGATGCCGGGGATCGCGCAGTAGTGGCAGCGGTTGTTGCAGCCCTCGGCGATTTTTAAGTACGCATAGTGGGCAGGCGTGCCGATGACGCGCTTGCCGCCCAGAGGAAAGTCCCTCTTGAGGCCGTAGCTTTCCAGATGTTCTTCACCGTTGAACAGACGGGCCACGATGGAGTCGATGGCCTTGTTGGAGGCACAGCCGACCACGGCGTCCACCTCGGGGATCTCTTCCTCGATCTGGCTGCGGTAGCGCTCGGCCAGACAGCCGGTGACGACCACCTTCAGGTTGGGATTCGCCTGCTTGTAGGAGCAGGCCTCAAGGATGTTCTCGATGGCCTCGGTCTTGGCGCTCTCGATGAAGCCGCAGGTGTTGACGAGGATGACGTCCGCATCTGCGAGGTCCGCCACCGTCTCGTGGCCCGCCGACAGCAGGATGTGGACCATCACGTCCAGATCGACCTGATTCTTCGGGCAGCCAAGGGAAATACACGCAATTTTCATTCGGATGATACTCTCTTTCTCTCTTGAGGGTCTGTTATAACGATTTGATGTGGTGTTGCGGCAGGGTTGGTTTTTCTTTAAGATGGCTTGCGCGCCGGTGGCGCGGGGCAGGTTTTTTCTTTTGGTCAAGCGGCTTGCGCTCCGCGCGGGCCAGAGGCAGAGCTGGTTTTTTCTTTGAGCTGGTTCTCGCGCTGGTGGCGCGGGGCGGATTTTATTCTTTCGGTCAAATGGCTTTGCGCTCCGCGCGGGCCAGAGGCAGAGCTGGTTTTTCTTTAAGCTGGTTCTCGCGCTGGTGGCGCGGGGCTGGTTTTTTCTTTCGGTCAAATGGCTTTGCGCTCCGCGCGGGCCAGAGGTAGGGAGGGGTGTTTCGAATCCCCCCTCCCTACCTCTGGACTCCACTCTCCCCG
>ENA-OQKH01001160-OQKH01001160.1-human-gut-metagenome-genome-assembly--contig:-NODE-1160-length-11764-cov-3.740909_pt1 | contig 11764 bp, 10 predicted proteins | sample MGYA00242645_ERZ504791 | MGnify/ENA primary metagenome ERZ504791 (study PRJEB26092, sample SAMD00036388) | human gut metagenome | host: Homo sapiens | study: EMG produced TPA metagenomics assembly of... | reverse complement strand
GATTTTGGCCTGTTCTACCAAGTACCCATGAATTCTGGACCACTGCTGGACGTGACCAACACCATTGACACCTATGTCTACCGCGGCTTGATGTCCCTGAACAACATCAGCATGGCCTCCGCCGCAGGCGTGTATCAGTCTTTGATTGGCTTCCTTCTGGTGCTAGCCGCTAATTTCATCGTCAAAAAGGGCAGCAGTGAAAACGCTCTGTTCTAAAGGGAAAGACCTGCTAATAAAAGTCAAGAGTAAAATTCAGAAAAAATGAGCAGTTAAAAAAGAGTACATTTTTCTAAGCCGCTGAGCGTTTCAAAAAAACGGCGGCTGACTGGCGATATATGTAAAAATATCAGGCTTGTTCTAAAGAATCCAAATATGCTTTTACAGTGGCATAGTAGATCCGCTGAATAAGCGGTTTACATTGGGAAAGACGGTATCCAGCAAAGAGATCAGATTATTCTTCAAAACTGTTTGTACCTTAGAATACTGCTTGTACTGGCGGTAGCAGTTTTTCAGTAAGAGCCGGGTATCTTCCTCCGGGAAGTATCTCGGCAAAGTAAGCCAGCGGTTAAGGCCGTAATTTGCTAGTTTTACGGCATCCTTTCGATCGGTTTTGACCCGTCTCAAATCGTTGTTCCTGTAGCCGTGTATCAACTTTGCATGGGCGACGGAAACATATAATCTTGCGTCGTGGAGAACTTTCGCCACCGGCGTATGGTAATTTCCTGTGGCTTCCATAACCACACGAGTCTCACCGTCCAGGCTTTTGAGCAGCCTTGCCAGCGCACTTAGTTCACTGTCGGTGTGACGGACTTCAAAAGGTGAGATGACGACCTCTCCAAAAGGGCGCATGACGGCAACCGTGCTTCTTCCTTTGGAAACGTCGATGCCAACAGAGTTCATTTGCATTCCTCCAATACAGATTTGCCTCATTGCCGATTCAATCTATTGGGTAATGCGAACTCTATGGCTCAACCTGCTCAAATCGAACGCTGCAATAAGGGGACGGCTGACAGTCTTTCGAACGGACATAGAAGCCCAAGGAGAATTTGGTCAGCCGGTTGCTCCCCTTATTGTAGCTTAGGCATGAGATGGATTAAAGCCCAGCTGGATGCTGGGCTTCCAACCAATATTTATTGTAATAGGAGGATAGAAACCATGGTAGATCGAAGCAAAACTTTTCAAATCATCGCAAATGCCGTCATGATCCTGCTTGTGCTATTCTGTCTGGTTCCCTTTGCACTATTGATAGTTTCCTCTATTACCAAGGAGACCAGCCTGGTAAAATACGGATACAGCTTTATCCCCCGGGAAATTGATTTGGCCGCGTATAAATACCTCTTGGTGGACTCCACCGATATCATCCGGGGCTATGGTATCTCAGCGCTGGTCACGGTTGTGGGCACCATTTGCAACCTGACTATCACCACGCTGTTTGCCTACCCCTTGTCTCGCAAAGACCTGCCCGCCCGCAATGCGCTGGCCTTTTTCCTGTTTTTTACCATGCTGTTCAACGGTGGCCTGGTGCCCAGCTACATCATGTGGACGCAGACCTTCCACATTAAGAACACCTTGGCCGCCCTGCTATTCCCCAGTCTGATGATGAACGCCTTTTACGTCATTATGATGCGCACCTACTTCACCACCAACATCCCAGACGCTGTCATCGAGGCTGCCCGGATTGACGGCGCGGGAGAGCTGCGAATACTCTCTCAGGTGGTAATGCCCATGTCCATCCCCATCATTGCCACACTGGCCCTTTTGGCGGGCCTGGCCTATTGGAATGACTGGCTCAATGGTCTATACTATATCAGTGATGACCGTTTGTTCAGTATTCAGGTTTTGCTGAACCGCATGCTTTTGGACGTCCAGTTTCTGATGAGCAACAGTGATGCCGCAAAATCACTGCAGCAAAATGAGGAGTTTGTGCTGCCCTCCACAGGTATTCGGATGGCTGTGGCTGTTATGGGTGCGTTGCCTATTCTGGTGGTATATCCTTTCTTTCAAAAATACTTTGTAAAGGGTATTGTTATTGGCGCCGTAAAAGGTTAATGTTTCAAGTAAATAACTTTTTGAGAGGAGTTTTTGACATGACGAAGCAATATCGTTTTGCCCATACGGACTCGGTGTACACGCATCAGCCTGATGATCCTCGGGCAGTTGTTCTGCAGACCGATGGCTTACAGCCAGACGAGAGAGGCATTTATGACGTGACAGAACGGCTGCAGACGCTTTTGGACAGTGTTAAACAGCAGGACAGGAGGGGCATCGTACTTATCCCAGAGGGTGTGTACAGTGTTAGTCAGACTATCTATCTTCCCCGGGCTGTACGCATGATCGGCTTTGGGAAAAAACGTCCCAAGTTCGTATTGAAAAAGGACACTTCCGGTTTCCAGGAAGCCCCCCAGGACGACAAGGGGGAGGCTGTGTATATGTTCTGGTTCACAGGTAACACACCCCGGGTGGAAGGTTGTATCCAAGACGCCAATGCCGGCACTTTTTACAGTGCTGTTTCCAACATCGACTTCCAGATTGAAGAGGGGAATCCCGCCGCCGTGGTGATGCGGGCCCACTTTGCCCAGCACGGTTTTGTCTCTCACTGCGTGTTCGACGTTGGCCAGGGCAAGGCAGGTATCTTTGACGTGGGAAACGAAATGGAAAATTTGGTCTTTCTGGGGGGAGAGTACGGCATCTACACCACCAAATGCTCTCCCGGCTGGCCTTTTGTCCTGGTAGAAAGCGCCTTTTCCGGCCAGCGGAAATCCGCCATCCTGTCCCGGGAATGCGGACTGACTCTAAGCCATGTGGAATTCAAGGACGTTCCCGCCGCTGATATCGTGATGGACGGCTACTGGGAGAAACTGTTCTGGAAGGATTGCGTAATGGAAAATATCGCTGGCCCGGCCATTCGGATTTCTCGAGAGAATAACAGTTGTACTCAAATCAATCTGCGGAATATTTGGTGTCGTAACGTGCCGCAACTGTTGCTTGGAAAAGACAGCGGTAAGGTGACAGGGGGCGAACAAAGCGAGTATATGCTCCATACCCTTTTCCATGGGGATGACCTCACGTTGGGCCAGAGCGAACCGGAACGGAAGACATTGGTGGACTGGGAGCCTGCTTCTCAGGAACCTGAGTTTTTCCGGGAGATCTGTGATCTCCCGCCGCAGGAGACTTGGAAAAATGCCCGAGATTACGGCGCCTATGGCAATGGCATTTCCGATGATACCGCCGCCCTGCAAAAGGCTTTGGATGAATGCGATACTGTCTATTTGCCCCAGGGAACATATTTGCTCAGCGACACCCTGCGGATGCGGGAGGGGAACTCTCTCATCGGCTTGAACCCCATTTCCACCCAGCTGGTCCTCGGGGAAAACAGCCCCGCTTGGGCCGGGATGGGCGCCCCCAAGGCGGTTCTGGAGACCAGCCGGGGCGGTTGGAACCTGGTCAATGGTCTTGGCATCGACACCGCGTCCCGTAATCCCCGGGCCGTGGGCTGTAAGTGGATGGCCTCTGCCAATTCCTATATGAACGATGTGAAGTTTGTGGGCGGCCATGGCCAGATCACCCAGCAGCAGGAAAACGTGCCTGTTTACAACGCCTCCCGCACAGCGGATGTGAACCCAGACCGCCCCTGGGACTCGCAGTACTGGAGTTTGTGGATCACCGACAATGGGGGCGGTGCTTTTAAGGATGTGTGGACGGCCAATACTTATGCGGAAGCAGGTTTTTTCGTGTCGGAAACGGAGACTCCCGGTGTTATGTATCAGGTGTCTATCGAACATCACGTGCGTCACGAGGTGCTGCTGCGTAACGTGGCGAACTGGAAATTTCTTTGCATGCAAACTGAAGAAGAGGTGGCAGAGGGTCCCTATTGCCAGCCATACGAGATGACGAACTGTCACGACTTGTTGTTTGCGAACTTCTACTCTTTCCGAGTTATTTGGGTGGACAATCCCTATCCAAGTGTTGTCCGCGCTTGGAACTGCGAGAATATAGAGTTTCTGAATTGTCACAATTTCACCCAGATGAAGTACACCATTGAGACTCTGTATGTTGATGTCAATACGGGAAAAACAGCTGGGTTCTGGCAGCTGGGAAGGCTACGGATTCCGCATATGGAAAGGGCTAAGAAGTTGCCTAATGTAAAAGGTGAGATTGGAAAAATAATTTCTGGTCTTGATTGTGTGGATGCTTTGTGTCAAGCTCCGGATGGCGCTATCTATATTTGCGACTCTCGGCTGTATCGCATCTATCGTTGGGATCCTGAGACAGAGACAATGATTTTGTTGACGAGCCAGCATTTTCAGCCCCTGTCTTTGGCTTGTGACAGTCAAGGACGACTGTTAGTTGTCACCGAGTATCAGCCGGTGAAAAATTCTGTGGTGAACGGTATAGAGGAACTGGTTACCGACGAATTTGGCGGGGAGTCTGGCGGCGGTTGCTATTATCCTTTCTTTTCCTACGATAGAAGAATCCGTGTCTGCGCTATCGATCCCAAAGCTCCCGAAGCTTCTTTGGAGCTGCTTCCCGTTGTCTCTTTAGAGCAGGCAAAACCTGATATCCTATACTATCCGGCAAATCAATGGCGGGATAGCGGGGACATGATGGAGTCCTTTGCAAAAAATGACATCGCCTGTTACTTGGCGCCTGACGGTAAGACCGCTATCGTTCATACGCCCGCTTTGGCCAGAGCCTGCGGTTTAACCCCCTTGTGTCCGGGTAAACCCGCTTATCTGGTAGACGAATACAATAAGTGTATCGTGCAAGTGCAGGTGGGGAATGACTTTGCCCTTTCAAACCCCACTGTTTGGGCCGAACGAGGTGAGTATGGGTTTGCCATGACAGAGAACGGTGACGCATATATACCGGATTATTTACTATATATCTACGTCGACGGAGAGAAAAAAGATACAATCCAGCTTCATGACCGTCCCGCATGCGTGTTGGAAGCTGGCAAAAATAAGGAATACCTCTATATTACCGCCCGCAGAGATGTGTACGCTTTGCGCTTGAAATAATTTGTAAGACTAAGTTTGAATTGCACCCCATTTGTTGATAGTATATCATACTGTCTAACAAATGGGGTGCAGTTCAGCAGTCAATAACGGGCATTTGTCATTCATATACAAGCTCGGTCAAAACGATTTCCTCCGCACGATTACGGATGCTGTTCATGCGGCGCACCCATCCCATTTGGTCGGAGAACAGATTGTGCTTGAAGGTGCCGATGCGGTGAAGGAAATGCTTTCCGGCTTTGTAAAGGGAATCAGAGTATTTGCCCTCTTTGAGGAAAATCGGCGGATCATCATGGATTGCATTACGGACGGCATAGGAGTAGAATTTGCGTTTTTCACCGTCGCCTTTACGCCGCAGACAACTTCTGTCGAGTGGGACGCGTATATCGGCCCGGCTTGGTATGAGACTTAAAGCGGTACGGCTTTTCTGCAAGGCAAATTGATAACGCTGGTAAAATGTTGACAACATAATACCAATCTATTATAATAAAACGCGGCTTTAGTCGTATTTGTGTTTTTCGTTGTGATAGGGGGATAAAATGTTAAAAACCGTCCAGCTCCAGAAAATAAAACCGTACCGTCGGGTAAATAAAAAAGGCTTCACGCTTATGGAAATGCTGATTGTCGTGGCTATCATCGCGATACTCATTGCGGTCGCGATTCCGGTTTTCAGCGCACAGCTTCATAAGGCAAGGGTCGCAACGGACTGGGCGAACCTGCGGTCGTTTTACGCCGACATACAAACGGATTATATGACAACAGGGGAGCAAAACCCGAAAGTCCCCGTAGATTGGCACTCAAGCAAAGATTACGACTGGCATTCGGTGACGTTTTTGAACGGACAGAAAGTCAAAATGAAAGCAGGCCGCTGCGCGGTGAGTTTTACAAAAGATGAGGGTTATTCGATCGAATACAATTGTAACGACAGACACCCAGCGTGCCATCTCAGCCTGCCTGCAAAATAATATCTCGTTTAGAAGACTTTGTGCATTTTATGTGCAAGGTCTTTTTTACGGAAAAGCAAACCTAAAAAACATAAACCAAGAAAGTAGTCGCAAATGCCCCCCTATAACCGCGTTTTTGTCATTGTTCTCGATTCCCTCGGCATGGCTTTCGAAGCTGCTGTAAAAGATGCTTTTTTCGTAGTATCCGTCAAGCAAAAAAGAGAGTTCTGCTGGAAGTTTTCTACTTTTTCCTCTACACTGGAGGAAAAGGGGGAGATGCTTTTGGAACGACCGGTATTCAGCTTTTTTTCAAAACTTATTATGCCGTTGTTTTACGATAAAAAGTTTTTGCGTGGCCGCTGGTTTGAGGAATCCAGTCTCGGCTGGACATGGTGCTGGCGAAACTTGTGGATGCAGACGGTAAAGGGCATCAATCGCGATATTCCGTTCCCGGTTTCTTTCCGCAATGAAGTAAGCAGCGCGGAAAATCTGATTTTCGACCCGGATGATATGAACGATTTTAACGCGTTCGGCTGCTATTTTCAGAATTTCGCCGCCAAAATCGTTATTGGCAAAGGCAGTTATATTGCGCCGAATGTCGGTCTCGTCACGGCAAACCATGTGCTGACCGATTTGGAGCAGCATCAGCCCGGCAAAGCCCCGGGGCCTCAAATTGCTCTGTAAAGCGATTTGTTTCGGGATTGAAGAAATCAATCATTTTAACCGTATTTTCAAATCCATCGTGGGCGTTTCGCCCACCCAGTACCGTTCTGCAAACCGCGAGGAAGCGCAGAACTGATTTGATTTTTGTAAAACTGTTTTGGGTTGACACGGTGAAAAAAAGCGGTATATAATAATAGAAAATACTGCGAAGCAGAAGGTTTTGTGAACCGTCTGCTATCCTGCCAAACTCTGTCTCTCAAAATCAAAACACACCTCGCCCGCATCACGAAAAGCCGGAAAACGCATCCGGCAGAGAACCTCCCCGAAGACGACCTCGAAAAGCTCCGAAAATATCTCGTTGCCGAAATTCAAAAGTGAGGGAAAATATGAAAGGCTCCAAAACGCTCTACGTCTCCGATTTAGACGGCACTTTGCTGCGCCATGACCAAACCGTCTCGCCGTTCACGGCGGAAACGATCAACACGCTAACGGCGCGCGGCATGCTGTTTTCCTACGCCACGGCGCGCTCGCTCGTCACCGCGAAAACGGTCACTAAGGGGCTCAACACGCACTTTCCGCTCATCATCTATAACGGCGCATTCGTGCGTGATAACGTCACGGAGGAAATTTTGCTCGCAAATTACTTTGACGCTTCCGTGTACGCGGTTTTAGATGAACTCTTCAAGGCAAATATCTACCCCATCGTGTACGCAAATGTGGACGGAAAAGAGCATTTTTCCTTTATCTATGAAAAGTGCACGCCCGGCCTGAAAGGCTTTGCCGATACCCGTGTAAACGACCCGCGTACTCGCGAGGTGTATACGACGGAAGAGCTCACGCGTGGAGATCTTTTCTACATCACCTGCATCGGCGACCCGCAAAAACTCGCGCCATTTTACGAAAAATACCGCGAAACCTACCACGTTGTCTACTCCAAAGATATTTACTCCGACGAGCAGTGGCTCGAGATCATGCCGAAAACCGCCTCCAAAGCGAACGCCGTCTTCGAGTTGAAGGAGAAGCTCGGCTGCGAAAAGCTCGTCGTGTTCGGCGACGGTAAAAACGACCTTGATATGTTCTGTGTTGCGGACGAAGCCTACGCTGTCCAAAACGCCGACGAAGAACTGAAAGCCGCCGCCACTGCCGTCATTGGCGGCAACAACGAAGACGGCGTAGCCAAATGGCTTTTGGAGCATGCTAATTTTTAAAATTCGGAGGAAAATATGTACATTTATTACCCAAGCTGTAACTTTAGCGCTGCAAGTCCCGCAACGGCAAAAAAAGTCAAAGCGTATTTTGAAAAGCAAATGCCGGTTGCCGGCTGCTGCCGCGTCGATAAAAGAGAGATTTCCCCCGCGGATATCGCGCTTTACATCTGTCAGGCATGCCGCGAAACGCTCGAAGACAAAGTGAAAACGCAGTCGATGTGGGAATATCTCGATGCCTTAGAAGATTTCAACTTTCCGAACCTAAACGGTCAAAAATTCTATGTGCAGGATTGCTGGCGCGACCGTAATCACCCGGAGATCCACGAAGCCGTGCGCAGCCTTTTAAAGAAAATGCACGCGGAAGTGATAGAGATCGAGCATAACCGTGAAAAATCCATATTCTGCGGCAACCTGCATTACGAAACGGATGATCCGCGTCTCCAAAACTACCCGAACACTCCACTGTACAAGCTGCCCGAAGACCTGCAAACCTCTCTCATGCAGCATTATGCCGCGCAGTTTGACCCCAAAATCCCGGTGCTGTGCTACTGCAACCGCTGTTATGAATGCCTTCGCATGGGCGGTGCAGCCGCCGTTCACCTGCTCGATATCGCTTTTTCTGAAATGTAAAGACAGATTTGTTTCCTTTCAGACAGGAAACGAACCGCAAAATCGCCTATACTGAATACAGCGACAGAGGAAAGGGGAGAGCGTAAATGGAGTGGCTGACGATCATCAAGGATGCGATTGAGTACATGGAGCAAAACCTGCTCACCGTCACGGGTCCGGAGGAGGTCGCAAAGCACGTGCACATCTCAACGATCTACCTGCAGCGCGGCTTTCAGGTCTTAACTGGCTACACGCTCGGCGAGTACATCCGCAGCCGCCGTCTGTTTGAGGCCGGCTTAAAGCTCACGCAGACCGACGAAAAGGTCATAGACATCGCGCTCGAATACGGTTACGAAACGCCGGAAAGCTTCACAAAGGCATTCACACGCTTTCACGGCACGACGCCGATCGAGGTGCGCCGCGATCGCTCCAAAATGCAGCTTTTTCTCCCGCTTCATGTCAGCATCAAGATTCAGGGAGGCAGCAAAATGAATTACACCGTAGAAAAAACAGAAGCATTCACCGTCATCGGCTTCGAGCGCCTGTTCTCGTTTGAGACATCGTATAAGGAAATCCCCGATTTCTGGGCGGAAATGTACAAAATCCACGCGCCGAATATCTTCGTGGGCAAGGGCCCGAAAACCGAAGTTGAGCACGCCATCATGGAAAACTACATCGGCGAATTCGGCATCTGCATTGAGGATGCACCTGCGCCCGGCAAGTTCCGCTATATGATCGCGGGCCCATATCAAGGCGGCAAAGTGCCGCAGGGCATGAAGCTCTACACCGTGCCCGCAACCATGTGGGCAAAATTCGCGTGCGTCGGCACGCTGCCGAACGCCATACAGAGCGTGAACACCAAGATCTGGAGCGAGTGGCTGCCCGGCAACAAGGAGTACGACCTTGCCGGCAAGTACAACATCGAGTGGTATTCCGCAGACGGCGACCCGGACAGCACCGACTACGAGTCCGCTATCTGGATCCCCGTTATCCCGAAAAAGTAAAATCTTATCACGCCATAAGAAAACTGCCCTGCCGATGCGCAAAACGGCAGGGCACCTCCTATTTTATGATGGTTCCCGGGTAAAACCGTGCCAAAATTTCGTCAACCGTCATGCCGCCTTCCGCAAGCGTTATGGCGGCCGCTTGACTCATGCCCACGCCGTGCCCATAGCCGAGCGTCGTAAATGTGAACGCGCCGTTTTCATACGTCACCGTAAAACTCGCGCTGCGTAAACCGAGCGCCTCCCGCACATGCACGCCTGTCATTTCCACCCCGCAGACCGTAAGCTTTTCCACATATCCCGTGTCAAAATATTGAATATCCGAGAACCACTTTCCCGGCGCATCGTCAAATGAAATTTCCGAGAAAGCGGCTCGTATCTCGTCTTCTGTAAACGTTGTCGCGCTCTGAAACTCCTGCGCCAAAAGGTCGCTCGGGCACGCCACAGCGGTGAGGTACGGGTAGCTATTTTCCGGCCACACGTTTTCAAACGGCTGTGTGCACCCGGCAGAAATCGCAAAATAACACGCGTTGATCGGCTCGTTTTCAAAATATATTTCCGTGTCGAGCACCGATAAGCACAGCGCCCGCACGCGGTTTTGTTCTTCGTCCGTCAGCCCCGCATCAACCGTGTAGATGCTCTTTTCCGCGCTGTCACAGGTAAAATCAAAATCTTTCCCCGTGTTTTCCCGCCGCTTGCGGTTATAGAGCGTGTGTATCGCGATGATTTGTGCCTTTAATGCCTCGTCGGGGGCAGAAACAGCCATCTCACACGGCAGCGCCCCGCAGAGAAAATCCAGATCGTTCACTGTGCGGATCGTCTCTGTTGCCGTGTCGTAAATGCGAAAAACAGATTCGCTTTTTGCCGTGCCGCTCTCCGCAAACAGCAGCGGCGTTACCGCGCAAAACAGATACAGCGCACCCAAAAACGCGAAAAACCTGCGCACCGGCCATTTTGATTTCAGCTTCATTTTACACCTCGAGATGAAAAAACTTATTGTCACTCATGCAATATTTTGTGCTAAATTTATTTTTTGTAGAATAAATCAAGATAAAAATGAAAGGTGTTGAGTTTCATAATTCAAAACACTTGACGAAACCACAACTCTGCGCTATTATGTATCTACCACGCGAAAATGTGCGGAACGCAGTGCGAAGAGCCGCGCGGGAAAGGATGAGCAGTTTTGGAAAGATTGATAAACGAAAGTGCAAGCAGCACAACGGTCAGCGAGCTTTGCGCCGAGTATCGTGCCAATAACCAGATTACAAAGGATGAATACGAGCTTTACCACGTCAAACGCGGCCTGCGCAACCGCGACGGCACCGGCGTCATGGCCGGCCTTACGCACGTCTGTAACGTGCACGGCTACCTCATCAGCGACGGCGTGAAGATCCCGGATAGCGGCCGCCTCACATACCGCAGCATGAATGTCGTGGATATCATCAACGGCTGCCGCGCGGAAGGCCGTTTCGGCTTTGAAGAAGTCGTGTGGCTTTTGATCTTCGGCAAGCTGCCCGATGAACGCCAGTATAACCGCATCTGTCAGCTTCTTTACGAAAACCGCGAGCTGCCGGAATACTTCCCCGAGGACGTCATTATGAAAAACCCGTCGCGCGACGTGATGAATAAGCTTGCGCGTGCTGTTTTGACGCTCTATTCCTACGATGACGACCCGGACGATCTCTCGCTCGAAAATAACATGCGCCAAAGCATCTCGCTCATTGCGCGTATGCCGGCCATCATGACGTATGCCTATCAGGTCAAGCGCCGCCATTATGATAAGCAGACTATGTTCTTCCACCCGTTCGAGCCGCAGCACAAAACGGCGGAGGCGATTTTGAATGCCCTGCGCGAGGATCGCCAATTTACGCACGAGGAAGCTCAGTTGCTCGACCTTTGCATGGTGCTCCACGCAGAGCACGGCGGCGGTAACAACTCCACATTTACCACGCGTGTGCTTTCCTCCGCGCAAACGGATATCTACTCCACCATCGCCGCAGCTATCGGTTCTCTGAAGGGCTTCCGTCACGGCGGCGCGAACCACAAGGTGCGCCAGATGATGACGGACATCATGCAGAATGTGCAGCACTGGGACAGCGATGACGAAGTGGAAAATTACCTCGAGCGCATTTTGCGCCGCGAGGTGGGGGACAAGAGCGGCCTCATCTACGGCATCGGTCACGCCATTTACACATTGTCCGATCCGCGTGCCGTCGAGCTCAAAAAACAGGCGCGTTCCCTCGCCGTCAAAACCGGCTACGCCGACCAGTTCGCGCTGTATGAGCGCATCGAGCGCTTAGCGCCAGACGCGTTCCATAAAG
>ENA-OQKH01001158-OQKH01001158.1-human-gut-metagenome-genome-assembly--contig:-NODE-1158-length-11791-cov-2.940328_pt1 | contig 11791 bp, 9 predicted proteins | sample MGYA00242645_ERZ504791 | MGnify/ENA primary metagenome ERZ504791 (study PRJEB26092, sample SAMD00036388) | human gut metagenome | host: Homo sapiens | study: EMG produced TPA metagenomics assembly of... | reverse complement strand
AAGCCCGAAAACCCGCATGAATACTAAGAAAAATTGGGTGACATCTTTTTTGTCACCCAATCATGGTACGCCCGACTGGATTCGAACCAGCGGCCTTTAGAGTCGGAGTCTAACGCTCTATCCAACTGAGCTACGGGCGCATATCTGGTTGTGGGTTTCTGCAATAGTCGTCAAATAGTAGTCAACGACCAGCTATTTCTTCTCTGCCGTTCCCGCAATCGCAGACGCGGCAAGGCTTTGCGCCATATCTCAACTGGAGACGCCTGAAACGTCGGAGTCTGTCGCTCTATCCAACTGGGCTACAAGCGCATATGAAATTTTTGAAGGTTATTTTGCGTTTGCGTGGCGGCGGTCACGGTACCGTGCATTGCGCAGATGTTCAAAAAGCTCCGCACGATCTTCCGGGGAAGCGGAACGATAATACGCCAAAAGCTGCTGCTCATCTGTAGAAAGATCCAGCACAGAATCGGCAAGGTAACGACGCTCTTTGCGGCGTGCATACACTTTCACGCGCTGACCGGAATCACTCAGACGCATCGCGTCTGCAGAGTTTGCGCTGTATCCGCACAGCTCATCCAAAGAAATGCGGTAAAGACGGCAAAGGCGCATCAGGTCAAAGATGGCGGGCGTCGTTTTGCCGGTCTCATAATACGTGTAGGTGGAACGTTCAACGCCAAGAATATTCGCAAGGATCGACTGAGTGTAGCCGCTTTCTTCACGGAAACGCTTGAGACGTCGGCCGAAGATTGCTTTAGATTCTATTTCCTCCAATGCTGTTCACCATCCGCTGTGTCATTCTGTGAAAATCGTGCACATAACTGTGTTGTATCTTTTGCGTGAGATACAAATAGCAGATACAATAATAGTATACGCTATTTGCGCCACTATGCACGACTACGTGAGAATTATTCACACGGATGGTATGTATATTCTGTGAAAACTCAAACTGTTTTCACATACAAGTATACACAATACACATACAGAAAAATGTCGGTTTTTGACGACAAGTGCAGAACGTTCGGAAAAACAGGAAGTGAAGAAAAAGAAAAGCCGCAAAAACTGCGGCTCTTCGGAATTTTAAAGGTGACGGAAACTCACGGGTTTACGGCGCTTTTCATCATCTCGTCGTCGCCGGTAAGCGCCGCGAGCATCAGGTTATACACGCGCTGTGGGTCGCGGTGAAAGTTCTTTTTCACTTCGCGTGCCTGATAGAGGTCGGGCACATACACGGTAAGGCTCATCAGCTCCATTTCTCCGCCGGAAATGTGGCATGTCACGTTGTAGCCGTTTTCGGTGCGGATAATGGTCGCCACGTTTTCGCGCTCCATCTTAGCGGAAGCCAGCAGAGCCGTAGCGGCGGCTACGGCCTTATCACGCACGGAAGAGGGAATAAGCTGTTCTAAGTCGTCCGCCACACTCTTGCCACGCTTAGTCAGCACATAGGTGTTGTCCTCCTCGCGGGTGACATTGCCAAGGCTCACAAGGGCAGAAAGCGCATCGCTCGCCTCAAAGTAATTCGCAAGGGATTTTTCCTGCAAGACCTTGATGATGTCATCGCCCGAAAGCGGCGCGTTCACGCTTTTGAGCATATAGCAGATCAAAATGCGGATATCGCTTTTCGAGCGCAGTCCGCCCGGCGCAACGCCGCCGGTAAAAGCATCATATTCCATACGGTTTTACCTCCTTCTTAGTTATCAATAAAGCTGATATTCTTCCATTTTCCGCGCGCAAAGCGGATGACAAAGCAGGCGCCGCGGCAGAACCAATCGATACACATCGCAATCCATGTGCCCAAAATGCCCATGTTAAAGTAGATTGCCAGAATGTAGCTGAAGCCAATGCGGAAAATCCACATGGAAAGCAGGGAAACAATCATCGTAAAGCGCACATCGTTCGCAGCGCGCAGGGCGTTCGGCAAGGCAAAGGCCAGCGGCCAAACAATGACGGCGCAGATGCCGTGCACAATGAAGACCTCCATCGTCATTGTGGTCGTTTCCTCGGAGAGTGAGTAGAACGAAAGGATTTGCTTGCTGAACAGCAGCATCAAAAGCGTCATAGCCCAGACAACACCGTAGGTGATGAGCATCAGCTTCTTCGTGTACTTTTTCACAGCTTCGTAGTCCTTTGCGCCGATGCACTGGCCGACGACCGTGATCATCGCCATGCCGAGCGCCATGCCCGGAATAACCTGCAAGGAAGCGAGGTTGCCCGCCACGGCGTTCGCTGTGATGGAAATGGTGCCGAAGCCCGAAACAATGCTTGCAACCAGAATTTTTCCGATCTGGAAAATGCTGTTCTCAAGGCCGTTCGGCACGCCGATCTGCAAAATGCTCTTCAACATGGCGAGGTGAATTTCCGGCTTATGGAGCTTATCATAGAAAATAATACGGCGCGGGTTCAAAAGCAGCACCGTAATGATGATGGCGCCTACTGCACGGGAAACAAGAGAAGCCGTCGCCGCGCCCGCCGCAGCCATCTGGAAGCCGTAGATTAAAATCGCATTGCCCACGATGTTGATGGTATTCATTAAAATGGAAATGAGCATCGTCGTGCGCGAATCGCCCATAGAGCGGAACAGCGCCGCACCGGCGTTATAGACCGCAAGGAACGGATAGGAGATCGCGGAAAGCAAAAAATAAATCTGCGCGTGCGCCATAACGTCCGCTTCAATGGAGCCGAAAACCATGTTCAGCACCGGCTTGCGGAAGAATACGGCGATGACGCCCAGCACGGCCGAAAGCGCAAGGCTGGCATAGAAAAGCTGCTTTGCCGCAAGACTTGCGCTTTTGTGGTCGCCGCGCCCGATGTACTGGGACGCAATGACCGCGCCGCCCGTCGCCAAAGAAGAAAACAGCGTGATGAGCAAAAAGTTGATGGAGTCCACAAGGGAGATGCCGGAAACCGCCGCTTCGCCGCAGGAGGAGACCATTACGGTATCCGCCATACCGATGGTTACGGCCAGAAGCTGCTCAATAACAAGGGGTATGATGAGCTTCCGCAGATCTTTGTTTGAAAACACGTCTTCGCCTCATTTCAATACTTTGGGCAGTCTATTCGCTTTTTTGAGAAGAAAGCCCATGCTAAATAACAGATAACTCAATTTTACTATGTTTTCTACTAAAATGCAACGGGATAAAAGAAAGTTTTTCGTCAATATTTTGAACCGGAGAGAAGCGGCGTGTTCTTGCCTGATTTTCGGCGTTCAAACGGGAATTACTCCAAACAGACTTTCGTTCCGAAAATATCGGTTAAAAAAGTTGAATTAAGCATTGCGAAATTTTGAATTCCGTGTTAAGATATAACCGTTCTGCGTGTTAAGATATAACCGTTCTGATAAAATGCGGGAATGTGGTGTTTTTTTCAGAATGCAAATTACATTTTCTATTTTTATTTCCATAACGCTTCGGTGAAAGGAGGTAAGATTATGGAGACCAACATCAGCACCGTTCAGGTTGTTCTGATGGGCCTTATTACCGTGTTCGTGGTCCTGATCTGCTTGATCGTTATCATCAAGATCCTCGGCCTCATCATGGAGAAGGTCGCTAAAAAGCAGCCGGCTCCGGCAGCAGCCCCGGCCGCCGCAGCACCTGCTGCAGCACCCGCTCCGGCGGTATCCGCCCAAAACAACCAGCAGATCGTTGCCGCTATCGCAGTCGCGATCGCCGAGGAGATGGGCACGGACGTTTCGCACATCCGCATCCATTCCATCAAAAGAGTCTGAAATGCGCAAAGCGCGAAATCTAACAGATGAGAGGTAAGTTCAATGAAAAAGTATAATGTCAATGTTAACGGCACAGCTTATGAAGTAACAGTAGAAGAAGTCGTCGGCGGCGCAGCACCGGCTCCGGTTGCAGCAGCTCCGGCAGCAGCACCCGCTCCGGCCCCGGTCGCAGCACCGGCAGGCGCTGGCGAGCAGGTCAAGAGCCCGATGCCCGGCAACATCCTTTCCGTCAACGTCAATGTTGGCGATACCGTTGCTGAAGGCCAGGTTCTCATGATCCTCGAAGCTATGAAGATGGAAAACGAGATCATGGCACCGAAGGCCGGCAAGGTCACCAGCGTGAACGTCCAGAAGGGCGCAACCGTTGAGAGCGGCACACTCCTCTGCGTTGTTGGCTAAGTTAAACTTAAGCCTACGCACATACTACTAAAATAAGGAGTGTTAAATTATTCATGGAAGCGATAACTAATTTTCTGAATAGCACAGGCTTCGCAAAGCTCGGCGAAAACCCGCTGCAGCTCGTTATGCTCGCTGTTTCCTGTGTTCTTCTGTACCTTGCTATCGTCAAGAAGTTCGAGCCGCTGCTCCTTCTGCCGATCGCATTCGGTATGCTTTTAACAAACCTGCCCGGTGCAGGCATTTACCATGCAGAGCTGTTTGAAGGCGGCCATGTGCATTGGGAAATGTTTGCGGAAGGTGTTAAACTCGCAAACGGTTCCACGGAAGCTGCCGGTCTGCTCGACGTCCTCTATCTCGGCGTTAAGCTCGGTGTTTATCCGTGTCTCATCTTCATCGGCGTCGGCTGCATGACAGACTTCGGCCCGCTGATTGCAAACCCGAAGAGCCTGCTGCTCGGCGCTGCCGCACAGCTCGGCATCTTCGTCACCTATGTCGGCGCTGTCCTGCTCGGCTTCACCCCGGCACAGGCCGGCTCCATCGGCATCATCGGCGGTGCAGACGGTCCTACGGCCATCTTTGTCCCCTCCAAGCTCGCACCTGAACTCCTTGGCCCGATCGCCGTTGCCGCATATTCCTACATGGCGCTCGTTCCGGTTATTCAGCCGCCGATCATGAAGGCGCTCACCACAAAGAAAGAGCGTATGATCCAAATGAAGCAGCTCCGTCAGGTTACAAAGACCGAGAAGATTCTGTTCCCGATCGTGGTTACCATCTTTGTTTCCCTCATGCTGCCGTCCGCTGCATCCCTCGTCGGCTGCCTCATGCTCGGCAACCTTCTCCGTGAGAGCGGCGTAACAGAGCGTCTGAACAAGACCGCACAGAACGAGCTGATGAACATCGTTACGATCTTCCTCGGCACCTCTGTCGGTGCAACAGCTACCGCTGCAAACTTCCTCAATCCGCAGACGCTTAAGATTCTCGTCCTCGGCGTTGTTGCATTTGGTCTCGGCACCGCAGGCGGCGTTCTGCTCGCAAAGCTCATGAACGTCTTCCTTAAGGATAAGATCAATCCGCTCATCGGTTCCGCCGGTGTTTCCGCCGTTCCTATGGCGGCTCGTGTATCGCAGGTCGTCGGTCAGAAAGAGAATCCGCGCAACTTCCTGCTCATGCACGCTATGGGTCCGAACGTTGCAGGCGTCATCGGTTCTGCTGTTGCAGCCGGTGTGTTCCTGGCTCTGTTTGGCGTTTGATAACGCTTAGGAAAGGAAGTAACAGTTATTATGGCTAAGAATCCCCTTAGAATTACCGATACCATCCTGCGTGACGCGCACCAGTCTCAGGCCGCAACACGTATGCGTATCGAGGATATGCTTCCGGCTTGCGAAAAGCTGGACAACATGGGTTACTGGTCTCTGGAGTGCTGGGGCGGCGCAACGTTCGACGTCTGCATGCGTTTCCTGAACGAAGACCCGTGGGAGCGTCTCAGAACGCTCAAAAAGGCAATGCCGAAGACCCCGCTGCAGATGCTCCTGCGCGGCCAGAACCTCCTCGGCTACAAGCACTATGCCGATGACGTGGTTGCAGAGTTCTGCAAAAAGTCCATCGAAAACGGCATCGATGTCGTCCGTATCTTCGACGCACTGAACGATCCCCGCAACATGGAGACCGCTATGAAGTATGTCAAGGAATACGGCGGCAAGGCAGAAGCGGCTATCAGCTACACAAAGAGCCCCGTGCACAGCGAGGATTACTTCGTAAAGCTCGCTATGCAGCTTGAAAAGATGGGCGCAGATACCATCTGCATTAAGGATATGGCAAACCTGCTCCTTCCGTACGACGCATATTCGCTCGTAAAGAAGCTGAAGGAAAACGTCAGCGTGCCGATCCATCTGCATACCCACAACACCACCGGTACAGGCGACATGGTCAACCTGATGGCTGCACAGGCAGGCGTTGATATCGTGGACTGCGCACTGTCCCCGCTCGCAAACGGCACCTCTCAGCCGGCAACCGAGTCCCTCGTTGCCACGCTGCAGGGCACCAGCCGCGATACCGGCCTTGACCTTGAGAAGCTCAGCGAGGTTGCCGCACACTTCCGTACGGTTGCCGATAAGCTGAACATCAACCCGAAGGTCCTTAAGGTCGATACCAACACGCTGCTGTATCAGGTTCCGGGCGGTATGCTTTCGAACCTTATCTCTCAGCTCAAGCAGGCAAACGCAGAAGACAAGTACTATGATGTGCTCGCAGAAGTGCCGCGCGTCCGTGCTGACTTTGGTTACCCACCGCTCGTTACCCCGACCAGCCAGATCGTCGGTACGCAGGCTGTTATGAACGTTCTTGTCGGTGAGCGCTATAAGATGGTCACCAAAGAGAGCAAGGGCATGCTGTGCGGCGAATACGGCAAGCTGCCGGGCGAGGTGAACGAGGAAGTCCGCAAGAAGTGCATCGGCGATGACAAGGTCATCACCTGCCGTCCTGCCGACCTCATCGAGCCGGAGCTTGAGAAGTACAGAGCAGAGATCGGCGACAGAGCAAAGAGCGAAGAGGATGTCCTCTCCTACGCACTGTTCCCGGCTGTTGCTACAAAGTTCTTTGAGTGGCGCGACAATCCGCATAAGGATGAAGCACCTGCCGCAGAAGCTGCACCGGCTGCAAAGCCCGCAGCACCGGCCAACAACGGCCCGAAGACCCTCTACGTCGAGGATCTCACCAACGGCAACTTCTGATTGATCGGAAATCCGCTTAAATAAGTGAACAAAACGCTCGTCCCGGTTTATCAGCGGACGAGCGTTTTTGCATATCTGTGCAGCTATATAGCTTTACACAAATATAAAGCTATACTCCTTTACACACAGCAACGCCGCCGCCCGATTTAAAAGAGGCAACGGGGTTGCTCTATAATTGCAGGGGGATAGGGTGTCGCGCTCACGCGTATCTACCGTGCTGTTTGCGCGGCGCTTTTCTTTCCTTTTTTCGCGCGAATATCTATTTACAAAAGCCGGGCAAAATGATACAATCACAGTAAGAATCCCCGAAATAGCGGGCGAAAGGACGGAGTTTGTATGTATAAATTTGATAGAGAAAAATATGATAAGCGTATGCAGTGGTTTACCCACGACCGCTTCGGCATGTTCATCCATTGGGGCCTTTACGCCATCCCTGCGCGCGGCGAGTGGGTGCGCTCCACGGAAGAGATTCCGGAGGAGGACTACATCCCGTTTTTCAACGAGTTTAATCCGAAAGATTTTGACCCGAAAAAGTGGGCGCGCCTTGCAAAGCAGGCCGGCATGAAGTACGCCGTGCTCACTGCAAAGCACCACGACGGCTTCTGCCTGTTTGATTCCGCTCTTACCGATTGGAAGGTCACGAACACGCCTTACGGCAAAGACATCGTGCGTGAGTATCTCGACGCGTTCCGCGCAGAGGGCATCAAGGTCGGTCTTTATTATTCGCTGCTCGATTGGCACCACCCGGATTACCCCGCCTACGGCGACCGCCAGCACCCCATGCGCAACAACACTGCCTATAAAGATAAGCCCTATAACTTTGATAACTACCTTGATTACATGCACGGTCAGGTGCGCGAGCTCTGCACAAACTACGGCAAGCTCGATATGATGTGGTTCGACTTTTCCTACGACGACCTCACCGGAGAAGCGTGGCGTGCGTCGGAGCTCGTGCGTATGGTGCGCTCCCTGCAGCCGGACATCATCATCGATAACCGTCTGGAGGTCAGCGGCAGTGGCTTTGGCTCCATCGCAACGGACGAACCGCTCGAGTACAGCGGCGACTATGTCAGCCCGGAGCAGATCATCCCGCAGACCGGCTTTAAGGACAGCCGCGGCCGCAATATCTGTTGGGAAGCCTGCATCACGATGAACGACAACTGGGGTTACTGCGCAAAGGATAAGAACTTTAAGCCCGCCGAAATGATTATCAAAAAGCTCGTTGAGTGCGTCAGCAAAAACGGCAATATGCTCTTAAATGTCGGCCCGGATGCCAGAGGCAATATCCCCGCAGAGTCCGTCGAGATTCTGGAAAAAATCGGCGCGTGGATGCAGAAGAATTCCGATTCCATTTACGGCTGCGGCGGCTGCGACCTGCCGAAGCCCGAAAACGGTCGCATCACCAAAAACGGCAAAACGCTCTATTATCACATCATGGAAAATTCCATCGGCGGTATCCCGCTGCAGGGCATTTCGCTCGATGAGGTTGAGTCTATCCGTCTCATCTCCGACGGCACCGAGATAAAGCCCCTTAAAAACTGGATCGTTGAAAACTACCCGGACGTCGTGTTCGTGCAGGTTTCCAACACTGTAAAACTGCCCGATGACATCGATACCGTCATCGCTGTCCACACAAAGTAAACCAAAAGGAGTGCGTGTTTATGGGTAAAAAAGCACTATTCGCCGCAGCATTGGCTGCAGGTGCGGCCGCGGTTGTCTCCAACGCCGTTTTAAACGATACCCTGCGCCGCCGCCCGCCGAACAAAGACCCGCTGCCGGACGATGAAGAAACCCGTGCGGCAACAGTATGGTTCAAGAAATATGCCAAGCGCGTCATGTACCGCAACCCCGAAAATATGCGCCTCACTGCATGGTTCATTCCGCACAAAGGCCACCGCTATGCCATCATCTGCCACGGCTACGGCAGCCGCGCAGAGTGTATGCGCCACCGCGGCAAGTCGTTTTATGACCTCGGATTTAACATTTTAATGCCGAACGCCCGCGCCCACGGTGACAGCGCCGGAGACTGGATTGGCATGGGCTGGCCGGAGCGTAAGGATATCATCGGCTGGATCTACGAGATTATTCGCCGCGACAAAGACGCGCAGATCCTTCTCTACGGCGAATCCATGGGCGCTGCCACCGTCATGATGACGGCGGGCGAGCAGCTGCCGCCGCAGGTGAAGCTCGCCATTGAAGACTGTGGCTACACCTCTGTGTGGGATCAGGCCAAAGCCGCTGTCAAAGATCTGTACAGCGGCGCAATGGGTGTGTTTATCCCGGCGGTGTCGCTTGCGTCCAAAGTGAAGTTCGGGTATAGCTTTCGCGAAGCGAGTGCGCTTAATCAGATTCGTCGCTGCAAAATTCCCGTGCTGTTCATTCACGGCGAGGCTGATGCCCTCGTGCCGTGCGCCATGGTGTATCGCCTTTACGAAGCCGCAAACTGCGACAAGCAGTTGCTTACCGTGCCGGGTGCAGGCCACTGCCTTTCTGCCTCCGTCGCGCCAAAGCTCTATTGGAGCGCTGTGCGCAGCTTTATCGAACGTTATATCGACCGCTGAAAACCGGGCGGCACCCATAGGCGGTGCTGCCCGGTTTCAAGCATTTGAAAGGAATGAAAACCATGGCCGCAAGACGAAAAAGGGAAGAGGAAGCGGAGTTTTTAAAGCTGAATACCACGTCTAACCCTACGGAGCTCGATATTTTGACGTTTGCGCTGCACCTTTTGGACCCGAGCTGCCCCGCACAAACAACGGCGGCCGCACTTTTGGAGCGACACGGAAAACTCAGCGACGTGTTTGATACCCCCGCGCAGATTTTGGCGGAGTGCCCCGGCGTCGGCCCGCGCCTTGCAAGTGCGCTCGCCGCTTATCCGGACCTGTTCCGTGCCTATATGGAGTCGAAAAATCAGGCGCGCACCCGTATTGTCGATACCAAAACCGCCTTTGCCGCCGTGCAGAACAAATTTTTCGGCAGAAAAACGGAGATCGTCGTGCTGCTCATTTTGGACAGCAAGGGGTATTTAAAATACATGGGCATTGTTAACGAGGGCTCTGTGCACGGCGTGCCCATCTATATCCGTCAGATTGCCCGGCTGTGCCTTTTGTACGACGCCGATGCCGTTTACCTCGCGCACAATCACCCAAGCGGCAACTGCACGCCCTCACGGCAGGACATCCAAACAACCAAGGAGATCGAGCTCGCACTCTCCGGTATAGACGTCATCCTCTCCGACCACTTCATTTTCACGGACGAGGATTACCTCTCCATGCGCGCGACCGGCGTCCTCCAAAAGCTCCGCCACGACATCGCCGCCTTAAAACGGCAGATCATCACATAAAAGCCGAACATCACAGGACGTCGGCGGACATAAACGGCGGAATGCATTGACAAACGGGTGTTCGTGTGTTATACTAAGTCGTAGTGAAACGTATGTTCTGAAAGTTCAGTGAGGGAGCAAAGCCATGCAGGAGCGGGATAAATTTGTACTGAAGTCAAAATACCAGCCGACGGGCGACCAGCCGAAGGCGATCAAAGAGCTTGTGGAGTCCATCCGCGCGGGGCATAAGGAGCAGACGCTGCTCGGTGTTACGGGCAGCGGCAAAACGTTTACCATGGCGAACGTCATTGCGGAATTAAATCGTCCTACGCTTGTTTTGGCACACAACAAAACTCTTGCCGCGCAGCTTTGCAGCGAGTTCCGCGAGTTTTTCCCGGATAACGCCGTGGAATACTTCGTTTCCTACTACGATTACTACCAGCCGGAAGCGTACATTGCGCAGACGGATACCTATATTGAAAAAGACAGCGCCATCAACGAGGAGATCGATAAGCTGCGCCACAGCGCCACCAGTGCGCTTTCCGAGCGGCGGGACGTCATCATCGTCGCGTCCGTTTCGTGCATTTACAGCTTAGGCGACCCAATCGATTACCGCACGATGGTCATTTCACTGCGCCCCGGCATGGAAAAAAGCCGCGATGCGCTTTTGCAGAAGCTCGTCGAGATCCAGTACGAGCGCAACGACATCAACTTTACGCGCAATAAGTTCCGCGTGCGCGGCGATGTAGTGGAAATTTTCCCGGCGGAATCGAGCGAAAAGGCGATCCGCGTCGAATTTTTCGGCGATGAGATCGAACGCATCAGCGAGGTTGTGCCGCTCACGGGCGAGATTGTCAGCGATTTAAAGCATGTCGCCATCTACCCGGCGTCGCACTATATCGTTCCGCGTGAAAAAATGGCGGTTGCGCTCAAGGAGATCGAGGCCGAAATGGAAGAACGCGTCAAGTTCTTTAAGTCCGAAGATAAACTCATCGAAGCGCAGCGCATCGAGCAGCGTACACGCTATGATATTGAAATGCTCAGCGAGATCGGCATGTGCAAGGGCATCGAAAACTATTCGCGCGTGCTTTCGGGCCGTAAGCCCGGCAGCCAGCCGTGCACACTGCTCGATTATTTCCCGGACGATTTTCTGTTGTTCGTTGATGAATCGCACGTGACGTTGCCGCAGGTGCGCTCCATGTACGCCGGAGACCGCGCGCGTAAGCAGAGCCTTGTGGATTACGGCTTCCGTTTGCCCTCGGCGTATGACAACCGCCCGTTGAATTTTGATGAGTTCTATGCGCACGTCAATCAGGCGGTCTTCGTCAGCGCCACGCCGGGCGACTTGGAGCTGGAAAAATCCGCAGCGGTCGTGGAGCAGGTCATTCGCCCGACGGGACTTTTAGACCCGCGCATCACGGTAAAGCCGACCGACGGGCAGATTGACGATCTTATTTCGGAGATCAACGTGCGTACCGCGCGCGGCGAGCGTATTCTCGTGACGACGCTCACGAAAAAAAGGGCGGAAGACCTCACGGGCTTCCTTGAAAATTACAGCATCCGCGTGCGCTACATGCACCACGACATCGACACGGTGGAGCGCATGGAGATCATCCGCGACCG
>ENA-OQKH01001141-OQKH01001141.1-human-gut-metagenome-genome-assembly--contig:-NODE-1141-length-12044-cov-8.003844_pt1 | contig 12044 bp, 10 predicted proteins | sample MGYA00242645_ERZ504791 | MGnify/ENA primary metagenome ERZ504791 (study PRJEB26092, sample SAMD00036388) | human gut metagenome | host: Homo sapiens | study: EMG produced TPA metagenomics assembly of... | reverse complement strand
AGCCGTAGCGGCGGACGCCGTACTTCTCATAGTACTCATAGGGGATGGCGTACATATAAGCCTTCGGGGGCATGGTGCTGTGGAAAGCGGTGTCGAAGACAGCGACCATCGGGACGTTGCCGAAGACCTTGCGGGCTGCCTCGATGCCGAGGATGCCTGCGGGGTTGTGCAGAGGAGCCAGGGGGCTCAGCTCGCGGATGGTGTTGATGACCTCGTCGGTGATCAGGCAGCTGGCCTTGAACTTCTCGCCGCCGTGGACGACGCGGTGGCCGATGGCGCTGATCTCGCTGACATCGTTGATGCACTTGCCCTCGCCGGTGGTCATCTTCTTCACGACCTCAGCAAAAGCCTCGGTGTGGGTGGGGAAGATAGCGGGAGTGGTAGCCTTGTGGCCGTTAGCTTCATGGGTGATCATGCTGCTCTCCATGCCGATGCGCTCGCACAGGCCCTTGCACAGCACCTTCTCACCGTCCATATCGATGAGCTGATATTTCAGGGAAGAAGAACCACAGTTGATAACCAGAATTTTCATCTTCTTGTTTCCTCCAGATATGTTTTTGTCCACCCCCGAGAGGGCAGAATTTTACAGATTCCTAGAATTATTATATAATAGGGTCGGCCGGTTTTCAAGCCGCAATGGCGGCAAAGCCTGCCACGAAGTCCCCGGGCTTTTTTGTACATCCTGCCCAGAATCCTGTCATTCTGCCCCAGTTCTCCATGCAGTATGACAGATATTTCACAAACTTTTGAGGTCACGCCATGAAATTTGCCGGTATCATCGCCGAATACGACCCCTTCCACAACGGCCACGCATGGCAGCTGGCGCAGGCAAAAGCGCTGGGTGCAGAGCGCGTCGCCGTCGCCATGAGCTGTTCGCTGGTGCAGCGGGGGGCACTGCCCCTCCTGCCCGAAGCTGTCCGCACCCGGTCCGCCCTCACCTGCGGGGCTGACCTTGTGTTCGCCCTGCCTGCTCCCTGTGCCTGCGCGGGGGCAGAGGCGTTCGCCCGGGCGGGGGTGGCACTGCTTGCCGCCGCCGGGTGCGACGGTCTGGTGTTCGGCGCCGAGACGCCCGACGCGGCCCTTCTGATGGAGACCGCCGAGCTTCTTGACAGCGGCTCCTACCGCGCCGCCCTGAAAGCCCAGCTTGCGGGCGGCGCACGGAGCTTTGCCGCAGCGCGGCAGGCCGCCGCGGCTCAGCTTGCATCTGACGAGCGGGTCGCCGCCCTGCTGGACAAGCCCAACAACAATCTCGCTGTCGAATACTGCCGGGCCATCCGCAGCCTTGCGCCTCGGATGGAGGCTTATCCCCTGCCCCGGCAAGGCGCGAACCACGGTGAGGCGCTCCACTCTGCCCACGGGCAGTTCGCCAGCGCCAGCGCACTTCGCAAGCTCTGGGCCGAGGGCGGAGCGGACGCCGTCGCGCCTTACGTTCCCGAGGCGGTCTTCCCGCTTTATCAGGAGGCTTACGCCGCCGGGCAGTACACCGATTTTTCCGCCGCCGGGCGGTGTGAGCTGGCTCTTCTCCGGTCTGCCTGCCGGGGCAAAGCGCCCTTTGCAGACATCCGCGGCGTCTCCGAGGGACTGGAGCACCGTCTGGAAGCCGCGGTCCGTACCAGCACCACCTACGACGAACTTCTGGACGCTCTCACCACCGTCCGCTACCCCCGGGCGCGGATGCGCCGCCTCGCCATGGACGCCGCACTGGGCTGCACCGCCGACAGTCTCCCCGCCCTTCCGCCCTATCTCCACCTGCTGGGAGGAAAGAAGGATGCCCTTCCTTTCTTAAAAAATTGCACCCTCCCTGTCTCCCACTCGCTGGCCCGTCTGCGGGGATCAGGCGATGCTTCCGCTCGGATGGCCGAGGCGCAGCTTGCCGCCGCCGATTTTGGTACGCTCTGCCGCGTTTCACCCGAGGCCATGGGCGGTCTACTTCGTCAAAAAAATATCTTTTTGACGTAATGACAGAAAATTTTCTGCAAATTTTGTCATTTCGGCACTTGTATGCCGAGGCAGTTTCGGTGTATTATAGTAAGGATACTTGGATACAACGCCGCCTGTTCGACAGGTACAAGGAGGAACCATGGCACTTCACGTTCTGGACGAAGCCAACCGCTGCCTCGGCTGCAAAAAGCCGATGTGCCAGCAGGGCTGCCCCATCCACACCAACATCCCCGAGGTCATCCGCCTGCTCAAGGACAATCACCTCGACGACGCCGGCCGGATGCTGTTTGAAAACAACCCCCTGACCACTGTGTGCAGCCTCGTGTGCAACCACGAGAACCAGTGCGAGGGCCACTGCATCCGCAACCGGATGCCCAGCCACGACCCCGTCCACTTCTCCATCATCGAGGACTACATCTCCACCACCTACGCCAACAAGATGACTTCCGGCCCCGCCCCCAAAAACGGCATGAAGGCCGCTGTCGTCGGCTCCGGCCCTGCGGGCCTGACCGTCGCCGTCCTGCTGGCACGCTGGGGTTACGATGTCACCATCTTCGACGCCCGCGACAAGATCGGCGGCGTCATGCGGTACGGCATCCCCAACTACCGCCTGCCCGACAGCGTGCTGGACGACTTCCAGTACCGCCACCTCGAGCTGAAGGGCATCCACGTCCGCCCCAATACCGCCATCGGCAAGACCATCACCATCGACGACCTCTTCCGGGACGGCTACAAGAGCGTCTTTATCGGCGCCGGTCTGTGGAAGGCCAACGCCATGCACATCAAGGGCGAGACGCTGGGCAACGTGGCCTTCGGCATCGACTATCTGGCCAACTCCAAGGCCTTCCAGCTGGGCGACGACATCGCCGTCATCGGCGTGGGCAACTCCGCCATGGACTGCGCCCGCACTGCCATCCGCAACGGCGCACGCCACGTCACCTGCTACGCCCGCCGCGACGAGGAGTGCATCAGCGCTTCCGAGCATGAAGTGCGGTACGCCAAGCTCGAGGGCGTGGGCTTCCGCTTCTGCAAGGCTCCGGTGGAGATCCGTGAGAACGGCATCATCTGCCGCGACACCGTAAAGGGCGAGGACGGCAAGTTCACCCAGATAGAGGGCAGCGAGACCTTCTACCCCCACACCGGCGTCATCGTCTCGGTGAGCCAGGGTTCTGAGAACTCCCTCGTCAAGACCACCACCGGCATCGAGACCAACCAGCGCGGTCTGCTCACCGTCAACGAGGACGGCAGCACCACCCGCGGGGGCGTGTTCGCCGGCGGCGACGCCGTCATGGGCGCGCGCACCGTCGTGGAGGCCGTGGCCATCGCCAAAAAGGTGGCCGCGTCCATGGACGCCTACATGAAGGCCCTGCCCGCCGACAACACTCCCGACCCCTACGCCGATATTCCGGTGTTCTCCACCCCGCCTTCTGACGTTCTGGCCAAGCAGGGCGTCTAAATCCTGATCTTCAAGGCTGCTGTGCAAAAGCGCGGCAGCCTTTTCTTTTTGTAACATTTCTGTTTCTTTGCCAATCTTAGCCGCTCTTTTGTTGACGGACTTTTGTCTGTTTTTGTATACTTGATAAGGAAATATTTTTCAATCCCAACGCCCGGCGGCACTGCTTCCGGGCGGGAAAGGCTGGTGGACATCATTATCAAATCATCCATCCCCAAGCTTCGGGAGAAGCTGCTGGAGGCACTGCAGGCCGTCCTGCCCATCGCGGCCATCATGCTGGTGCTCTGTTTCAGCATCGCCCCCGTTTCTCCGAGCATCCTGCTCTGCTTTCTGCTGGGCGCGGCCATGATCATCGTCGGCATCATGTTCTTCACCCTGGGTGCCGAGATGAGCATGACCCCCATGGGCGAGCGGGTCGGCTCCATGCTCACCCGGAGCCGGAACCTCTTTCTCATCATCGGCGTGGGTTTCCTGCTGGGCTTCCTTATCACCATCTCAGAGCCTGACTTACAGGTGCTTGCCAATCAGGTACCCTCCATCCCCAACATGACCCTCATTCTCTCGGTGGCTGTGGGCGTGGGCATCTTCCTCGTCATGGCCTTCCTGCGTATGCTGCTGGGCATCCCGCTGCCCCGGCTGCTGGTCATCTTTTACGCTGCCATCTTCCTTCTGGCCGCATTTGTGCCGAAAGAGTTTCTGGCCGTGGCCTTCGACTCCGGCGGCGTCACCACCGGCCCCATGACCGTCCCCTTCATCATGGCGCTGGGCGTCGGTGTATCGGCCATCCGTTCCGACCGCCATGCAGCGGACGACAGCTTCGGCCTCGTAGCCCTCTGCTCCGTAGGTCCCATCCTCGCCGTCCTCATCCTCGGCATCCTCTTCCATGCCAGCGAGAGCAGCTACATGCCGCCGGTCATCCCCGAAGTGGGCGACTCGGTGGAGCTGTGGCAGCTGTTCAGTGAGGGCCTGCCCACCTATCTGCACGAGATCGCCACTTCCCTGCTGCCCATCGTCGTGATGTTCGGCATCTTCCAGCTCGCCGCCCTCCACATCGACCGGCGGACGCTGGGCCGCATCGGCGTAGGCCTCGTCTATACTTACATCGGCCTCGTGCTCTTCCTCGCCGGCGCGAACATCGGCTTCATGCCCGCCGGCAACTACCTCGGTCAGGTCCTGGGCGGCCAGAGCAGCCGGTGGCTGCTCATCCCCATCGGGATGCTCATCGGCTACTTCATCGTCCGGGCCGAGCCTGCGGTCTATGTCCTCAACAAACAGGTCGAAGAAGTCACCGACGGTGCCATCTCCGCCGGGACGATGGGCGCGGCCCTCTCGGCCGGCGTCGCCCTCTCGGTGGGCCTTGCGATGGTGCGCGTCCTCACCGGCATCTCGATCCTGTGGTTCCTCATCCCGGGCTACCTCTTCGCCATCAGCATCTCCTTTGTGGTGCCGAAGCTCTACACCGCCATCGCCTTTGACGCCGGCGGCGTGGCCTCCGGCCCCATGACGGCCACCTTCCTGCTGCCGCTGGCGCAGGGTGCCTGCATCGCCGTAGGCGGCAACATCGTCACCGACGCCTTCGGCGTGGTGGCCATGGTCGCCATGACCCCCCTCATCACCGTCCAGCTCATGGGCCTTGTGGCCCAGCTCAAGACCCGCAAGGCCCGCAGCGCCCAGCCCCTGCTGGATCCTGCCGCCCTGCTGGCCGAGCTGCCGGACGACGCCATCATCGAGCTGTAAGGAGGGCTTGCCGTGAATACGCTTTACTGGCTGGTCACCATCACCGACCGCCCCACGACAGACGCCTTTCTGAAGCTGTATAAGAGCTTCGGCGTCGATGTCAGCCTCCGCACCGTGGGTGCCGGCACCGCCGTTCAGGAGACGCTTTCCACCCTCGGGCTGGAAAAGACCGAAAAAGCCGTGCTCTTTGCCATCATCACAGCGGACAGCTGGCCCCGCATCCAGAAAGCCCTGCGCCGCCAGATGCGCATTGATGTGCCGGGTACCGGCATCGCATTCATCGTCCCGGTAAGCAGCATCGGCGGCAAGCGCGCCCTGCTGTTCCTCACCGAACACCAGACCCTTGAGCTGAAGGAGGAAAGCACCTTGAAAGATACCCGTTACGACCTGCTGCTGGTCATCGCCAATCAGGGCTACACCGGCTCTATCATGGACGCGGCCCGGGCCGCAGGAGCCGGCGGCGGCACCGTCATCCACGCCAAAGGCACCGGCATGGAGGGCGCGGCCAGGTTCATGGGCATCGACCTCGTGAACGAAAAAGAGCTGGTGCTCATCGTCAGCCGCACTTCCGAGAAGAACGCCATCATGAAAGCCATCATGGACAACGCCGACAAAAAGGCCGGCTCCATCGTCTTCTCGCTGCCCGTCACCGACACCGCCGGCCTGCGTCTGCTGGACGAAGAGTAAAAATCAAACTTTCATCTGTCAAATGAACAAAAATCCACGCTCCGGCAGGCCGCCGGGCGTGGATTTTTTTGCCGTTTTCCGGTATGATAGAAGGGATATGGGAGGAAACGCTATGAATCAGAATCCGCACTGGAAGCAGCTTATCTGGAACTGGGCTTCCATCATCTTCGGCAACGCGCTCTACTCGCTGACCGTTGCGCTGTTCCTCGAGCCGGCAGACCTCATCACCGGCGGCGCGACCGGCATCGCTCTGGCCATCGGGCGATTGACGGGCCTGTCCGTCTCGGGGCTGCTGCTCTTCATCAACCTCGCCATGCTGGTCTGGGGCTGGGTGGTCCTGGGCCGGGCCTTCGCCCTCAATACGCTGGCCAGCAGTGTTCTCAGCCCCGCCTTCCTCGCCCTGTTCGAGGGGATGGCGAATGGCCGGGTGCTGACGGAGGACATCTTCCTCTGCACCGTCTTCGCGGGCCTCGGCATCGGCGTCTCGCTGGGCATCGTCATCCGCTCCGGCGCATCCACCGGCGGCCTCGACATCCCGCCGCTGGTGCTCAACAAATGGTTCAAGCTGCCGGTGTCGGCCACCATGCTGGCCCTCGACATCATGATCCTGCTGATGCAGGCTGTGTTCAGCCCGATGCCGCAGGTGCTGTACGGCATTGTGATGGTGCTCATCCACACCGTCGTCATGGATAAGATGCTGATGATGGGTGCCAGCCGCACCGAGGTGAAGATCATCAGCAGCCAGTCCGACGCCATCTGTGCCGCCATCCTCGAGCAGCTGGACCGGGGCGTGACCATCCTCCACGGCGAGGGCGGCTACACCCACGAGTCCAGCGCCGTGCTTCTGAGCATCGTGTCCAACCGGGAACTGCCCCGGCTGGAAAAGCTGGCTCACAGCATCGACCCCACCTGCTTCCTCATCGTGAGCCATGTCACCGAGGTCAGCGGCCGGGGCTTCTCGATGGATAAGGATTATTTGTAAAACAAAGGGGAATGCCGAACGGCATTCCCCTTTGTTTTACAGTAACGGCGCAATAACTTTCAGTAAAATCCCTGCCAGATGGAGCAGCACGTTGCCCTCCCAGATGCTCTCCCGGGTGGGCTCGACGTCGCGGCAGAATTCCAGCGTTTTCTGGAAATCCTTCTCGATGGCGGGGATGCAGACGGTATCCTTCATCCAGACCGCATTCTCGAAGTGGTGGTAGAGGCTGCGGTAGTCGAGGTTTATGGTACCCACCACGGCCTCGCTGTCGTCCACCACAAAGACCTTCGCGTGGACGAAGCCGGGCAGCCACTCGCTGATCTTCACGCCCGAGTCCAGCAGAGACTTGTAGTGCGTCTTCGCCAGCGCATAGGCGAACTTCTTGTCCGGCACATGGGGCAGGATGAGGTGGACGTCCACGCCCCGCTCTGCCGCGAACTTGAGGGCCGTTTCAAGCTCACCGTCGAGGATGAGGTAGGGCGTCATGATGTGGATGTAGCGCTTGGCGCGGTTGAGCAGGTCGATATAGACCATCTCTCCCACCCGCTCACCGTCCAGCGGGCAGTCGCCGTAAGGGGCCGCGAACCCCTTCGCCGGGACGGAGTGGGGCGGCACGGAGAGGAACTTCTCGAACTCCGGCTCCCGGAGGATGCTCCACATCTCGAGGAAGAGGATGGTCAGCGGTCGGACAGCCTCGCCTTCCAGCATGACGGCGGCGTCCTTCCAGCGGCCATACTTCTCGATGTGGTTGATGTACTCGTCGGCGAGGTTCACGCCGCCGGTAAAGCCCACCTTGCCATCAATGACGAGAATTTTCCGGTGGTCGCGGTAATTATAATGGGTCGAGACAAAGGGCTGCACCGGCGAGAACACCCGGCACCGGATGCCCAGCTTTTCGAGGCGGCTGGGGTAATCCCGGGGCAGGGTGGTGAACTCACAGGTGCCGTCGTACATCACCCGGACGTCCACGCCCTCAGCGGCCTTGCGGGCCAGCACTTCGAGGATCCTGCCCCACATGAGGCCCTCGTCGATGATGAAGTACTCGAGGAAGATGTACTTCTCGGCCTTTTCCAGTTGGCGCAGCAGCTCTTCGAACTTGGCCTCGCCGCCGGGGAAGTAGGTGACCTCCGTGTTCCTGTAGACCGAGAAGCCGCCGCCCTTTCCGTGGAGATACCGCGCCAGCGAGGCCGCGCCGGGGTCGGCTTCGGCCAGCTCCTGGGCCGCAGCCAGCGGCTGGGGCTGTAAGCCCCGGGCCTCCTCCGTGAGGTGGGTCACCCGCTTTTTCAGGGCGTTGTGGCCGATGTTGCTCTTGACGTAGAAAAACAGCGGCACACCCACGACCGGCAGGATGGCGATGGTGACCATCCATGTGATCTTAGCGCTGTTGTCCATCTCGCTGTTGAGGATGTAGACCACCATGAAGGCCGACATGGCCACACTGCCGCCGAAGTAATGGGGCAGCAGTCCGCCGAACCACCGGAACACGCTCCACAGCACACCGACCTGCAGCAGCATGAGCAGCAGCACCAGCCCGAAGCGGCTGAAGATCGCGTGGACGATGCCCTTCTGACCCTTTTTCAGGAGCCGGAGGCCGCCGTCCTCGAACTGCTGCATCCTGTCTTTCATGTTCTGCTGAAATTCTTCTTTTTTCATGCTTCTCCTTTCGGGCGGAGGGTGACGGCGAACAGCCCCTGAGCCGCGTGGCAGTCCTCCACCAGCTGCTTCGGCTGCGGGCAGACGCCATGGTCATGCCACGGGTCGTTGAACCAGTAGTTTTCGTCATCGTAGCCCACCAGCAGCAGGCAGTGTTCGTTGCACTTCCACGCAAAATCGGTGCCATCGGCCAGCAGCCAGTGGTCACGCTTTTCCGGCACGGGCTGGAAATCCAGCGTCGCCCAGAACACCACCGGCATCCCGGCATCGATATAAGAGCAAAGCTCTGCCGCCGTCTTGCCGCTCTCGTCCACGACTTCGAACTTGTCGGCTGCGCCCTCGTGCTCCAGAGCGCTGTTCAGGGCCTTGACGATGCAGGGCGAATAGCAGCCGTAGCCGGTGTGGTCGTGGGGGTCGCCGGGGTAGACCTGCCACGGGTCAGGGCCGTAGAGTTTTCCGTCCTGCTCCCAGTAAGGAGCGTGGGGCAGGTCGCGGGCGATGAAGGTATCCGGATCGATGTCGATGCCCACGGCCTGGAGCAGCATGACGCTGCTGATGCTCTCGCAGCCGTTGACCCAGCGCTCAGTCTGGTCGATGTACGGGGCAGGAACGATTTTTTTCATCAAAATGCCTCCCAGCAGAGATTCGGCCCTGTCAAAACAGAGCGAAGTGTGTTATTATGTAGGATAAGAATATTATACCCTACTCTGGGGATTTTTTCTACAACAATCGGCACGCGGAGGTTTTTGGAACATGAACAATCTGATCATCGGCATCGCAGGCGGCTCCGGCAGCGGCAAGACCACACTGGCCTGTCGGCTCAAGGCTCTTTTCGGGGAGGACGAGGTGCGCCTCATCTCCCACGACAGCTACTACAAACGCCACGACGAGCTGCCCTTTGAAGAACGCTGCAAGCTGAACTACGACCACCCGGACGCTTTCGACAACGCCCTGCTCATCTACCACTTACAGGAGCTGAAGGCTGGCCGTGCCATCGACTGCCCGGTGTACGACTACGCCGACCACAACCGCAGCAACGAGGTCCAGCACATCGAACCGGCCCCCGTCCTCATCGTGGAAGGCATCCTTCCCTTCGTGGAGCCGGAGCTGTGCTCCATGTTCGACTACAAGATCTTCGTGGACACCGACGCTGACGAGCGCATCCTGCGCCGTCTGGTGCGGGACGTCAAGGAGCGCGGCCGCTCCCTCGACAGCGTTATCAACCAGTACCTCACCACCGTCAAACCCATGCACGAGGCTTTCGTTGAGCCCAGCAAGCGGAACGCGGACATCATCGTCCCCAACGGCGGCGAGAACACCACCGCCATCGAGATGCTGGCCCACCACATCCGCAGCCTCATCGAGAAGACAAATATGCTCTAAAAGCTTCTGACACAGCAAAAACCGGAGTCCCTGCGGGGACTCCGGTTTTTGTTTCAGCTGTTAATCCTTGATGGAGGTGCGCACCAGTGCGCGCTTGAGGCGGGCCTGTGCCATCTCGTACTCGCGGCGGTCGAGGTTTTTGCGGGCCAGGATCTCTTCGGCGCGCTTTTTTGCGGCCTCGGCGCGGGTGTGGTCGATCTGCTCAGCCCACTCCCATGTGGTGGCTACCAGACGCACCTCACCGTCCAGCACGGTGAGCATCCCGCCCATGCAGGCGGCACGGCGGCGGCTGCCCTCGGCATCAACGATGTGGGCCTCGCCCATGCCCAGCGCGGTGCAGTAGTCGCCGTGCTTGGCCAGAATGGCAAGGTCGCCGTCGATGGCGCGGCAGACCACACGCTCGGCCTGCCCCTCAAAGGCGCAGCCGTCCGGTGTGACCACCGTCAGATGAAAGGTCGTCATGGTTTACCCCTTCTTCGCCTTAGCGAACACATCGTCGATGGTGCCTGCGAACAGGAAGGCGCTCTCGGGCAGGTCGTCGCACTCGCCGTTCAGGATCATGCGGAAGCCGCGCAGCGTCTCTTTCAGCGGGACGTACTGGCCGGGCATACCGGTGAACTGCTCTGCAACGTGGAAGCTCTGGCTCAGGAAGCGCTGCACCTTGCGGGCGCGGCTGACGGTGCGCTTGTCCTCCTCGCTCAGCTCGTCCATGCCCATGATGGCGATGATGTCCTGCAGCTCCTTGTAGCGCTGCAGCACCTTCTGGACGGCACGGGCGATCTCATAATGCTCCTGACCCACGACCTCCGGGCTGAGGATACGGCTGGTGGAGTCCAGCGGGTCCACAGCGGGGTAGATGCCCTGAGAGGCGATGTCACGGCTCAGGACCGTGGTAGCGTCCAGATGGGTGAACGTCGTTGCAGGGGCGGGGTCGGTCAGGTCGTCGGCGGGGACGTAGACAGCCTGCACCGAGGTGATGGAGCCCTTGCGGGTGGAGGTGATGCGCTCCTGCAGAGCGCCCATCTCGGTAGCCAGCGTAGGCTGGTAGCCGACGGCGGAGGGCATACGGCCCAGCAGAGCCGACACCTCAGAGCCTGCCTGGGTGAAGCGGAAGATGTTGTCGATGAAGAGCAGCACGTCCTGGTTCTTGACGTCGCGGAAATACTCCGCCATGGTCAGGCCGGACAGTGCCACGCGCATACGGGCTCCTGGGGGCTCGTTCATCTGGCCGTAGACCAGCGCCGTCTTGTTGATGACGCCGCTCTCGGTCATTTCGCCGTAAAGGTCGTTGCCCTCACGGGTGCGCTCGCCGACACCGGTGAACACCGAGTAGCCGTTGTGCTCGGTGGCGATGTTGTAGATCAGCTCCTGGATCAGGACGGTCTTGCCGACACCGGCGCCGCCGAACAGGCCGATCTTGCCGCCCTTGGCGTAGGGGCAGATGAGGTCAACGACCTTGATGCCGGTCTCCAGGATTTCGGTGGTGGACTGCTGCTCCTCATAGCTGGGAGCGGGGCGGTGGATGGGCCAGTAAGCCTCCGGGGTGGGGGCGGGCTTGTTGTCCACCGGCTCACCCAGCAGATTGAACACGCGGCCCAGACACTGGTCGCCGACGGGGACCTTGATGGACTCGCCGGTGTCCACGGCCTCGGTGCCGCGCACCAGGCCGTCGGTGCTGCTCATGGCGATGCAGCGGGCGACGTTGTCACCGGTCAGCTGCGCCACCTCGACCACCAGCTTCTGGCCGTGGTTGTCGATCTCGATGGCGTTGAGCAGGTCCGGCAGCTCTCCATCCTTGAACTGGATGTCCAGCACCGGGCCGATGACTTGGATCACCTTGCCGATGTGTTTTTCGGACATAGGCTACAACTCCTTCTCTTTTAATGGAATGCTCTTTGTCAGCGTCCTTGCCCTCTCAGGCCGCTTCGCGTCCAGCTCTCCCAGAGGGAGAGCCTGAAACGTATCGGTCAGCTTTAAGCCTCTCCCTTTGGGAGAGGTGGCATTGCGCAAGCAATGCCGGAGAGGGCAAGCCGCCTTAATTTTCCGCACCAGCCACGATCTCGGTGATCTCCTGCGTGATGGCGGCCTGACGGGCGCGGTTGTAATACAGATTCAGATGCTCTATCATCTCGCCGGCGTTCTTGGTGGCGGCATCCATGGCGGTGCGGCGGGCGGCCAGCTTACTGGCCACGCTCTCGCACACGGCGC
>ENA-OQKH01001123-OQKH01001123.1-human-gut-metagenome-genome-assembly--contig:-NODE-1123-length-12278-cov-3.476518_pt1 | contig 12278 bp, 11 predicted proteins | sample MGYA00242645_ERZ504791 | MGnify/ENA primary metagenome ERZ504791 (study PRJEB26092, sample SAMD00036388) | human gut metagenome | host: Homo sapiens | study: EMG produced TPA metagenomics assembly of... | reverse complement strand
TTTTTCAGGTGCTTCAGAAGCTGTATTATTTACATCATTTTTCTTATTTACACCATCTAAGGACTTCATTGTCGGGAACAGCAAAACATCGCGGATGGCCGGGGAATCCGTCAGCAGCATCACAAGGCGGTCGATGCCGTAGCCGATGCCGCCCGTCGGGGGCATGCCGTACTCAAGCGCATTCAGGAAGTCCTCGTCCGTGTGGTTCGCTTCCTCGTCGCCCGCAGCAAACGCCGCGTCCTGCGCCGCAAAACGCTCTCTCTGGTCGATCGGGTCGTTCAGCTCGGAGTACGCGTTGCACATTTCCCACGTGTTGATGAACAGCTCAAAGCGCTCCACCTTCGTCGGGTCGCTCGGCTTCTTCTTCGTCAGCGGAGAAATCGCCAGCGGGTGATCCATGATGAACGTCGGCTGAATGAGCTCCTTCTCGCAGTATTCCTCAAAGAACAGGTTGATGATGTCGCCCTTTGTGTGGCGCTCCTCATATTCAATGTGGTGCTCTTTTGCAAGCGCCTTCGCTTCTTCGTCGGTCTTCACCTCGTCAAAGTCGATGCCCGCATACTTCTTGATGGCGTCGTTCATCGTCAAGCGCGCAAACGGCTTCGAGAGGTCGATTTCCACACCGTTATACGTGATGACCGCGCTGCCGCACACCTTCTCGGCAAGGTAACGGAACATGTTCTCCGTCAGCTCCATCATGCCGTAATAATCCGTGTAGGCCTGGTAAAGCTCCATCAGCGTGAACTCCGGGTTGTGGCGCGTATCGACGCCCTCGTTGCGGAACACACGGCCAATCTCGTAAACCTTTTCAAGGCCGCCTACAATAAGGCGCTTCAGGTAAAGTTCCAGAGAAATACGCAGCTTCACGTCTTCGTTCAGCGCGTTATAATGCGTCTCAAACGGGCGCGCCGCCGCACCGCCGGCATTCGAAACCAGCATCGGGGTCTCCACTTCCATAAATCCTCTGCCGTCGAGGAAATTGCGGATCTCCTTAATGATCTTCGAACGCTTTACAAACGTGTCCTTCACTTCCGGGTTCACGATGAGATCGACGTATCTCTGGCGGTAGCGCATATCGGTGTTCGTCAGGCCGTGGAACTTCTCCGGCAACACCTGCAGGCTCTTCGAGAGCAGCGTCACAGCCGAAGCGTGAATGGAAATCTCGCCGGTCTTCGTCTTAAACACCTCGCCGCGCACGCCGATGATGTCGCCGATGTCAAATTTCTTAAAATCTTTGTAGCTGTCTTCGCCCACGGCGTCACGCGCCACATAGCACTGGATTCCGCCCTTTAAGTCCTGCACATTGCAGAACGATGCCTTGCCCATGACGCGCTTACTCATCATACGGCCGGCCACCACAACTTCTTTGCCCTCAAGCGCGTCAAAATCGTCTTTAATTTCCGCGCTGTGGTGCGTCACATCAAATTTCGTGATCTGGAACGGGTCTTTGCCGTCTTCTACAAGCTGAGCGAGCTTCTCTCTGCGCACGCGCAGCACTTCGGTCAGTTCCGCTTCCGTTTCCGGGGTCTTCTTTCCTGCCATTTTCTGCCTTCCTTTCCCCGCCGCACGGCGGTCACAAAAAAAGCGGGCGGATTTTCCATCCGCACCGCCTGATTCTCAATTAAGATACGGAGATGATCGTGTACTCCACGATGCCTGCGGGTGTCTCCACTTCAACGGTCTGTCCGACCTTCGCGCCGACAAGTGCTTTGCCCACGGCGGATTCATCGGAGATCTTGCCCTGGCGCGGGTTTGCTTCGTTAGAGCCCACAATGCTGAAGCTGCGCTCGGCTTCACTGCCGTCCGCACGCTTCGTTTTTACAAATACGGAAGAACCGATGTGCACGGTATCTGCCGCAAGGTTTTCCTTCTCAATGACGCGTGCATTGCTCACCATCACTTCAAGGTCGGCGATGCGCGCCTCAAGGATAGCCTGGTCGTTCTTTGCTTCGTCATATTCGCTGTTCTCGGAAAGGTCGCCGAAAGAAAGCGCTTCTTTAATTTTTTCCGCAACTTCTTTTCTGCGGTTGACCTTCAAATCCTCCAGCTCAGCCTGCAATGCCGCAAGGCCTTCCTCTGTAACATAATATGCCTTTTCTGCCATAGTAAATAAACCACCTTTATTTGTAATTCCGAAAAACGGGTAAATGCGTACACTAATGTTCTTTATTATAGCGATTTTGGTACCAAATGTCAATGTTTTTTAAGGCGGAAAAGTGTACAGAATAAGCCGTTTTTCCGCCCCATCTTTGCTCATTTCCCCCATTCCCGCCCTACCCCGCACAAAGCCCCGCTTCTTTCATAAAATGTCTTTTCCGTTATGCGATAGATTTCCCTTGTGTTTTATACGGGATATGGTAGAATGAAAGCGTAAAATTAAATTTTCAAACGCACAACATGTGCAAAGCACAGTTACAAGGAGGCTCATCTTGAAAAAGTATCGGGCATCGGTTTTGATGTTTCTGCTTTTTGAAGGCGTAGCGGTTACGCTGTGGCTCACAAAAAGCAACCTGTTTTATTTATTCAATTTCAGCTACATAGGTTCTTGCCTTTCGGTCGGCATAGCGCTTTTCACCGCGGGAAAACGCTATGCGCGGCAGTTTGTGCAGCTTGCAGTCGGACTTTACATGCTCGTGTATCTGGGGCTGATGTCGCAGGAGAACATGCAGATTGAAGGCTTTTGGTACTATCTGTTTTCCGGCGTGTTCGAGGCGGCGACGATTCACTACGCCGTCGCAAAAATTTTCGGCCCGCTGCTTTTCGGCCGCGGCTGGTGCGGTTATGCCTGCTGGACAGCCATGGTCTTAGACTTGCTCCCGTTCAAAGTGCCGCAAAAGCCCCGCAAAGAAAAGCTGGGCGCGCTGCGCTATGTGATGTTCGCGCTCTCGTTCGCGCTCGTCTCCGCCCTGTTCCTGATGAAGTTTTCAAACCTCGAGCGCATCATGTTCTGGCTGTTCCTCATCGGCAACATTCTTTACTATGCCGGCGGCATCGCGCTCGCGTTTATTTTTAAGGATAACCGCGCGTTCTGCAAATATCTTTGCCCGATCACGGTCTTCTTAAAGCCGATGAGCTATTTTTCGCTCCTGCGCGTACATTGCGATGAAAGCAAATGTGTCCAATGCGGCAAATGCCTGAAGGTCTGCCCGATGAACGTCGAGGTCAACAAAGAAAGCCGAAAGCGCAAAAACGCCACGGAGTGCATCCTGTGCTATGCATGCACTAAGGTCTGCCCCAAAAAAGCGCTGCATTAAAACGCTGTAAACCCTATATATAAGAAAAACTACGGTACCCGCGAGCACCGTAGTTTTTTTATTTTATATTCTCTTTTATGTCTTCTCTTTCACCGGAATCAGCAAATCGATTTGCTGAATCTCCCGCTTTCCCTTTTCCTGCGCAAAATACCCGCGCACATTTAAATGCTCCTCAAGACAGCCGCCCATCGCAAACGGCTCTCGGGCGTTCACTTCGTAGTCCGGGTCATTCTGCATCCGGCGGTAAAAAATGCCCCATTCCTGAAAGTCCCCCATGCGTATCGCGTGCGCCGCGTATAAACCACCCTCAAAGGTCTTCTTTTCAAGCGGTGCGGGCACTTTCATGCTTTCGGGTATCGTCACCCAGAATTCATAGCCGTATACGTCGTCCGGCTTTTCCGGCGAAGGATTGTTGAACCCGAACATCCTAAGCCCCGGCATTTTGTTTATCAGGTCCGCTTTTTCAATAAAGTCCTCCAGCATCGCCTGCGCATGGTTTTCCGGCTCGTCACCCGTGTACTGCGCCGCGGCCACCGTCATCGGCGGCAGGTCAATAAAGCGCACCTCCACGTTTTCATGCGGCACAAAATCACTCTTTTTCAAATCGCTCATGTTTGTGTTCTCCTCGCTTCTGTTCAAAGTCTCCGAGAGCGTCTCCAAAAGACAAAGCGCGTCTTCCCCGTCCGGAAGCGCGTGCAGCGTGTGCAGGTGCACCTGCATCGCAAAGCTCTGCAGTGCGTCCCGCGCTTTTTGCAAAGCCTCCATCTCGCCGTCCATGCGCTTCAAGCTGTTTTGCAGCGTGTCAAGCAGCGTCAGCGCCGTCGGGTCATCTAAAACATCTTTGATTTCCCGAATCGGCACATGCAGGCTCCGCAGAACACAGATCTGCGCAACGCGCGAGACCGTCTCCGGCGCGTAATACCGGTACGCGTTTTCCGGCATCCGTTCGCTTTCAATCAGCCCAGCCTGTTCCCAGTAGCGCAGCGTCCGCGCGGAAATATCAAACTGCCGCGCCACCACGCGAATGGTCATCTCACTTTTCATCTTTCGTCCTCCTCTCGGGCTAAGCCCAGTTTATCACTTTACGCCGCGTCAAAGTCAATAGAAAACATTGCGATTTTTCAAAATCTGTGCTATACTTTTTTCGTATTGTATTGTATCTCCTACGGAGAATAATAACAAGAAAGGAAAATTGAATATGAACAAGAAATTTAACGCAAAGCAGCTCACTCTGCTCGGCCTGATGACGGCGCTTTTGCTGCTGATGTCCTTTACGCCGCTCGGCTATCTGAACATCGGGCCGCTCGCCATCACGTTCAACGTTATCCCGGTCGCCGTGTCCGCACTGGCCCTCGGACCTGTAGGTGGTCTCATCGCAGGATCCGTCTTCGGCCTCACAAGCTTTCTGCAGGCGATCGGTGTCGGCGGTGTGAGCATGCTCGGGTCCACGCTTTTTAGCATCAACCCGTTTTTCTCCATTTTGCTGTGCTTTGTCCCGCGTATGCTGGACGGCTTTTTGCTCGGTTACATCTTCCGCAGCGTCAGTAAGCTGAATCGCGTCGCCGCGTGCTTCGTCACGGGCTTCGCCGCTGCGTTCTTAAATACGCTTTTCTTCATGTCCGCACTCATCCTGCTTTTCGGGCAAACCGAGTACATGCAGGGCTTGATCAACGGCCAAAACATTCTGCTGTTTGTCTGCGCGTTCGTCGGCGTCAATGCCGTGTTCGAGATGCTCTCGTCCACCGTCATCACCGGCGCCGTCGGCAGCGTCCTCTTAAAAGCCGGGTTTATTCAAACACCCGCTAAAAAAGCAGATTAAAAGGAGGTCCTCCCATGATCTTAGCCATCGATATCGGCAACACCAACATTGTCATCGGCTGCTGTGCCGATGGACAGGTCATTTTCCGCGAACGCGTCTCCACAAACCCCACCGCAACGGTGCTCGAATATGCCGCCATGCTCAAAATGGCGTTTGATATGAACCGCGCAGACATCACCGCGGTTGACGGCGCGATTCTCTCGTCCGTCGTCCCGGCCGTCACGCTCACCATGCGCGACGCGGTGCACAAATACCTGCACCTCACGCCGTTCGTCGTCGGCCCCGGCATCAAAACCGGCCTGCGCATCCACATCGATAATCCCGCCCAGCTCGGCAGCGACCTCGTCGTGGACGCCGTCGCGGGCATCCATCACTATCCCCTCCCGCAGATCATCATCGATATGGGTACCGCCACCACCGTCTCCGTTCTGGATGCGGAGGGCGGATACCGCGGCGGCATGATTCTGCCGGGTGTGGCCGTCTCGCACGATGCCCTCGCAAGCCGCACCGCGCAGCTGCCGAAGGTCGCGTTCGAGCTGCCGAAGCACACCATCGGCACAAATTCCGTAGATTGCCTCAAAAGCGGCCTGCTCTACGGCAACGCCGGCGCACTGGACGGCCTCATCGACCGCATCAACGCGGAATTAAACACCCCCTGCACGGTCGTCGCAACCGGCGGACTCTCCTCCGTCATCGCGCCCCTTTGCCGCAACAAGATCATCTTAGATGACGACCTGCTCCTCAAAGGGCTCTCCATCCTCTTTGAAAAAAACAAACCGAAAAACTGAAGACGCCCCGGCGCTTCAAGTCAATACAATACACAAAAAAAGCACGCAGATTTTCATGCTCTGCGTGCTTTCTTTATGTCCGTTTATACGCCGAACCCCCGTCTTTCCGCCTCTTTCAAAAGTGCCGGCTGAATTCCCGGGTACGTCTGGTTTTCCGGCAGAGCGTCGCATAATACAATTTTTTCCATCTCGCTGTGTATCTCCCCAAACGATGCGATTTCCGCATAAAACAGCCCGCCGAACGCTTCTTCACCCGTCTCGTTCACGCGCGTTTTGCCCGTCACGGAGTACAGGCAGATCGGACGAATCTCAAATTTCACCGCACCCGTTTCTTCCATAAGCTCGCGCTTCGCCGTCTCTGTAATCAACTCCCCCGTCTCTCTGTGCCCGCCCGGAAACTCCAGCGTCTCGCGCTCCTTGTGCTTACAAAACACCCATTTTCCGTCATGCTTCGCAATAACAACCGCAAAACGCAGCAGCTCGTCTTTCACATCTTCGTAAAACTTAACCGCCAACATAAAATACCCCCGAATTTTCACGCTCTCTCGTCAATCGTTGTCAAAAGTTTTGCTCAACGCAACCTCATTTCTTCCTCCGCTCCGCCTTCCACGCTTCAATCTGCCGCAGTCGCTCCTTCACCCTTGCTTCGCTGCCCTGTTCCGTCGGTCTGTAATACTTCTTTCCGGCAAGCGAATCCGGCAAGCACTGCATCGCGGTCAGCTTTTCCGCCGTATCGTGCGCATATTCGTACCCCTCGCCGTAATGCAGCTCCTTCATAAGCCGCGTCGGCGCGTTGCGGATGACGAGCGGCACCGGCTCGGAGAGCATTTTCTGTGCGTCTTTTTTCGCGCTCTCATACGCCACATACAGCGCGTTTGATTTCGGCGCCATCGACAAATACACCACGGCGTGCGTCAAATTCACCGAGCACTCCGGCATACCGATAAAATGGCTCGCCTGATACGCCGCCACGGCGATCTCCAGTGCGCGGCTGTCCGCCATGCCCACGTCCTCGCTCGCGAACCGAATGAGCCGCCGCGCCACATACAGCGGGTCTTCGCCCGCCTCCAGCATACGCGAAAGCCAGTAGACCGCTGCGTCCGGGTCGCTGTTGCGCATCGATTTGTGCAGCGCCGAGATGATGTTGTAGTGCTCCTCGCCGGTTTTGTCGTACAAAAGTGACTTGCGGCTGATGCACTGCTCCAGCGTCTCCATCGTCACGGTCGTCTTGTCGCCCTCGCGGTGCCCGTTCAAAACGACCATCTCCAGCGTTCCCAGCGCCGTTCGCGCGTCACCGTTTGCAAACGCTGCAAGCATTTTCAACATCTCATCGGTGATCTCCACCGTCTGGTTACCGAAGCCGCGCGGGTCTTTGATTGCGCGCTTCATCAGCTCCACAAGCTCATCCTCGGAAAGTGCCTGCAAAACGAACACCTTGCAGCGCGACAAAAGTGCGGCGTTCACCTCAAACGAGGGGTTCTCCGTGGTCGCGCCGATGAGCACGATGCTGCCCTTTTCCACAAACGGCAAAAACGCGTCCTGCTGCGCCTTATTAAAGCGGTGGATTTCGTCGATAAACAGCAGCGTGCGCTCACCCATACGATGGTTCTGCTCCGCCTCGCTCATCACGCCGCGAATTTCCTTGATGCCGCTCGTCACGGCACTGAAATTGATGAAATTCGCCTTCGTCCGCGCCGCAATGATCTGCGCCAGCGTCGTTTTACCCACGCCCGGCGGCCCCCAGAAAATCATGGAAGACACGCGGTCTTCTTCAATCAGTTGCCGCAGCACCTTGCCCTTGCCGAGCAAATGGCGCTGCCCCGCAAATTCCTCCAGCGTCCGCGGCCGCATCCGCGTCGCAAGCGGCATGTCCTGCCCCGCCCGGTTTCCAAATAAGCTCTGCTGTTCCATTTCGCATCTCCTTCCGTCTGCAAAACCTGCATAAGCCCTGACTTTTTATCACGCAAACCCGCGCAATTACATTCAATCCGCTTTCCGCCAAAACAGCTTCTCCGAAAGTGCCCCGTTTTCACGCGCAGTCCACGGTTTTTATCGCTTCAACGTCCCGTCCGGCCGTATATTCACCATGCTTTTTAAGTAATCGATCCATGCAGATAAGCAGTCCCGGTCAAATTCGCGCAGAGCTTTTGCATACAATCCGAATGCCTCTGCATCGCTTTTTTCCATAAGCCGCAGCATCTTTTTGGGCCCATAATAATGCAGACCCTTTATATCAAAGTAGATTTCCAGACTGTCGCATAACACCCAGTGCCAGCGATAGTACCCCTCAACGTCTTCCCGCATGGTTCGCAGCAGCATCTTTTCGCACCATTCCACTTCCTGCGCGACCTCCGTCGCCGTTTTCTTCGGAAGATGCTCGATGTAGTCAAGGACTTTCGCTTTTAACTGCCCGGCAATGCCGTGCTCATCCAGTACGATTTTCCCGTCCCAAACCTGCACAAACTCCTCCGGGTCATAGTCCGCTGAAAACGTTTCCGCCGGATATACGAACACGTCCAGCACCACGCCGTCCACAATGGACGAATCGTGTGCTTTTTCTTTCCCCGCGATGATAAGCGCGTCAAAATCGCTATTCAAATTCGCACTTCCGTCTGCAAACGAGCCGTAAACAATAACCGCATCCGGCTGATACGTCTTCTTCAAATAGCCCACAATTTTCTCTGTATTTACCATTTCTTTCACCCAAAAATTCGCTCCACACGTCGTTCAAAACCGCAGAAAAACACACCGTCTTCATGTATAAAGCTCAAAACACGCGAAAATGCCCGCATTAGTCTACACCCCTCCATTTTCAGCCCGATTTCACTGCTCACGGCTGCAAAATCTCGTTCAGCCGCAATTCGACCATGGTTTTCAGGAACGGCAGACCATTTAAATCGGCGTTATCCACGCGAAACGTACACATGCACACACCGGAAATGCGTTTGCCGAACACGGTTTTCACCCGTCCGCCACCGCATGCGCCGCATTTTTCGCAGCGATTCACGTATTTCAGGCCGATCTCCGACGTTTCCGCGTCACCTAACGGCGCTTCATACGCCGCGCTGTCGTCTGACCACACTGTCCACGCATTTTCAGGCTCGTCGGGATCTTTCACTGCGATAAAACATACGCAATTTTTGTCCGATCTCACCTAATAATAGATCTTTTCCGCCCAGTCGCCCGAGCGGTCGCGGTGAAACATCAGCCCGTGCGACTTCAAAAACGCAGTAAATTTCAGTGCCGTTTCCCGCATTTCGCCGGTCAGATTTTCCGAAATCTCCCGCTCGATCTGCTCTTGCATTGCGCTTCGCACCTCTCCGTTTTCCACCATCATTAACGATTAAAACCGCATTCTGTCTTACTTTTCCACCGTTTTTGCCATCATGGTCAAAAGTCTGCGCACGGCGCGCTGCCAGCGTTTGGTAACGCCCTTGCCGTGCCCGCCTTGATTCCACTCGAAGAATACCTTGCAGCCGTGATTGCTTAAAATCTCCTTCGCCTTTTCCGTGCAGTCGCCCACCGTCCGCATGACGGGCGGGCCGCCGAGCGGTTCGCGGTCTCCGAGGGATAAGTATATTGCAGTGTCCTTTTTAGGCGGACAGTTCTCCAAATATTTCAAAAACTGCGGGTACCACAAAGATCCGGAAAGGCTTGCACCTGCACCGAATTTTTCCGTTTTCGTCAGCGCCCAAAGTGCAAATAATCCGCCGAGCGAATACCCCAGCAGCGCACAGTTTTCGGGCTCCGTCGGCGCGCCGAAACGCTCCTCTAAATACGGCAGCGCCGTGTCTGTCAGGAATTTTAAGTAGTCTTCCCCGTCGCCCGAAAACGGCTCACCGGGCCAAATGGGCGCCGCTTCCCACGGGGTGAAATCCCGGCCGCCGTCAATTTCCGTAGAAAAAAATAATACCTCCGGCGCATCTTCGGCGAGTAGCATCATCAGCTTTTCCATCTCCCACCCGCACAGCACATAGAGCCGCTTGGGCTTTCCCTCCGGAAAAAGGCAGGTGCAGCGACGGCCATCGAGCGTGAATACAATCGGATTTTTGGGCATAGTATCCCCCTTAAAAAACGGAGGCCTGTTCGTTCACTGCACGCAAAACGCGGTTTTGTGCACGCTCACGCACACCGTTTTAATCGAACTATTGTTTCTTTTAGCCAGTATAACACATTTTTTCGCAAAAAGCAAGGACATGAGAGGCCATCTCAGGACATCTTTTTGCACAAAAATCCCGGTCGAAATTTTACGACCGGGATGTTGCTTAAAGCTTCAATTTCAGTTTACTTGCACAACTCATCTGCGAGGGCGCCAATCTGGGCGCGGGAGGCATCGTTCAAGGCGCACTTTACGGTGACGGTGGTATCCGTGTAGGTAAGGTTCTTGCTCGTTTCCAGCATCTTTTTCATGACCTTTGCCGCCATAGGCGCCCACGCGCCGTTTTCAATCATGCCGACGGTGCGGCCCTGATAATTGCGAGCGGTGAGATGGTCGATAAAGCTCTGCATATGCGGGAAAATCGTCGCATTATAGGTCGTTGTGGCGAGCACGAGCTTGCTGTAACGGAACGCATCGGCAACGGCCTCTGCCATATCGCAACGGGCGAGGTCTGCGACAACGACGTTCGGGCAGCCGCGCTGATTCAGCTTTTCGGCAAGCTCCTCCACAGCTTCTTTCGTATGGCCGTAGACGGAGGTGTAGGCGATGACAACGCCCTCGTCCTCGACCGCGTAGGACGACCATGTGTTGTATTTATCGAGATAATAGCCGAGGTTTTCGTTTAAAACCGGGCCGTGCAGCGGGCAAATGATGGCGATGTCGAGCGCGGCGGCTTTTTTAAGGAGCGCCTGCACCTGTGCGCCGTACTTGCCGACGATGCCGATGTAGTAACGGCGGGCTTCGTCTGCCCAATCTTCCTCCACGTCGAGCGCGCCGAACTTGCCGAAGCCGTCTGCGGAAAAGAGGACTTTATCTGTACTGTCGTATGTAACGATAACCTCCGGCCAGTGCACCATGGGCGCGGTGACAAATGTCAAAGTATGACGGCCGAGCTCGAGCGTACTGCCCTCGCCGACGACAACCTTGCGCTCCGGGAAATCCGTGCCGAAGAACTGCTGCATCATGACGAACGCCTTGGCAGAGGAGACGATCTGCGCCTCCGGGTATGTCTCCATAAAGACGGCGATATTGGCGGAATGGTCCGGCTCCATGTGCTGCACAACGAGGTAATCCGGGCGGCGGCCGTTAAGCTCCGTTTCGAGGTTTTGCAGCCATTCCACGCCGAAGTGGGCGTCTACCGTATCCATGACGGCAACTTTTTCATCGAGGATGACATAGGAATTATAGGACATGCCGTTTTCTACGGTGTACTGTCCCTCAAAAAGGTCTACGTCATGGTCGTTTACGCCGATATAGCGAATATCTTCTGTTACAAACATGTAAAAGCACTCCCTTATGTTTTGAATGTTCTGATTTCAGTATACCACAGTTTTCGCACGATGCAAATGCTTTTTAAAGATAGTGAAATGCCAGGCGCAGCGCAGACAGATTCGGTGTGAAGCTGCGCGACCTGTGCCGAAAGCTTGTGAGGAAGAATACCGGCACGTGTGATACGCAAAAACGGCGCTCCCGATTGGGAACGCCGTCTGTATGCTGTTTATGAAACCGATTAGTTGAGGATGGTCTTCTCGGTTTCTTTGTCGAAGAGGTGCATCTTGTTCATGTCGAGAGCGATCGTGATCTTGTCACCGGTCTTAGCGGTGGAAGTCGGCTCAACACGAGCGGTAAGAGCATTGCCTTCGCAGTTGAGGTACAGATAGGTCTCTGCGCCCATCAGCTCGGTAACTTCAACGTCAGCCGTAGCTCTGGTCTCCGGGTGCTTCTCGATGAACTCCGGCTCATCGTGTACGTCTTCCGGACGGATGCCGAAGACGATCTCTTTGCCGACATAGTTAGCGATTTCAGCGTTAGCCTTGTTTGCCGGAACCTTAATCTTAGCTGCGCCGAAGGTGACGTAGTAATCTGCGCCTTCCTTAACGAGGGTAGCATCGATAAAGTTCATCTGCGGGGAGCCCATGAAGCCTGCAACGAATTCGTTGACCGGCAGATCATACAGGTTCTGCGGGGTATCGACCTGCTGGATGAAGCCGTCCTTCATAACAACGATTCTATCACCCATGGTCATAGCCTCGGTCTGGTCATGTGTAACGTAAATAAAGGTGGTGCCGAGTCTCTTATGAAGCTTAGCGATTTCGGTTCTCATCTGTGCACGGAGCTTAGCGTCCAAGTTGGAGAGCGGCTCGTCGAGCAGGAAGACCTTCGGGGCACGGACGAGAGGACGGCCGCGAGCAACACGCTGTCTCTGACCACCGGAAAGAGCCTTCCGCTTTTCGTCGCGCAGGTGGGGGATGTCGAGG
>ENA-OQKH01001117-OQKH01001117.1-human-gut-metagenome-genome-assembly--contig:-NODE-1117-length-12368-cov-6.009763_pt1 | contig 12368 bp, 7 predicted proteins | sample MGYA00242645_ERZ504791 | MGnify/ENA primary metagenome ERZ504791 (study PRJEB26092, sample SAMD00036388) | human gut metagenome | host: Homo sapiens | study: EMG produced TPA metagenomics assembly of... | reverse complement strand
CGGCGCCCTTGGTCCGCGCGAAGGCGAGGCCCTGCGGGATCAGGTAGTTGCGGGCGTAGCCGGAGCGGACGGCGACGACATCGCCGGAGTGGCCCAGGTTGGCAACGGTCTGGGTGAGAATAACCTTGGATTCAGCCATTTCCTATCCTCCCTAACTCAGCGACCGGTGGTGGCGTACGGCAGCAGGGCCATCTCGCGGGCGTTCTTGATCGCCTTGGAGAGCTCGCGCTGTTCCTGCACGGTCACGCCGGTGATACGGCGGGAACGAATCTTGCCGCGATCGGAGATGAACTTGCGCAGCAGCGCGACGTCCTTGTAATCGATCTCGGTGACCTTGGCGGCCTTCAGCGGATTCGGCTTCTTCTTGAACGGCTTGACCGGCGGTTGCGGCCTCTTACGTGACATGATGTTCTCCTTGAAAATTACGATTGAATGCTTGCTTCTGGATTGTTACGTGCGTCGCGCGGCTTCATATGGCCGCGGACGGGCATCAGAACTCGGGTTCCTGCGAATCGCCACCGAAATCGGACGAGCCACCGAACGAACCGAAGGACGAGCCGGCATCGCCGGACGTGCCCCACGGATCGGTCGCGGGCGCGGCGCTCTGGCCGGCGTTGCCCGCAGCGGACGCGCCACCCTGGTAGCCGCCATTGCCGCCACCCTGATAGCCACCGCTGAAGCCGCCATTGCCACGGCCACCCTGGTAGCCGCCGGCGTTGCCGCCGAAACCGCCGCCATTGCCCTGACCGGCGTTGAATCCACCATTGCCGCCATTGCCACGGCCGGCGAATCCGCCTTGGCCGTTGCCGCTGGACGTGCGCGTGACCTGCGCGGTCGCGTAACGCAGCGACGGGCCGATCTCATCAATCGTCATCTCGATGACGGTGCGGTTCGAGCCGTCCTGCGCCTGATACGAGCGCTGCTGGAGACGCCCCTGCGCGATGACACGCATGCCTTTGGACAGCGTGCTGGCGCAATGCTCGGCGAGATCGCGCCAGGCGGAGCAGCGCATGAACAGCGCATTGCCGTCCTCGAACTGCCCGGTGTTGCGATTGTAGGTACGCGCGGTAGAGGCGATGGTGAAACTGGCGACGGAAGCGCCGTTTCCCGTGGTCCTCAGTTCGGGATCTGCCGTGAGGTTGCCCACCACGGTGATGATGGTTTCGCCTGCCATGACTTACCTTCTTACCTTTGGTTCAGCGAGTCGCGAACAATCAGAAACTCATACGGCTTACTTGGCGTCTTTACGAAGAATCTTCGTGCGGACGACGGATTCGTTCAGGTTGAGCACACGATCGAGCTCGGCGCTGACCTCGGGAGTGGTCGTGTAGTTGACCACCACGTAGTTGCCTTCGGTCTTGCCGTCAATCTCGTAAGCGAGCTTGCGACGTCCCCAAATATCGGTGTTCTCAACGGAACCACCTTCCTTGGTGACGAGCTCCAGATACTGCTCGGTCAACTTCTTCAGACCGCGCTCATCCAGCTCAGGATCGGCGATGAACATCAGTTCGTACTTGTGCGCAGACATCACCCACCTCCTTCGGACTAGTCGGCCATGGACTATCCATGGCAGGAGTGTGTATACGCGCTGCTGAAAACAGCAACTTCTCTAAGCTACGCCATGCCCGCGACAGCTTGCGGGGGCTGTCGCGAAGCGACTGGAGAGAGTAATCCGTCCTACTGCAAATCCACGACCGCGCAATCCGCGGCACCATAGCCGTTCGACTTGCACCATGCGTCGCCGGCCTTCACCGAGTCGACCGTATCACCCGACAGGATCACGTAATACGCGGTCGAAGCGTCGGCCTTCGTGTACGTCGGGTAATCGCCGGACCAGATCAGGATCGCGTTCTTGTGCTTGATGCGCTGCTGCAGGAACTGCTCGTAGATGTCCACGTAATGCCAGGTCTTGCCGTCGGCCTTCATGTCGTTTTTCTTGCTGGACAGCTGCGTGGTGTAGGTGGTGTAGAAGCGGGATGCGGCGGATTCGTCATGCTTGAGCTGCCAGCTCAACGCAAGCTGCGCGTACCGCTCGGCATCCTCGCTGTCGATGTCGGAGCCCGCCAACGCGTCGCCGTCCGCACTGCCCGCCTCGCCGGTGCCGCTCTGACCGGTCTGCAGGATGACCTCGGCGCTGCCGGTCTCGATCTGGTCGTACGGGCGCCAGTACTGCCTCGTGGTGAATTCGAGCGCGACGTTGGCCGTCTCGCCATTGAACTTGACCGGCTGATTGGAGAAGTCGAAGACGGCCGAGGCGATGACATTGCCATCATCGTCCTTGATGCTGACCTTGACGTCGGATTCCTTGAACTCCGCCGTGTCGCCGTCCTTCGTCGACGCGCAGTTGGAGGTGAGCTGCAGCTGCGCGACGAGATTGGTGTCGCTGTGGTCGACGGAACTCAGCTCGGCATCGGGCGCAGCGGTGCAGGGCTTGTCGTCTTTCGCGGCCTTGCTGTCGCCGGACTTGGTCTTGCCACTCTGCTGGGATGTCGACTGCGTCTGAGCCGATTGGGTGCCGGAATCACGCAGCATGAACCACCAGACGCCGAATCCGGCGGCAAGCGCCACGACGAGTACGGCGATGATGATACCGACGATCAGCGCGGTCTTCTTCTTGCCCTTGCCGGCGGACTCTCCAGGCCGTGACGGTTGGGCTGGCGGCTGCACGGCCTGCGGCGGGAAGACGGCACCGGGCTGGGCGGCACCGTATTGCCCCGCGTACTGCCGAACAGCCTGATAAGGCTGTGCAGGAGGCACCGGCTGGGCGGTCGGCACCGGCTGCGCAGATTGCGGCTGAGTAGATGGCACGGTCCAATCGGATTGCATGGTCTGCTGGAACTGGTCATCCTGCCCCGTTCCAGGCACTCCTGCTTGCGGTGCCTGGAACGGCGGCTTCAGCAGAGGGGACTGACTCAGCATGGTCGGGCCGTCGTCATCCGACTGGGCCGGCTGTGCGGGCTGCGGGCCGGCGGACAGCTCGGCACCGCACTGCTGGCAGAACCGCATGCCGGGTTCCGACTGCTGACCGCACACCGGGCACACGGAACCCGCCTGCACGGCTACGGGCGCCCCGCAGTTCTCGCAGAATCTATCGCCCTCAACGACATTCGCACCACAACGGGAACACCGCATAATCTCTCCTCATGACTATCCTGCGCTCAACGTTACACTGCATGACAGCATTCCCCTGCAAATATACTGCGATACGGACCCCAAATGACGTCCGCAACCATTTGACCGAGATGTCTTTCAAATATTAAAATTAAAGATCGATGAAATTTCGAAGAGGAGATTATCATGCAGATCGGAGTAAGAATGGGGCATATTCCGGCATCCCGTCGTACGGTGACGATGGCCATCGCCGTCATCGCCGTCATTACGCTTTCCATTGCGATGCTGTGCGGATGCGGCACGGCACGGAACACGAACCAAGCAACGGATTCCGGCTCGGGCGGGAAACGTCTCGCCTCATCTTTGCAGGCTTATGCGACGCAGCTGCTCGGCCAGGACTCCGGAATGGGCCCCGCGCAGAAAGCGACACTGCGCAAGGCCGCGACAAGCGGCAAAATAAGTCTGTCCGATTACAAGGCCGCATGGAGCCGATACATCACGTGCGTCCAAGACAAGGGCTATCCGAGGCCGACACTGAAAACTTACTCCAACGGCATCCAGCAGCCGCAGGGAGACGTACTTCCTTCAGATAAAGCAGATGACCTTGACTACATCCAGAAAAAGGCCAAGGACTTGAACGCGTGTGGAATCGCCACCGTGGATTCGGTGGACGCGTTGTATATGGCACAAGTCGGCAATCCCAATCTGTATGCGTCTCATAAGGAGGGGGCAGTCGATTGCCTTAAGCGCGCCGGGCTGGTGCCGAAATCCTACACCGTCGAACAATACGAGAAGGAGGCGAACGCAATGGGTCATGCCGCTCCCGGAGAGACCGTCAACACGACGTATGACATGAAGAAACCGGAAGTGCTGGCATGCCTCGCCGCCAACGGCAACGTATTCATGGACAGATGACGCCACAGGCACAGAGAATGCATTGGCATGTTTTCGCCCCTATCGGATATCGGATTACCTGCCCGATGGGGGCGAAAACATACCTTATATGCCCCGCCCAAATACCGCGAATAAGCTGCTGAAGATGACGTGGCGACTATACAATAAGGAGGGAAGAGCAAACCAAGAAAGGGGCTTGTCATGATATGTCCTCACTGCGGCGCCACGCTGTCCAGCGCCGCACGATTCTGCACGCAATGCGGGCAGACGCTCGCGGTCGCCGCAGCAAACAGCAACGACAACGTCGAAGATTCGACCGTGCTCGGCACCGCTCCACACGGCACCGCAGCCGCGCCCCAGCCGGAAGCACCCGCTCCCGTCGCCGCATTCCCTGAACCCGTACCGGCCCCACAGGCCGCGGCACCGCAGCCCGAGCCGGCACCCGCATTCCCCGGCGCGGAACAGCCCGCAGCCGAGCCGGCCTTCCCGGCGGTTCCCGAACCAGTCCCCGCACAAGAAGCTCCTGCAGCTCCCGTCCCGGCGGCAGAAGTGCCAGTCGCCGCTCCGGCCGGAGAAGTTCCCGCCGCCGCACCTGTTGCGGCTGCAGCACCTGCTCCCGGCACTTTTGCTGCGCCCGCGCCTGGTGCTCCCATCCCCGGCGCACCTGTCCCCGTTACCCCCGGCGCACCCGGCGCCCCGGTTCAGCCCGGCGCTCCGCAGCAGTTCGTCCCCAACCCGATGTTCAAGGAGCTGTTCTCCGCGCGTTCGCTGCAGACCGCCGCAATCAGCCTTGCCTTCGGCTTGATCGGCGCGATGGCGCTGGCCCTGATCGGCTCCATCTTCTTCTTGTCGGCCGGCTCATCATGGGCGTCCAAGCTGAGCATGGTCCCCGGCCTGTCCGGCATGATGAGTGACGCCAGCGGTTCCGGCACGGTGACGCCGAACTTCTTCCAGTTCCTGATTCTGGTGATGGTTCTGGGCGTATCCGGTCAACTGTCGCCCAGCATCACCGGAGGCAACCTCTCCCTGTCGTCCTTCGGCGTGTCCGGCCATCTATGGATGCCTGTCGGTCTTTCCGGCGTGGCGCTGGTTCTCGGCACCGCGTTCGGCGCATACTGGTTCGCGCATAAGTTCGCCATCCGGTTCAAGTGGACCGGCATCGTCAGCAGCGTCATCGTCGGCGTCGTGATGGGATTCGTCTATCTGATTCTCGCCGCGATCTTCCCGCTGACGCTGGGAGCCGGCAGCATGGGCGGCATGGGCGGCATTCAGGCCAAGGCCATCCTGACCGGCGTCTCCGCCCGTACGTATTTCATGACGCTGCTGCTCGCCGCGATCGGCGCGTTCTTCGGCTATCTGCTCGCCCAGTACGCCTCGGATTCCAACAACGTGTTCACCGCGGCCTGGAAGTGGGCTCACCGCACGCGCGGCTTCGTGCGCACGCTGCTTGACGCGGCGTTCATCTACGCGGTCGTGTTCACGGTGATCGGCTTCATTTGCCTGATCATGCTGTCCAGCAGCCTGCACAACGGCCAGATGTTCATGCTGTTCCCGATTCTGCTGCCGTACCTTTCGTTCCTGACGTTCGCGCTCGGCTCGTTCGGCGCGGTCGGCATCACGGCCAGCGGTAATATCGCTAACCTGTCGTTGTTCGGCTTCTCGAACCAGTACGTCGGCTCCATCAGCGCACCGTGGCAGCTGTGGCTGGTATTCGTGGTGTTCCTTATCACCACGTTCTACATTGCGTTGCGCGCCGCGGCCCGCAACATCTATGATCCGGCATATGCGGGATGGCAGCACTCGTGGAAGTCTCCGGTCGCCACGCTGGTGATCTGGCTGATCGTCACGTTCCTGTTCACGTCCGTGACGCTGGGTTACACCATGCAGTCCGATACCTCTGACGTGTCGCTGAACATCGCGGCATGGTACTTCCTCGTCGCGGCCGTATGGTCGTTCCTGATCGAGGTGGTGGCGCTGACATTCGGCCCGGCCATGGTGCTGTCGATGGGCGGCGCATGGAAGCTGTTCGTCGGCGGCACGGTCCGCCCGACGCCCGCCGAGGTCACCGCGTATGCGGCGGCATGCGGAGCGCACTTTGGTCGCTTCCCGTCACAGGTCGCCGCGGCCGCCGGCTACACAGGCCCGCAGCAGTCCTTCGGCGGACAGCCTGGCGCCGGCACCGGAGCGCCGACCGCACCCGCAGCTGGCATCCCGGTTCAGGGCGTTCCCGTTCAGGGCGTTCCCGTTCAGGGCGTTCCGGTTCCCGGTGCTCCGGTTCAGGGGGTTCCCGCTGCCGGCACCGACGCCGCGGCCTTTCAGGCCCAAGGTGGTGCCCCGACTGTCCAAGTTCCTGCCGGCGCTCCTGCCGCTCCTGCAGCTGCACCTGTCGCCCCCGTTCCGGTGGCTGCTCCCGCCGCCCCGACTGCAGCCAAGGCCATGACCCCGCAGCAGAAGAAGCTGGCCATCATCATCAGCGCCATCGTCGGCGTGCTTGCCCTGCTCGGTATCGCTTACGCAGTGGTCAACTCCACCATGTTCAGCGCCGATAACACCGCGAAGAGCTACCTGTCGGCCATCGCGTCCGGCGACTATGACAAGGCCAACGGCATCTCCGACCCGCAGGTCGCCAACGGCAAGCGCACGCTGCTCACCAATGCGGCTTCCAAGGGCGACAAGACCACGATCAGCAACCAGCGCATCATCTCCGCCACCGACAACGCGGACGGCTCCCGCACGATGCGGATCTCGTACACGCTGGGCGGCAAGTCCATGACCGACATTCTGACGGTCGCGCCGAACGGATCCAAGTTCCTGATCTTCAAGAACTGGAACATCACGACGCCGCTGGTCAAGGAGATCTCCGTCTACGCGTCACCGGCCATCACCAACTTCACCGTCAACGGTGTCAAGGTCGGCGCGAAGAACGCCACAGCATCCGATTCCGGCACCTACACCTTCAAGGTGTATCCGGGCTCGTACACGGTGAAACCGGTCACGTCGAAGTATCTGACCGCGGATTCGACGACGCTGACCACCTCCTCCGAATCCTCCGCCTCGATCTCTGCCGAGCCGACCGACGCTCTGGCAGACGAGATCAACGCGAAGATCAAGGACAAGCTGGATACCTGCGCCAAGTCCACGGATGCACAGCCTGAAGGCTGCCCGTTCAGCATGTACGGTTCCGATGACGACTACCGCAACATCGCATGGAACATCACCGAATACCCGACCGTCACCACTGATGACCTCAGCATCGACTCGGGCAGCTTCTACGTGTACGGCGGCGAAGCCAAGGTGGCGTACGAGTACAAGAACTATGACGACTCCTGGGAGCCGACGGACAGTTCCACCAGCTTCAGCATCAGCGGGCAGTTCACGCTGGACGGCGACAAGCTGGACATCACGCTGGACGACGACTGATCGGAATGATTTCGCCCGGCACGGGGCACCTGCTGCGCGCACCGTGCCGTAAGTGGAAGAATCCGTGAGCATCGCAACCCGCCGTTCCTCTTGGGACGGCGGGTTCTTGTATATTGGATAAGGTTTGTGTACGGCAACGTATCACCACGGTGAACGGTAACGAAACTATCGACGGAAAGAGCGGAAAAACATGTCGGCGATCCTTGAGGGCACACCCGATAAGCGACTGGCCTTGGTGACGGGCCGCGCATATCCTGAGCTTGCCAATGAAGTGGCTCAATATCTCGGCATCAACGTGCTGCCCACCACCGCATACGACTTCGCCAACGGTGAGATGTATGTGCGGTTCGCGGAGCCGGTTCGAGGCGCCGACGTGTTCGTGCTGCAGTGCCACACCAACCCGATCAACAAGTGGGTGATGGAGCAACTGCTGATGATCGACGCCCTCAAGCGCGCCTCCGCCAAGTCCATCACCGTCGTGGCACCGTTCCTCGGCTACTCCCGTCAGGACAAGAAACATCAGGGCCGCGAGCCGATCACCGCACGCCTGATGTTCGACCTGTTCCGCACCGCGGGGGCGAACCGTCTGGTCACCGTCGACCTGCATGCCGCGCAGGAGCAGGGCTTCTTCGACGGCCCGGTCGACCATTTGACCGCCATGCCCGTGCTGATCGACTACGTGCGCAGCCACGTGCCTATGGACAAGGCGACGATCGTCTCCCCCGACGCCGGCCGCATCAAAGTTTCCGAGCAGTGGGCCGCCAAGCTGGGCGGGCTCCCGCTCGCGTTCATCCACAAGACTCGCGACATCACGCGACCGAACCATGCCGAAGCGCATGGCATCATCGGCGACGTGCAGGGGCGCGACTGCGTGGTGGTGGACGACATGATCGACACCGCCGGCACAATCTGCGAGGCCGTGCGCACACTGCGCAACTCCGGCGCCGCCTCGGTGACTCTGGTCGCCACGCATGGTCTGCTGTCTGGCCCGGCCGTGGAGCGCCTGCGCGATTGCGGCGCCCGCGAAATCATCCTGATGGACACTGTGCCAGTGCCGCAGGAGAAGCGCCTGGATAACATGACCGTGCTGTCGGTGGCGCCGCTGCTGGCCGCCGGCATCCGCTCCGTCTTCGAGGAAGGCTCCGTGGCGACACTGCTGGAGGGCCTGCCGGAGGACATGCGCCCGAGAAACATCTACGCCTGAAATATAAAACAAAGGACTACATATTTGCCCCCGCTGGCGGAGGCAGAATGACGCGGTCCTGGCCATCCATAACGGATTGAATACAAAATAGGGAGGCCGCCACAGGGCGACCTCCCTATTTCTATTTACTTATATCACTCGGCGCGCTTGCGGGCGATGAACACCGCGCCAGCGGCGGCGACCAGCATCATGCCGGCCATGCCGATGACGGCGACGTTCGCACCCGTCTTGGAGATGGCGTTGCCGTTGGCATCGGCCTTCTCCAGTGCGGCGATCGCGTCGGCGAGGGCCTTCTGCGCGGCGTCGATGTCAGCCTGGGTGGCGTTGTCATCGGCGAGGACGCTCTGGGCCTTGGCGAGGGCGTCACGCACGGCCTGGGCGGACTTCTTCGTGTAACCGCTCAGATCCAGGGCCTTGGCCTGATCGATGGTGGCCTGCAACTTGCTCTTGTCGGTCGTCTCCGGGTTCGGAGTCGGCTTGGAGGAGGCGGGCTTCAGGGCCTTCATCGCGGCGTTCAGCGCGTTGTACGCGGCATCGACGTCAGCCTTGGTGGCGTTCGCATTGTTCAGGACGGCCTTGGCGGCATCCAGAGCCTTCTTGAACGCGGCCCACGAATCCTTGGTGTACGCGGATTCCTTGAGCTTCTCGGCATCGGCGACCAGGCCGGCGAGCTTGGAGGTGTCCACGCGCTCTTCCAGGGCGGCGATGGCATCCTTCAGGTTCTGGTAGGCGAGAGCCACGTCGTGCGCGGTGGCGTTCTCGTCGTCCAGCACCTTCTTGGCGGCGTCGCGCTTGGCGACGAGCACCTTCCAGGTGTCGGCGGTGTAGGTGGCCTCGGTCAGGGCGGAAGCGTCATCGTACAGGTTCTGCAGATCGCACTTGTTGACCTTGACCTCGGTGCTCGGCACGTCGCGAACCGTGGTGACACGCAGCTCGGCAGCGGAGGCGTACGTGTTCACCTCGCCCGCGGACTGTCCCGCGGTTTCGAGAGCGGTGATGCGCACCTTGGTGACGTTCTTGACCGCGTCGAACTTGACCTTCTGCCAGACACCGCTGGTCGTGGTGAACGTGCCATTGGTGACGACGTCCTTGGTGGTGCCGTCGGACAGCGTCAGCGTAATCTTGTACTTCTTGATCTTGCCGTTCGCGTTCGCGCCGCCACTGCGGGCCATGTAACGCAGACCGTCGATGGTCGTCGGCTCGTTCAGGTTGAACTGATACCAGGCGGTACCGGCGGACACTGCGTTGGCGCTCCAGGAGGTGTGCCAGTGAGTGCCGGCATTGCCGTCCTGGGCGAGGCTTGCCGGGCCCTCATTGCCGCCCGACAGTGCCTGCTGGCTGCCCGCCTCGACGGTGTAGGCGTCGGTCGCCACGTCGTACGCATCGTTCGAGTCGTCGCCCGGTGCGTTCTTCATGTACTCGGCCAGCGCCACAGCCTTGTTGTAGGCGGTGGTGTAGTCGGGCTTATCCTTGGCGATGAGCGCCTCGATCTCGGCCACCGTGTTCACGTACGTGGTCCAGACTTCGGCGGAGTAGTCGCCGCTCTTGCCGTCGTAGGTGTCCTTGACTTCCTTGAGCTTCGCCTCGGCGTCGGCCTTGGTGTGCTCGGCGGATGCCACGTGCTCGACCTTCAGGTCATCGAGGACGAAGTCCTTGTAGCCACCGAAGTTGGCGGCGGAATCGGACGTGTTCTGCAGGTCGGGAGCGGTGGAGGTCGAGTAGATGCCGAACCAGCTGTCGCCGGTGATGGAACCGGTGATCTCGAACTCGGCCGTGCCGTCCTCGCCCAGGGCCTTCTTCAGGTTGGTGAGCTTGACGGTGCTGGCGTTGTACTCGCCGTCACCGGTGGCGATGGCGTAGATGTCGTCGGAGCCGGACTGGTACTTGAACGACACCTTGTAGGTCTCGCCCGGTTCCAGCTTGACGTTCTGCGGGATCGTCTGGTAGATCAGCGTGCCCTTCTGGATCAGGCCGTTGGCCTTGACGGACCACTTGCCGTCGAGCACGTCGTCCATCTTCTTGACATCCCAGCCGGCCTGCGTGAACGGGTCATGCAGCTCGGACAGGTGGATACGGTTGTCCTCGACGCCTTCGGAGCCGGAGACCACGAACGGCCAGATGCCCTGGGCATTGTCCTCGAAGTCGTTGGTGAGCGTCTTCAGGGTGCCGTCAGCGTTGAGCGTCAGGCCCTTGTAACCGTTCTCAAGCACGCGCACGTCATCGAAGTACACATGGTCGGTGTTGTCGCATGCGCCGGAGTGCGAGAGCGTCACCTTGACGTCGCCGCTTTCCGGAGCCACGAACCACACGTACATGTTCTGGAAGTAGCTGCTGCCGCCTTCAGTGTTCGAGTACGTGTTGTGGCCGTACGCCTTGATGTAGTTCTTGGCGATCGACTTGCCGGTCTCGTTGGTGGCGAGGACCTTGGTGCCGTTGGTCACGGTGATCTTGGCCGGGGAGTTGGTGCGGTTGTCCACGCCCACGTAGATCGCGTAACGCTTGCCCGCGGTCAGGTCGGTGAGCTTCTGGGAGACCTTCACGTCACCGGTCAGGCGCAGCATGGCGTTGTTGGTGCCTTCGACCTCGGCCTTGCCGGTGCCGGAGACGGCCCAGTTGTCCTTGAGGGTGTTCTGGCCGCCGTTGAAGCCGGCGTCCACGACGTGCATGCCTTCGCTCCACTTGACGGAGATCTGCTTCTCGGAGCCCTTGGTCACGACGTACGGGGTCTCGGCCTCGGCGGTCAGCGAGATCTTGCCGCCGGAGACGGCGACGGTCTTCTCGTTGGTCTTGCCCTGGTCGGTGAGCTGGTACACCTTGACGGAGGCGAGGTTCTGCCAATCCTTCGGCAGGGTCCACTCGGTGGTGCCGCCCTGGGTATTCCAGTGGTACAGCTTCTCATCGGAGGACTTGACGAGCTTGCCGGTGTTCACGTCCCACAGCCACGGCAGCAGGTAGGACTCAGTGCCCTTGACGGTGTTGCTGTTGCCCGGGGAGACCGCGCCGGACGCCACGGTGATGCCGTTGAGCGTGATGGTGCGGTTGCGGTACGCGGTGTTGTTGGTGTCGTTGGAGCCACGGGACAGGACGACGACGTTGCCGTGGTCGTCCTTCAGCGTGATCTGCTCGTTGCCGTTGTTGACGGAGGCATCCTTCACGGAGGTGGCGTCGAGCGGGCTGTTGACCCAGCGGACGACCTTGAAGTGCTGGATGAACTTGGTGGACACGTCGTGCGTGTACAGGTTCCTGATGTACGCGGCGTAGTCGTTGCGTCCCTGCCAGCCTTCGAAGTCCTTCATGCTGTAGCCGCCGAGCAGCGGGGCGTTCGCGGCCTGGCCGTACGACGGGTAGTCGCCGACCCAGCTGTCCTTCTGGTGGTTGCGCAGGAAGCGCATGACCTGAGAATTCTCGCCCTTCATGGCGGAACCACCGTAGGTAAGGTCGGCGGCCCAGTGCTGGAAGGTTGCGTCATACTCGTTGCCGGCGCCCCATTCGGTGGTCATACGCCAGCCGTTCTGGTTGATCATTTGGCTCATCTTGCGGGTTTCCCACGAGTCCTCGGCGCCGGAGGTGTTGTTGCCCCACACGTCGAGGTAGATGAAGTCCATGTTGTCGCCGACCTTGCTCTTGAGGTCAGCGAAGCGGGACTTGCGCATGCCGGAGGCGAGATCGTAGATGCCGTCGATGCCGATGCCCTGATCCAGCCAGTTCCAGCCGTAGCTCAGGCCGCCACTGGAGTTGC
>ENA-OQKH01001111-OQKH01001111.1-human-gut-metagenome-genome-assembly--contig:-NODE-1111-length-12461-cov-3.102229_pt1 | contig 12461 bp, 8 predicted proteins | sample MGYA00242645_ERZ504791 | MGnify/ENA primary metagenome ERZ504791 (study PRJEB26092, sample SAMD00036388) | human gut metagenome | host: Homo sapiens | study: EMG produced TPA metagenomics assembly of... | reverse complement strand
CTTCGCCGGTGCACACGGCCGCAACATCCCAGCCGCGGATGTATCCGCCGCTGTTTACGGTCTGCCCCGGCTCATGACCGCTGTAAAACCCGATGCTGTACGCGCGATGGCTGATCTTCTCTGTCTCGTCCACGACCCACTGCGGAAGCGGCTCACCGTTCATGACAGCATCGATGCCGTGGCGGTACGCATTCGTCACGCAGGCAACGTAATACGCGGACTTTGCGCGGCCCTCAATTTTGAGGCTCGAAATGCCGCATTCGATGATCTGCGGAATGTGCTCGATCATGCACATATCGCGGGAATTGAAGACATACGTCGATTTCTGATCCTGTGCGATCGTGAATACCTGATCCGGACGCGTGCGTTCTATGAGGTAATAATCCCAGCGGCACGGCTGCGCGCAATCGCCGTGGTTTGCGTCTCTGCCGGTCATGTAGTTTGAAAGCAGGCAGCGGCCTGAGAACGAAACGCACATCGCACCGTGCACAAATGCTTCGATTTCGAGCGCCTTCGGCGTTTTCGCGCGGATCTCCGCGATTTCTTCAAACGAGAGCTCGCGTGCCAGCACGACGCGCTCTGCGCCCATGTTATAAAACGCGTTTGCGGTCTCATAATTCACAACGCCGGCCTGCGTGGAAATGTGTATCGCGACATTCGGCGCGCATTTTTTTGCCATGGCCAGCACGCCGAGGTCGGGCATGATGAATGCGTCTACACCGATTGCCTGGCAAAACTCGAGAAACGCCGGCAGCGCGGCAAGTTCTGTGTTATGCGGCAGAATATTACAGGTGACATAGACCTTCACGCCCTGCGCGTGGCAGTATTTTACAGCTTCTTCAAGCTCCTTGTTTGTAAAATTGGAAGGCGCAGAGCGCATGCCGAAGGATTTACCGGCAAGATACACCGCGTCTGCACCGTAGCGCACGGCAGAAATAAGGCGCTCCATATCGCCGACCGGCGCCAGAAGCTCCGGCGCGTTATATCGTTTTTGTTCCATGAAATTCATTCCTTTACTGCATTTGTGCCTTCCCGGACAAAATTCGCCGGAAAGGCACAGGTAGCTTTGTTATCGTAAATGTTGTGTCGGTTACAGCAGACCAGCTTCCGCCATGTTCATCAAATGCTCGTCCATTGTGGAAGCATAGTACGGGGTGCCGTCACTGTCATGGCAGAAGAAGTAATACTCGCTGCCCTCTTCGGACGGATAGATTGCCGCCTTAATAGCTTCAAGACCCGGGTTGCAGATCGGGCCTGCCGGCAGTCCGCTGTTGTCATACGTGGAGTACGAGCTTACGAAGCCCTCCGGCGCGTCATTCGCGGTTTTGTACGGATAATAAACTGTGGAGTCGCAGTCCAGCGTGTGGATGTCATGCTCCGCGCCGTTTTCCAGTCGGTTGCGCAAAATAGCGGAGATCATATACATGTCGTCCGTATTTGCGGCTTCTGCCTGAATGATGGAAGCGAGCGTGATGATCTGATCCGTGGTATAGCCGGATTTCGCAATGTCATCGCGCATTTCGTCGGTGATCTTATTTTCAAAGTTATTGAGGAAGCGGTCAAGGATCGATTCTACCGTATCGTTTTCAAAGAACTGGTACGTATCCGGAAACAGATAGCCCTCGAGCTTATAGTAGCGGTCACTTGTATTCGTGATGGCTGCAACATCCGAGTAGCTGTCGTAATCCGAAGAGTTGCAAGCTTCAAGGATCTCGTCTGCAGTGTGCAGGCCGTTTTCTTCCAGCAAAGCGGCAAGCTGCTGCACCGTGATGCCCTCACGGAACATGACGGTGATCTCTTCGCCGAGATCCGGGCCGGACTGTAAGGTATTGACAAGCTGCTTATAATCGTAGTTTGTCTTGATCGTATACGTGCCGGGTTCAAAATACTCCATTTCCGTGGTGAATTTGCAGAAAAGGGAGAAAAACTCCGGCTTATCGATCGCGTGGCTCTTGTAAAGAATGTCTGTCAGCTGCTCCTGCGTCACGTTTTCGGGAATCGTGACCTCCACTTCGGAATCCGTGCGGTCTACACCGAGAAAATCGTTGGAGCCGCCGATCAGGTACGAAGCGAGGGTCAGAGAGACCAGAATAACCATGGCAAGCCATGTGAACGCGAAAATGCGCTTGTTTTTTCTGGCCTTTACACGGTTTCTTTTCTTGTGCTCCTTCGCTTCCTTTTTCTGATTGCGTTCCGCGCGGGCGGAGCGTGCACCGGCAGAGCTTTCTTCCACGCGCTGTGGTGCGCGGCTGCCGGCATAGCCCTGCAAGTCCTCCAGTTCGTCTGTGTGATTGAGCTGATCTTCGGAAAGATTCAGCTTGAATTCGCGCGAATTCTGGCTGCGCGGTGTCGCGTCCTTCGGGGCGTAGCGCCTGCCGTTATCACTCATATTTTCATTCCATCCTTTCTTCATCTGCCGTCAAAACGAGCCGCTTGTCGGTCAAAATACCGTCCATGCGCACATCGTGCGGCTGCGTCGGCACTTGCGGCACGAGCTGAAAATCGTAGCATAGGCCGAGCTTTAAAACCGGGTGCTGCGCAAAAAACGTATCGTAGTACCCTTTGCCGTACCCGAGCCGTGCGCTGTCTGCTGAAAACGCCAGTCCCGGCACAAGGCACAGTGCATTCGCCTCATCTTGATATGCCTCTGCTTCTTTCGGCTCCAAAATGCCGTAAGCGCCCGGCGAAAGATCGCGTAAAGCCGAGATGCGGTAAAACACCATGCGGTTCGTGTTTGGCACGCATTTCGGTACGTAAAGCGCTTTGCCGTCTGCAAGTACACGATTGAGAATTCTGAGCGTATCCGCTTCCGTGCCGAAGCTTACGTAGCTCAAAACATACGATGCCTTTTGGTACACCGAAAGTGCCATGAGCCGCTGCAAAAGGCAGTCATCCCGTGTAGCGCGATCCGTGCAGGCTTTGCGTGCCGCACGCATTTTTCGGCGCAGTGCGTTTTTTTCGGTTATATCGGTCATCAATCCGTGCACTGAATGCCGTCATGGATCTTCTTTTCAACGTCCTTGCCGACCATGAGACCAGCAAGCGTCAAGCCAAATTGCACGGCAACGCCCATGCCTTTTGCCGTGACGATCTTGCCGTCTACGCAGACCGGCTTTTCGGAGATTGTGGCGCCCTTTAATTCGCCCTCAAAGCCCGGGAAGCAGATGGCTTCCTTACCGTTCAGGAGGCCGAGATGGCCGAGAACGCTCGGTGCAGCGCAGATTGCCGCAAGGTAAATGTCGTTCTTTGCGCAGTATTCCGCGCAGGTTGTGACGATCGGCGATTTTTCGAGGTTCAGTGTGCCGGGCATGCCGCCGGGCAGGATCATCAGCTCCATATCGTCCGTTGTAACGTCTTTTTCTTCGATGTCAGCTGTTACGGTGATGCCGTGGGAGCCGGTGATTGTTTTGCCGCCGACGCCGACGGTCTTTACTTCAAGCTCTGCGCGGCGCAGAATATCCACGGGCGCGAGCGCTTCGATCTCTTCAAATCCGTTTGCAAGAAATACATAGATCATAATAAATCCTCCAGCTTTTCCTTGATCTCGTGATGAATATCTTCAATGCTGTGCAAGGTATCGCCCTCGGCGCAGTTTAATACGGTCCAGTTTAAATGCTCTGCGGCGTACAGTGCACAGTCCCTGCAATGTAGCAGATAATGTATGTCGCTTTCGTGAATGTCTTTTTTGGTGGTGTCGCCTGCGTAGCGCTCTGTGAGCAGCCTTTGGGAAATTTTCGGCGGCACATCCAGATAAATCACACGATCCGGTCTCGGCAGCCCGAATTTTTCATATTCCAGGTCTTCAAGCCACGAAACGAACGCTTTCCACTCCGTTTTTGGCAGCTTACTTAATTGATATACAATATTGGACGTCACATAGCGGTCGGAGATGATCGGCACACCGCTTGCATAATCGTCTTTCCACTTCATGCGGTAGCTTGCAAAGCGATCCACGGCGTAAAATGCGCTTGCGGCGTAGGCGTTCACGTCTCCCGCCTCTTTTCCGAAATCGCCTTTCAGATACATTTTTACAAGCGATGAAGACGGAGAGTCATAATCCGGGAACGTTACCTGCCGTGCGCGGCCGCGCGATAAGGCGTAATCATACAAAAGCTTTGCCTGCGTGCCTTTGCCGCTGCCGTCCAGCCCTTCAATTACAATCAATGCCATAAGTTTCATTTACTGCTTTCTGCGTAAATTTGCCGGCCTTTGCCGACTTTTTGCACCGCAGCGCGGTACATTCCTATTCATTATAGCAAACTGCGGCGAAATATACAACTGAAAAATTTCTTACAATGCGAAAAAACCGAGCAAAGCGGCGGGACAGGCACAATACCCGCCCTTTTCCGTACAATGGCATTGAGAAACCACAAAGGAGGTTTACAAATATGGCTGAAAATGAGCGGACACCCGATTGCGAAAACGGCGCAGCGTTAAAAGAAGCCGTCTGCATAGATGCCATGCGCATTTACGATTCCTGTTCAGATAAAGACTGCTTAGAGGATTTACGTGTGCTGTTTCCCGCCTCGGTGCAGCCCGTTGTGGACGCTTCCGCTAATGTGCGGGTGCGGGACGTTGATGTAATCTCTGTGTACATTGATATGCAGCCGATCCCCTTTAACCGCGGGTATTATTCCATTGATCTCACGTTTTTCTTTGACGTATCTTTGGAGCTGTACGGCGGCGCGACAGTGGGCTGCGAACGCGTGAGCGGTATTTCAATTTTCAATAAGAAGGTCATTCTCTACGGCAGTGAGGGCAACGTGAAGATGTTTACAAGCGAGAGCTGCCGTGACGAAGCCGATTTACAGGGCAATAAGGTCTTACCCAAGGCGACTGTGCAGGTCGCGCAGCCAGTGGCGCTTTCCGCGAAGCTTTGCGAGCACTGCCGCTGCGGCTGCGAGCCCTGCTGCGTGATCCCAGACTGCATTGCAAGCCGTTACGGCGGCGCGTTTGAAACGGTAGAGCAGAAAAACACCGTATACGTGACGATCGGCCTGTTTACCATCGTGCAGATTGTGCGGAATGTGCAGATGCTCATTCCCGCGTTTGATTTCTGCATTCCGGATAAGGAATGCGTCACTTCCGGCGACAACCCCTGCGAACTGTTCCGCAAGATTGATTTCCCGACCGACGAATTTTTCCCGCCGAAAGCGAGCGACTGCGGCTGTGGCTGCGGCAGACAAAATTAGAACCGCATTTGAATAATATAAGCCGTGCACTTTGAAAACGGGTGCACGGCTTACTCTTTTTATACTTTTGTCAGTCTTGCGAAGTTTGCAAACAGCTTTTTGGTGCCGACTTTGTCAAACGCGACTTCGAGCAGCGTATCGTTCGCCATCGGCGTGGCGGAAACGATGAGACCCGTGCCGAACGCCTTGTGCAGGACAGTATCGCCTACGCGGTATGTACCGGCAGGCGCGGGCTTTACGCGCGGCTTCGGCGTGAATCCGCCGGCTTCCGCAACGGATTTTGTTTTCGGTGCTTCCCCGAACGGCTTCGCGCCGCCGAAGCTTGGCATAGAGACCGGGCGCGCGCTGTAATCGCGGGAGCGGGTGTGCTCGACGAGCGTCTCCGGGATTTCTTCCACAAAGCGTGAAACGCGGTTGCGGTTCGTCATGCCGAAGATCATGCGGGATTCCGCGTGGAAAATGTACAGCTCCTCTTTTGCACGCGTGATGGCAACATACGCTAAACGGCGTTCCTCCTCCACTTCGGACGGTACATATACGCTCGCCATGCCCGGGAAAATGTTTTCCTCCATGCCCGGCAGGAACACCACCGGGAATTCGAGACCTTTTGCGGAGTGCACCGTCATGAGCACGACGGAATCGGCGTTATTATCGTAATTATCGATGTCCGTGATGAGCGAAACTTCTTCGAGAAAATCCGAAAGCGTGCCTTCGGGGTTCTCCTCCTCAAAACGGCGCAGGTTGGAAGCAAGCTCCTGCACGTTCGCGGCGCGGTCTTCTGCGGATTCCGGGTCATCGGTCTTAAGAAAATTCAGGTAATCGATGCGCTCCACAAGCTCGTCATAAAGCTCGCCGAGCGTGACTTCTTCGTCGTTGTTGAGCTCGATGAGTCCCTGCATCTGTGCGGCGAAAAGCGTCATTTTGTTTGCGGCACGGGACAGTGCGGGATAGTCTTTTGCGTGCGAGATGACCTCAAACAGCGTCTCCCCCGTCTGCTGACCGATCTGCGCCGCGACTTCGACCGAGCGGTCGCCAATGCTGCGCTTCGGCGTGTTGATGATGCGGCGCAGACGCATTTCGTCGCTCGGGTTGTTGATGACGCTGAGGTACGCGATCATCTCGCGGATCTCACGGCGCTCGTAGAAGCGCGTGCCGCCTATAATTCTATGCGGTACGCCGGACTTTGCAAAATTGCGTTCAAATGTCAGCGACTGTGAGTTCATGCGGTACAAAACAGCGTAATCAGAGAATTTTCGCCCTGCGGCAACGCCGTCTAAGATGATCTTCGTGATGCGCTCGGCTTCATCCGTTTCGTTTTCCGCCGTGTGCAGGTGGATCATGGCGCCGGTGCCATTCTGCGTCCACAGCGTTTTGCCTTTTCGCTCGGTGTTATGCTCAATGACGGCGTTTGCGGCGTCCAGAATATTCTGCGTCGAGCGATAATTCTGCTCCAAACGAATGACCGTCGCATTCTGAAACGTATTTTCAAAGCTCAGAATGTTTTCGATCGTCGCACCGCGGAATTTGTAGATGCTCTGGTCGTCGTCGCCGACCACGCAGAGGTTACCGCTTTTTTCGGCCAGCATGCGCACAAATGTGTACTGCGCATGGTTTGTGTCCTGATACTCGTCAACCATTAGGTAGCGGAAACGGTTCTGGTAGTATTCCAGAACGTCCGGGCACTTTTTGAAGAGCTCCACTACTTTGTTAATGAGGTCGTCAAAGTCCATAGCATCGGCGTCTTCCAAACGCTTTTGGTACGTTGTATACGCGCGGGAGATAATCTTTAATCTGAAATCGTCGCCGACCGTGAGGGCGTACTCAGCAGGCGAGATTAAAGAATCCTTTGCCCGGGAAATCTCGTTCAAAATCGATTTTGGCGTGATGTTTTTTTCCGAAATATCGAGCTCTTTTAAGATGCTTTTCATCAAGCGGCGCTGGTCGTCGGTATCGTACACCGTAAAGTGCGAGGAATACCCGATGCGCTCGCCGTCACGGCGCAAAATACGCGCGCAGGTGGAGTGGAACGTCGATGCCCAAATGTCGTTGGCGGTCTCGCCCAGCATGGCACACAGACGGTCTTTCAGCTCGCCTGCAGCCTTGTTTGTAAAGGTAATAGCCATGATGCGCCACGGTGCGCAGGCGGAAACACTCAAATGCTCCTGTGTTTCCGTTGTGAGCGGCGTGCTGTTTTCAATATAAGCTTTGCACGCGGCAATATCATTTTCATCGAGATCGTCACGCAGATAGGTGCTGTTGTACGCGTCGCCGTAGCGCAGGATATTCGCGATGCGGTTGATGAGCACCGTTGTTTTTCCGCTGCCTGCGCCTGCCAAAATGAGCAGCGGGCCGTTTACGGTGAACACGGCTTGCTTTTGGCGGTCATTCATGCGTGCAAAGTCTTTTTCCAGCACCGCGCGGCGCAGTGCAAGAATTTCCGATTTATCCATAGGTTCAAATGATCTCCGTTCTGTTGGTTCTGTGTTTTCTCATTTTTCGGTTTCTATTTTACTATATCTTGCGAAAAAGTTCAATCGAACATAGAAAATTCCCGGGGCGAGCTTTAAATCAGTCCCGGGAGGTTTATGTGTAAGTCAATATGACTTTACAAAGCAACTCAGCTTTGCAAAGTCGATGCGCTTTACATTACGCAAGCATCTTACGCACCATGTCGTAAAGCACGGGCTTCATGTTGTCTATTGTATCCGGTTTATTTTCAATCATCGTGGCAAAGCAAGTGGAACCGATGAGCTCAACCACCAAAAACACGCGCTTATATAAGACATCTTCTGTGCAGCCCACGGCGAGCGAGCTGCTCTCAATGGCAGTGACAAGCTTGTCCCACAACGGGTCTTCTCTTAGATCAAGCTGCTTTTCAATCATCGGCCAAGAGAAATTGCGCTCTAAAAGCCGCAGTGTCAGACGGCTTCTTTTAAAGTATTCCACGATGTAATCGACCATGAGGATGATGTCTTCTACAAAAACGCCGGTCTTATGCTCTTCCGCATATTCATAGGCCTCACTCAAAACACGCGCGGAAATGCGGTATGTGAGCTGCTGCAGAAGCTGGGTTTTATCGTGAAAATACAGATAAAACGTACCCTTTGCGACGTTCGCTTTCTTTACGATCTCATCGACCGAGGTCTTGTTAACGCCCTTTTCAAGGAAAAGCTGATATGCCGCCTCGAGCAGCCCCTCCTTTTTCTGTTCTTTTTTCTGTTCAACACCGCCGCGCATGGCTGTGGCCTCCCAACATTCAAATCTAACTGTGTAATCCCTTTATTTGTCTTATAGTATAAGGCGGATACACCGTAAAAAGCAAGCCAAAAACAACATTTTGTACAGATTTAAATAAAATGACTAATAGTCAATTTATTTTGCCTACACAGTTCGTCACTTTTAATATTGACTATTGGTCATTTTTGGACTAAACTACATAACGAAATAAACGGGATGGTTCCCGAATGAAAGGAGCGGTGCTAAATGGAGCACTTTGCACGATGGATCGTGAAGCGCAGAAAGCTGATTCTTGTTTTAGCGGTTCTGCTTTTGATCCCCTCGGTGTTCGGTGCGCTCGGCACCTACATTAACTACGATATTTTGACCTACCTGCCGAAAGATCTGGATTCCATGATCGGCGAGACGTATTTGGAGGATGACTTCAATATGGCATCGGTTTCCATGATTACGGTTGAAAACATGTCTACGCCTGATATCTTAAAACTGAAAAGCGATCTTGAAGGGGTCGAAGGCGTACAGAAGGTCATGTGGACGAGCGATTTTATCGATGTGACGACGCCGAAGGAAATGCTTCCGAGCGATATTCAGAAGTTCTTCTATAACGATTCCGGCGCAACGATGCTCATCGTTCAGTTCGATGCCCCGAGCGCAGATGCCAGAACGATGAACGCGCAGAAGCAAATCAAGAACATCTTGAATAAAGATTGCTTCATCGGTGGTATGTCGGCTATTTTGGAAGATACCAAGAGCCTTGTTAATGAAGAAATGCCCTTGTATATCCTTTGCGCTGTGGGCGCTTCGTTGCTGATTCTGTTTCTCAGCCTGAAAGAAACGATTGTGCCGCTTATCTTCATGCTCGGCATGCTGTTCCCAATCGTCTATAACTTCGGCACGAACATTTTCCTCGGCCAAATCAGCTACATTACGGAAGCATTGGCAACGGTCCTGCAGCTCGGCGTTACGATGGACTTCTCCATCTTCCTACTGCACCGTTACGAAGAAGAAAAGCTGACGGCGGCATCCGATGAGGACGCCATGGTGGCGGCTATTAAAAAGACGTTTTCCTCCATTACCGGCAGCTCCCTTACAACGATTGCGGGCTTCCTTGCCATGTGCACCATGCAGCTTACGCTCGGCGAAGACATCGGCGTTGTTATGGCAAAGGGTGTTCTGCTCGGCGTTATCTGCACCATCACGATTTTACCGTCCCTTATCATGACGTTCCGCCGTGCCATTGAAAAACACACGCACCGCACGTTCATCCCGAAGCTTAAGCGTACTTCAAACTTTGTTGTGAAGCACCGTGTGCCGATTTTGATTGCGTTTATCATAATCTTCATTCCGTTCTTCATTGCACAATCAAAGACTTCCGTTTACTACACGATCTTTGATGCGCTTCCGCAGGATCTTCCCGGCATTGCGGGTACGAACCGCTTGAAGGAAGACTTCGATATGACAACGTCCCACTTCATCATTGTGGACGATACCCTTTCCGAAAAAAATCTCTCCGATCTTTCCGATGAGTTGAGCGGCGTGGACGGCATTCACCAGGTTTTGAGCTATGAAAAATTCGTCGGCGGCGCGATCCCGGAAATGTTTATTCCTGACGACGTGCGCGACATCTTCGAGGCCGGCGGCCACAAGATGATCCTTGCAAACTCCTCCTATAAGAGCGGCAGTGACGAGCAAAATAACCAGCTCTCCGAAATGATCGATATTGTGAAAAAGTACGATCCGAACGGCGTCATCACCGGCGAAGGCGCGATGACAAAAGATTTGATCGAGGTTGCGGATGTCGACTTCAATAACGTCAACATCACAAGTATCATCGTCGTGTTCGTCATTATCGCCATCGTGTTCCGCTCCGCTTCTGTTCCGGTGCTGCTCGTTGCGGCGATTGAAAGCGCCATCATGATCAACCTCGGCATTCCGTACTTCACCGGCACGACGCTGCCGTTTATCGCAAGCATCGTTATCGGCACCATTCAGCTTGGTGCAACGGTCGACTATGCGATCCTCATGACCACGCGTTTCCGCGAAGAGCGTAACGCGTGTCACACTGCAAAGGAAGCGGCTCAAATTGCCGTTGAACAGTGCAGTCAGAGTATTTTAACAAGCGGTCTCACCTTCTTCGCGGCAACGTTCAGCGTGTCCCTCGTCTCCCGTATGGAGCTCATCGGCGTGTTGTGCAAGCTCATCAGCCGCGGCGCACTCATCAGTATGGCAGTTATCCTGCTTGTGTTGCCGGCACTGCTCGTCATCACGGAGCCAATCCTCAGAAAGACCACGTTCCATTGGCTGAAAAAGTCCGAAATCACCGAGAAAAAGGCATAATCGATTCAGAGAAAGGATCTCGATCAATATGAGTAAGTATCTTACAAAATCCGTTGCGGCTACGATTTCCGCACTTCTCCTCCTCGGCTGCGCTGCCCCGGCCTTCGCGGCGGATGCTACCGTTGAGAAAAAAGAAACCTCTTATCTCATCCTGAACGCAGACGGTTCCGTGCAGGAGCAGATCACCAGCGATTGGCTGCACAGCGATGACGGTTTTGATGCCGTTACCGACGAAAGCGGCCTTTCCGATATCCAGAACCTCAAGAGCGACGTGATGCCGGAACAGTCCGGCAATACGCTCAAGTGGACGACGGACGAAACCGATATTTATTATCAGGGCAAGAACAGCGCACAGGCGCCGGTCGGTGTTTCCATCGAGTATACGCTGGACGGCAAGGCGGTTACGGCCGATGAACTCAAGGGTCAGAGCGGCCACCTTGTCGCAACCGTTAAGCTGACGAACAACACCGGCGAAGAAGTGACCGTAAACGGTAAAAAGCGCACCGTCTATACCCCGTTCTTCACCGTTGCAGCGGCTGTGCTGCCGAGCGAAAACTTCAAGAACATCACGACAGAGCACGGTCTTGTGGAGTCTGATTCCAAAACACAGGTTGCCTGCTACCTTGCGATGCCGGGCATGAAGGAAGCCGTCAGCGACCTGCTCCCCGACAGCTTCGATAAGCTCGACGACCTGATGCTCGATACCCTTACCCTCGAAGCGGATGTTACGGACTGCACCGTTCCGACGTTTCTCTTCGCCGCGGCTCCGAACCTTTCCGACCTCGACCTCGATGAGGTTTCCTACGAGCTTGGCGACACGATGGATGAGTTGACCGATGCAATCGATCAGCTGAAGGATGGTTCCGGCGCACTGGATGACGCTGTGGGCACACTTGTCGAAAGCCTTGACACGTTTGCTTCGAGTTACAGCCAGTTCGATGCCGGCGTGGACAGCGCTTTGAACGGCACACAGACCCTTGCAAACGGCACGGAAAACTTGCTTGAAAACGCACAGCTCTTGGCAACGAAGACCGGCGAGCTTTCCCTCGGCGCTATTCAGCTGCAGAACAGTACCGCACAGCTTGCGGGCGTCATGAATCAGCAGCTTGTCCCGGGCCTTGTAGAGGCTTCCGAAAAGAAGACCGCGCTTGAAGACAAAAAGACCGAGCTTTCCGGCAAGCTGGAGACCGTTGAAATCCCGGATATGACAGCACTCAAAGCACAGCTCGGCGCAGGCGCTGAACAGGTTTTCGATGGCGCGGCGAGCGGCGCAGCGAAAGCGGCTTCCGAGGCTGCCGCAAGCAACGCGGCAACAGTTGCTTCTCAGAAGACGGCGGAAGTAATCAAAGGCAACGTTCAGCAGGCGGCCGATAATGCGACAGTTGGCGCAGATCAGGTAGCAGATCAGGCGGCAGCACTTTCGACCGATGTATTCCAAGGCGGTTATCAGACGGCACTCAAAGACCTTTTAAGTGATCCGAGTCTAAACCTCACGCCCGAACAGCAGGAGGCAATTCAGGAGAAGATTAAAGCACCGACTTCTCCGAGTGAAGATACGATCAACGGCGTTGCTGCACAGCTTTCCGGCGCAGCAACAGTTGCTGTAAAAACGGCAATGGGTCAGGTTGTAAGCGATATTGATTCGGATACGATTGCAAGTACTGTCGGCCCGAAGGTTGCTGAACAGGTTGCCCC
>ENA-OQKH01001108-OQKH01001108.1-human-gut-metagenome-genome-assembly--contig:-NODE-1108-length-12488-cov-3.982999_pt1 | contig 12488 bp, 10 predicted proteins | sample MGYA00242645_ERZ504791 | MGnify/ENA primary metagenome ERZ504791 (study PRJEB26092, sample SAMD00036388) | human gut metagenome | host: Homo sapiens | study: EMG produced TPA metagenomics assembly of... | reverse complement strand
AAGTACTGAATCCGGCAGACCATACACCATGTGCAGATGGGGAGACAGGAGAACTGGTATTTACCACATTGTCAAAAGAAGGTATGCCATTACTTCGTTACAGAACTAAAGATCTGACAAGTATCGATCACAGCACATGCGAATGTGGAAGAACTCTTCCAAGAATCCAGAAGTTCACCGGACGTACCGATGATATGAAGGTTATCCGCGGAGTCAATGTATTCCCTACACAGGTTGAGACTGCACTGCTTTCTGTCGGTGGAGGAGTTGCACCGCATTATCTGATGATCGTTGACCGTGAGAATAATCTGGATGTGCTGACCGTTATGGTAGAAGTGGATGAAAAATATTTCTCAGATGAGATTCGTAAACTGGATGAGTTAAAGAATAAAGTTGCGGCAGTCTTAAAACAGGCACTCGGTGTTGCAGTAAGAGTGAAACTCGTAGAGCCAAAGACCATCGAAAGAAGTGAGGGTAAGGCAAAACGTGTCATTGATAACAGAGGTTTATAAACAGGAGGAAATAACATGGGCGTAAGTAATACCGTACAACAGTTATCGGTTTTTTTGGAAAACAGAGAAGGACGTCTGGAAGAAGTATTAGATGTACTCGCAAAAAGCAATGTGAATATCGTAGCACTGAGTCTTGCGGATACATCTGATTATGGAATGCTGCGTATGATCGTATCAGATCCGCATAAGGGACGCATGGCATTAAAGGAAGTAGGGATTACTTCGATGCTGACAGATGTAGTAGCACTTCGTGTACCACATGCAACCGGTTCATTGAGCAAAGCAATGCATCAGATCGTGGACGGTGAAGTAAACATTGAATATATGTACGCTTTTGCAAATGGAGATGATGCGGCAGCAGTATTAAAGAGTGATGATCCGGCAAGAGTAATCGATATTCTGAAAGGAAGCGGTTTTGATGTGTACAGTGCAGATGAAGCGTATCGTGCAAACCAATAGACAGGAAAGAGGAACAGTATGGGTGTAGATAAGAGTGATGTTTTAAAGAAAATGAGGGAAGCAGAAGCCATCTATGTATTGATGTCTGATTGTACCAGAATGCCTTTCGTAGTGTGCGATCCGGAGACTTATGATGATCAGGTGCTGATTTTCTTCTCCGAAGAAGAAGCCATGAAGGGCGGACAGGAATTCCTGAAAGAGGGAAATCCTCTGAAGATATTTAATATTGAAAATAAATACATGCTTTCATTTTACAGCAGTTTATTCCCGGCCGGAGTGAATGGGATGTGGGTAGGAAAAGATACAGAAGAAGAGATCAAGCTTCAACTTACAGAACTGGTCAGAAGACCGGAGCAGAAACCGGGAGAGGAACCGATCGAGAATCCGAGTTTCCAGATTACAGCTATGTACTTCATGCAGGAAGCACGTAAGCAGAAAGAAATGAAGATTACAGAAGATATGAAGGATCTTCAGGAAGAATTGATGGCGCACTATCAGGATGCAACCTTCATTACCGCGGTCACGGAAGAGAAGAAAATGCCGGTGTTGAATAAGAATGACGGACAGGTATTATTGCCGGTATTTACCGATGTTCAGGAGTTCCTGAAGTTCCAGAACAACCATTCGGATACAAGATATTCTATGGGAGTGCTGGAAGCGGTAAAAGTTCCGGAAGCAATGGGTGATGAAATGACAGGTGTAGTGGTGAATCCATTTGGTGTGGATCTGCAACTGAATATTGCAAGACCACAGAATCAGAATTAGTCTTACAGGTACGAAAAAGCCGGATAACATTTGTTATCCGGCTTTTTTTCGTAATCTCTCGCATTAAGTCATGTATTTCTTTTAAATATTCAAATCTGAAATAGCTATATTTTAATATATAAAAAGTACATCAAAAACTTAGATTCGTTATGATTAGAGCGGTGTTACATTAACAGCCTGTGGTCCTTTGGCGCCGTCTGTAACTTCGTATTCCACTTCCTGACCTTCTTCAAGCGTCTTGAATCCATCCATGTTCAGTCCTGAATAATGAACGAATACATCATGACCTTCAGCGTCAGAAATGAAACCGTAACCTTTTTGGTTGTTAAACCATTTTACAGTACCTTTCATGATCATACCTCCATAAAATATTATTAAATCGCATATTTATATAGGAAAACTATAAAATACACTATTGTCAGATTAGCATATATTGATAAATACGTCAATGGATATATGAAATGTTTTTGTGTTTTTGTACAAAAAATCAATCTACTTGACGAATGAACGTCAAACGTGTAAAGTAATATTGTTCAAACTAACAAAGGATTAAAAGGTTGGAAAAACTATGATTACATTGACAGGAAAAAAGATATCGGAAGGGATTGCGATCGGAAGACTTTCCTTTTATAAGCGTGATACAAAAGAAATCCGCAGGATCTATGTCAAAGATGTAGAAAAAGAAGTGATGCGTTTTCAAAAAGCCAGACAGAAGGCATTGCAGGAATTACGCGATCTGTATGATCTGGCAGCGAAGGATGTCGGAGAAGCGAATGCGGCAATCTTTGAGATGCAGCAGATGATCCTGGAAGACCAGGAGATCATCCGTCAGATTACAAGTATTATTGTTGAGCATAAGCTGAATGCAGAATATGCGGTAAAAAATGCGGTTGAAAATATTTTGGCAAGCGCTTCAAAGAGTAATAAGAATTATGTGCAGGGGCATGAGGCAGATGTAAAGGATGTATCGACAAGAGTACTCCGGATTCTTGCAAGGACATGGAAAGATAAGATGCTGACGGATGAGCCGTTTATTCTTGCTGCGGGAGAACTTTATCCAAGTGAGACTGTAAAGTTTGATAAGAGCAAAATTCTTGGATTTGTGACCAGATATGGAACTATCAATTCCCATACGGCTGTGCTTGCAAGAACCAAAGGAATACCATCGGTGATCGGACTGGGAGAATCCCTGAAAAAAGAATACGAAGGCAAGACGATCATCATCGATGGTTTTGAGGGAAAAGTATATATTGAGCCGGATTATACGACGATTTCCAAGATGAAGCAGAAGCAGGATGAGAATCATACCCAGGTACAGAATCTGGAACGTCTGAAGGGAAAAGAGAATATTACACAGAGTGGACAGAAGATTGACGTCTGTGCAAATATCGGAACCAGGGAAGATATAGAAAATGTACTGAGAAGTGATGCCGGAGGAATCGGATTATTCCGCAGCGAATTCCTGTATATCGAAAATGGGACAAAGCTGCCGACAGAAGAACAGCAGTTCCAGGTATACCGTCTGGCAGCAGAGGCAATGGGCACCAAAAAGGTCGTAATCCGTACCGCAGATCTGGGAGGCGAAAAGCAGGCAGAATGTCTAGAGCTCGGAGAAGATAGAAATCCGGAGATCGGCTATAGGGGAATCCGTGTATCGCTGGATAAAGATGAGATATTTAAGACACAGCTCCGTGCAATTTTACGTGCATCTGCATATGGAAATATGTCGGTCATGTTTCCGATGATCACGGATGTGGAAGAAGTAAAACAGGCGAAACTGATTCTGGAAAAGATAAAGAATGAACTGAAAGACGAGAAGATTCCGTTCAATGAAGAGATTAAGATCGGTGTTATGATCGAGACGCCTGCAGCGGTTATGATCAGTGGAGAGCTGGCAAGAGAAGCAGATTTCTTCAGTATCGGAACGAATGACCTGACACAGCTGACACTCGGAATGGACAGAACAAACAGCAGACTGGAGCGCTTTTATAATACACATCATCCGGCGCTTCTTAAGATGATCCGTATTATTGCCAATAATATCCACCTGGAAGGAAAGAAAATCGCATTATGCGGTGATCTGGCGGCTGATCTTAGTCTGACTGAGAAGTTTATCCAGATGGGGATCGATGAGTTGTCTGTAGCACCGAACCAGGTACTTGCTTTGAGAAAAAAAATAAGGGAAATACAGTAAGTTATAGTTAATATCTTGTTGTTGAGAGTATAAGGAGGAAAAGAGTAACATGGTGGAAAAATTATTTAAGCTCCGTGAGAACGGGACGGATGTCAGGACCGAGGTTATGGCAGGTATCACCACGTTCATGACCATGGCGTACATCCTTGCGGTCAATCCGAGTATCCTGTCTGCGACAGGGATGGATTCCGGTGCGATCTTTACATCCACAGCACTGGCGGCAATGATCGGTACGTTTCTGATGGCATTCTTTGCCAATTATCCGTTTGCACTGGCGCCGGGAATGGGATTGAATGCGTACTTTGCATATACCGTTGTTCTCGGAATGGGGTATAAGTGGGAAGTTGCACTGACAGCCGTCTTTGTAGAAGGTATCGTATTTATCGTACTTTCGCTTACAAATATCCGTGAGGCAATCTTCAATGCAATCCCGAAAAATCTGAAGTCTGCAGTCAGTGTCGGCATCGGATTGTTTATCGCATTTATCGGACTTCAGAATGCAAATATCGTAGTGGGAGGTTCTACGCTTTTGGAGTTATTCTCAATTGATGGGTACAACAGTGCAAAAGGTGTGGAAGCATCCATGAATAACGTGGGAATCACGGTTCTTCTTGCATTGATCGGTGTGGGAATTACAGGAATTCTGGTAATTAAGAATGTAAAGGGAAATATTTTATGGGGAATCCTGCTCACATGGATTTTAGGAATTATCTGCCAGATGGCAGGTATCTATGTGCCGGATCCGGAGATTGGATTCTACAGTCTGCTTCCGGACTTTAGCAGTGGATTTTCAATCCCTAGTATCATGCCGGTATTTGGTAAACTTGATTTTAGCGGAGTATTTTCCCTGAATTTCATCGTCGTTATCTTTGCATTTTTATTTGTTGATATGTTTGATACGATCGGAACATTGATCGGTGTATCTACCAAGGCAGGTATGTTAGATGAAGAAGGACATCTTCCGAATATCAAAGGGGCACTGATGGCTGATGCGGTTGCAACAACCGTCGGAGCAGTTCTTGGAACAACAACGACTACCACGTTTGTGGAAAGTGCATCAGGTGTATCTGAAGGAGGAAGAACCGGGCTGACTTCCGCAACAACAGCCATTTTATTCGGGTTGTCGTTGTTCCTGTCACCAATCTTCCTTGCAATTCCATCGTTTGCAACAGCACCGGCTTTGATCGTAGTGGGATTCTATATGTTGACAAATGTGACGCACATTGATTTTGATAATTTTTCAGAAGCACTGCCATGCTACATCTGTATCCTGGCTATGCCATTTTTCTACAGCATCTCAGAAGGTATCTCTATGGGAGTGATTTCTTACGTGATCCTGAATCTGATGACTGGAAAGGCAAAAGAAAAGAAAATCAGCGCATTAATGTATGTACTTGCGGTATTATTCATATTGAAATATATCTTTCTGTAAAATATAATAGAAAGTGGAGAACGAAAAGAGATCGGTGTTTCCGGTCTTTTTTCTGACTTATAAAAGTATCCGAAAGATACATGAAGGAGAACAAACGTATGAATTTACTTACGATGGAACATATTACAAAGGCTTATACAGACCGTGTTCTTCTGAATGATGTTGCATTCAGTATCAATGAAAATGAGAAGATCGGTGTGATCGGAATCAATGGGATGGGAAAGTCTACGCTGTTAAAAGTGACTGCAGGAATCGAACCATATGATGAAGGGAAGATCAGTATGGGAAAGCAGGTGAAGATCTGCTATCTTCCGCAGACACCGGAATTCGAAGAGGGAACAACAGTTCTTCGCGCAGCAATTGCAGATAATGTAAATGAACTGAACCAGTGGACGATCGAGGCAGATGCAAGATCTATGCTGAATCAGCTGGGGTTCTATGATTATGATGAAAAAGTAGAGCATATGTCCGGCGGACAGAAGAAGAGGATTGCACTGGTCAATGCACTGCTGACACCGGCTGACATACTGATCTTAGATGAGCCGACGAACCACCTGGACAATGCAATGTCAGAGTGGCTGGAGGAATATCTGATCGGCTTTAGAGGGGCAATACTGATGGTTACGCATGACCGTTACTTCCTGGATCGTGTGGCAACAAGAATCGTGGAAGTGGATCAGGGAAAGCTATACAGTTATCCGGGAAATTATTCCGAATTTGTTAAATTGAAAGCAGAGCGTCAGGATATGGCACTGGCTACGGAACGGAAGAGGAAGAGCCTTCTCCGCACCGAACTTGAATGGCTGGGAAGAGGTGCAAGAGCCAGAAGCACGAAGCAGAAAGCACATATTGACCGGATCAAAGCGATGCAGGAGATCAAGGATATTCAGGAAGAAAAGAGAGTGGTACTGGATTCCGTAGCATCCCGTATGGGAAATAAGACGATCGAGCTGGAGAATATCAGCAAATCTTATGGTAACAGAAAGCTGATCAGTGATTACAGCTATATATTCCTGAAAAATGACCGCATTGGAATTATCGGTCCGAACGGCTGTGGCAAGACAACACTTCTTAAGATCATCAATGGGATCGTGAGGCCAGACAGTGGAACAATAGAAATCGGGCAGACCATCCGGATTGGATATTTCTCGCAGGAGAACGAATATATGGATGCGTCCATGAAAGTGATCGACTATGTGAAAGAAGTGGGGGAATATGTCACTACATCTGACGGAAAGATCACGGCATCACAGATGCTGGAGCGTTTTTTATTTGACGGAGCCATGCAGTGGTCGAAAATCGAGAAGCTTTCCGGAGGAGAAAAGCGGAGATTGTATCTGATGCGTGTGCTGATGAGTGCGCCGAATGTGCTGATCCTGGATGAGCCGACGAATGATCTGGATATCCAGACACTGACCATTCTGGAGGATTATCTGGATCACTTTGACGGAATTATCATAACAGTATCTCATGACCGGTATTTCCTTGATCGTATCGTGAACCGTACCTTTTCTTTTGAAGGAGATGGGAAAATTCGCCAGTTTGAGGGAGGATATTCTGATTATCTGATTCGGAAAGAACTGGAAGGTCTGGATACGGAGATGTCACTGAAAGGACATGCTGCCGCAACAGAAGGACAATCAAAGAAAGGGGAAAACTCTTCCAAAGATACATGGAAACAGAGAAAATCGAAACTTAAGTTCACATATAAAGAGCAGCGGGAGTTTGAGACCATCGACGATGATATTGCAAAGCTTGAAGAAAAGCTCGAGACGCTGGATGCACAGATTGCAGCTAATGCGACTAATTCAGTGAAATTACGGGAACTCATGGATAAAAAAGAAGAGGCATGGAATGAACTGCAAAAAAACAAGGATCGGTCTTTATATTTACAACAGTATTTTTCTGACTTCCGATACTGCCCGCATAGCAGAAATCTTTAAGAACATCAGTATTGTAGAAATGCACCATCTCAAAATATTCGGTCAACTTGCCGATCAGCTGGGTGAATCCCCACGCCTGTGGACACATCGGCAAAATCGCATGTTCTACTGGACAGCCGGATATATCAATTATTTTACGGATCTTCCAAAAATTCTGCTCAGTGCGTTAAATGGTGAAAAGCAGGCAGTCCGCAAATATCGGGAACAATGTCAGCGAATTCAGGATGAAGACATCCAAAAATGCCTGAAACGCATTATTCTGGATGAAGAACTTCATATTGAAATTCTGGAATCCCTCTGCAAGAAATACCCTATTTAAAAAACAGCAGGTGCATCTTCTGGTTTTCTGATCAGAAGTACACTTGCTGCCCTTTTCTAAAATTCTGATGCATGCTTTTTAAAAAAATCATAATATGCCCGTACATTTTCCAGTTCTGTCCATCGTTTCACATCCACAGGCTCCTCATCCAGATCATAAATCTTTGCTCCTCTGATTGCCAGCACGAAAGGAGAATGTGTTGCGATCACAAACTGGCATCCAAAAAACCTTGCGGAATCTTCGATAAATTTTACCAGCTCTTGCTGTTTTGCCGGAGAAAGACTGTTTTCCGGCTCGTCCAATAAAAACAATGCATTTTCTGTCACCTTTTCTGTGAAATATAGAAATGCACTTTCTCCATTGGAATACTCTCGTACATTATCCATGAGTTCCGAACGGATAAACTGTGACTGTGTTTTTCTTCTCGCGTTATTCACTCGTTTCAACTGCTCATAATCATCAAGACTTTTCATCTGGAACTTTTCAAACTTCGTATCCAGATACTCTTCAAACAACATCCCCCTCTTCCGGTCAATCCCTTCATTCAGATTCCGGATATTTAACATGTAATCAAATACATCATCACTTGTAATAATCCTGCTGTCTTTCGGCAAATGCGCTGCACTCTCAAAAGAGCAAAGTTCCAGATAGTCTTCATAAAAGCTGGACTGGTTAAATGGTGCTTCCCTCAACAAATGCAGTTTTTGCGCGATAATATTTAACACGGTGGACTTTCCCGTTCCATTTCCGCCATATAAAATCGTAACAGGCTCAAAATCAATCTGCTCAAAACGATGCTTTGACAGAATTTGAAATGGATAATACGTATCATAACAGGTACGTTTCTGCCTGAGAAAAAAATCAAATTCCACTTCCGCGTCAGGAAATCTAAATTGCTCTAAATATACCATCGTAAGTCTCCATTCTACAGTTCCCGCTTCATACAGACTGCAATATACCCATCATTTTGCACTTCTTTCCCTGTTCTCACAAATCCATTCTTCTGCCAGAATGCCTCACTCTGGAGATTTCCTTTGGCAAATGCCAGTTGGATCGTTTTCTTTCCCAGCGTACGTATATACTCTGCATATTCTTCTATGATAATAGAACCAATCCCATATCCTTGTACATCATGATCTACCATAAACAATCCAATATAAACTGTTTCATCATCTGGAAATGCAAACACCATATCCATAATCGCAATCAACTTCTGCCCTTCAAAAAAAACCAATATAATATTTTTCTGCGTCTGTCTTTCCCTGTGGTAAAGCTTTCATATCATTTAAAATACTCTCTCGTGTTACAAACGGAGGACAATATTCATAAAACATCGGATTACTTTCACTTAATCGTAAAATATCATCCATGTCCGTTTCCTGAAGGAGTCTGATTCTGTATCTGCGTGATACTTTCTGTAGTTCCATTTTATTTCACCCTCCCATAATCTTTTTCAACTCTTTTCGGCTGATAAATCTCCGATCCGATGGCTCCCACAACAATGATCACTGCACCTAAAATCTGAAGCATAGTCATATGCTCATGAAATACCACAAACCCGACCAGAATTCCTACAACAACTTCCAGTGCAGAAAGGATACTGGTTGTAGTTGCTTCCACATATTGTGTAGATTTGACGCAGGATACATTCGCCACCATGGTACACAGAATTCCGATTCCAAATAAATTCCAGAGCAACACTCCTGTTGGTGTACTGCTCATATGGGAAGATACTGCACCAAAATCCATACCAAACATCAATACAACAGCTGCCCCGAGAAATCCATACACCAACAGTGTATCCCTCTCATAGTCTTTTGCAAAATATTTCGGGAGCAGAATCTGAAGTGCTACTCCGACACCATTGATCACTCCAGCTAAAATTCCAATTCCATCCAGCTTGATATCTCCGCCTCCGATGAGATTTGCTACAAATACTGCGCCGATCAGACAAATCAAAATCGTCACCATCTTGCTTTTTGGCAGTTTTTCTCCAAACATAAACCGTCCCAGGATTGCCACCCAGATCGGACTCATAAACATCAGCACAGTTGCCACACCCACCGGAATTCTGGAAACTGCCACACTATAGCTCACAAAGCTGATACTGTATGCCACCGCTCCGTAAAGAAGACAAATCACCAGCCCCTTCAAATTAATCTTTAGAGCCGAGGGTTTTGTAAACAGCAAAAACAGGAAATAGGCGCCACCTGCCAGTGCGCAGCGGAAAAATGAGATTTCAAAAGTTGTAAACGCATACCCGGTCAGTCCTCTTACAAACATCCCCATGATTCCCCACATTACTGCAGTGATGATTGCCAAACTGATTCCTTTGGTACGATTATTCATGATTCGCTTCTCCACTTCTGTAAATTACTTCATTTTCTTTGATTGTCATCCAGACTTTGATCTCTGCCAATTCTTCCTTTGGAGTTTCCAGAGGATTTTTCTCCAACACTACAAAATCCGCATATTTTCCACATTCAATGCTTCCTTTTTCATGTTCTTCAAAGTACTGATACGCCGCATAAATCGTAACTGCCTTCAATGCATCCAATACTGAAATCTTCTGATTTTCACCGATGACCCTTCCACCTCTTGAAATACGATTGACTGCGCTGCTTATCGTACGCATCATGTCCGGCGGGATCACAGGTGTATCCTGATGGAACGTATATTTCATTCCGTAATCTATAGCATCTTTCACCGGTGAAATCTGGCTGCCTCTTTTTTCTCCGAAATTTTGAAGATGGATATCTCCCCAGTAATACGTATGAGCCACAAAAAAGCTTGGGATCATCCCGATTGCCGCCATTCTCTGCAGCTGGTCTTTTCTCACAAGCTGTGCATGTACCATGACTGCCCGATGCAGATCTTTATCCGTTCTCTTTGACAGTGCTTTTTCAAACTGTCCGATATACTGCTCTGCTGCCGCATCTCCATTACAGTGTGCCAAAAGCTGCTGTTTTTTCTCTAAGGCAAGCTCAATATAGTGATTCAATTCCTCATCTGTATGGATCGGATAGCCGCAATAATTCTCTTCCCCTTCATAGGGCTTTGTCATCCACGCAGTCCTTCCCTGCGGTGAGCCATCCAGAAAAATTTTATATCCTCCCATTTTTAAATGACCGGTATACCGGTTTGCGTATGCCCTTTCTTCCTCAAAAAGATCTGCCGCCGTCATAATATCCGCATACCCTACTACATCCAGCTTCAACAGTCCATTGGCAGAGGCATATTTTAACAGCTCAAACAACGGTTTTCCTACCATTCCATCCTGAACCGTAGTCACGCCATAACTCGCATACATTTTCTGCGCTTCCCCGATAAGCTGCATCAGCTCCTCCATAGATGTCATCGGCAGTTTTGACTGAAACGCAAGAAACGCTTTTTCTTCCATATACCCGTCCGGGATTCTTGTCCCTGCGATTCTCCCATATTTTCCTCCCGGACAATCTTCTGTCTTTTCATCAATCTGCTGAATTTCTAATCCTTTGCTGTTTACCACTCCCATATGAGAGGAAGCATGGATCAGCAATACCGGATTTGTATGGCTGATCTCATCCAATACATATCTGTCCGGATGTCGTTTTTCCTCCAGAAAATTCTGGTCATAATTACAGCCTACGATCCATGCATCTTTGGATAAATTTCTTTTTTCGGCAAACATTTTCATGGCATCTACAATCTCCGAAAAATTTCCACACTCTGACAAGTCGCATTGTGTCATTGCATTGGCAGCTCCTACAAAATGAGAATGTGCATCCAAAAATCCCGGAAGCATCGTTTTTCCCTGCAAATCCACCATCTCGTCTCCATCTGTTTTATACTGCATCACATCATCCAGAGTACCTACTGCCTGAATACGTCCATTTTCCACGCAGACTGCTTCCGCATACAAGTTTTCTTTTGCAACTGCCAGCATCTGCCTGGATTGATCAATTCCAATGATATGATATTTATTTTGTAAAAATTTACCCGCCAAGTTTCCTGTTCCGACACCAATTTCAAGTATCTTTCCATCTTTTCTCTGAAAATTTTCCACTTCCTCAAAAACCATTTGTAATACTGTCTCATAATTCTCATAGATTTTTAATGCACCTGTGTCCCTTTTCACATCCTCATCATATGCCCTTGCCCAGCCATCAAAATCCCACTGGTCTTTCCACTCATTTTTCACCTGGCAAAGCAGATTACTCTGTTCAATAATCTTCAAAAAATCTTTTTCTAAATCCTGTCCTTCTGTTTCTTCATATACTTTGTCCAAAACCATTTCCAGCGATTTTCTAATTTCACTCAATCTGTGGATCTCATTATTGACTGCCATCCATTGGTTTTGCATATGTGTCAGATAATTTTCTTTCTTATTGCATTGTAATATATTCTGAATGGCTTCAATACTCAATCCCAACGAGCGATAAAGCAGAATCGTCTCCAAACGGAAAATATCCTCTTCGCCAAATTTCCGATACCTATTCTGCGACTCTCTCATCGGAGTCAGAAGTCCTTTCTTTTCATAAAATCTGATCTTGTTTGTTGTAATATGCAGTTTTTCTGCAATTTGACTGATTGTATATTCTGTTTTCATACTGTGATCTCTCCTTTTTTATACTACACTCATTCTAAGTCTTCACCTTGGGCAAAGGTCAAGAGATCTTTCAGCCAAATTCTATTTCACTCCTGAAAACATATAAAACTGCTCTGTATCGATCAAAATATCGATGCTAAAACAAGTCTCCCATAGACGGCTCTCTTCTTTTGCAGACAACAGACCGGACGTAATCTCTTTTGGCACATTCGTGTGACAACCATTTATTTTCTCCCTGCATGCTCCATGTGCCACGATAAATCTCCTGCCTGGATT
>ENA-OQKH01001095-OQKH01001095.1-human-gut-metagenome-genome-assembly--contig:-NODE-1095-length-12636-cov-46.402659_pt1 | contig 12636 bp, 10 predicted proteins | sample MGYA00242645_ERZ504791 | MGnify/ENA primary metagenome ERZ504791 (study PRJEB26092, sample SAMD00036388) | human gut metagenome | host: Homo sapiens | study: EMG produced TPA metagenomics assembly of... | reverse complement strand
ACCTGTTCCAGGCCTTCCAGGCGCATTACGGGTTCGATTGTTCGTTCTGCAACCCGTATTCCGGTCATGAGAAGGGCGCGGTGGAGTCCAAGGTCGGCATGGTGCGGCGCAAGCTGTTCGTGCCCCGGCCGAGCGTATGGAGCCTGGAGAACTTTAACGCCGGGCTGCCGGACCGGTGCCTGGAGCTGGCCACGAAACCGCATTACCGCAAGGACACGGAGGAACGTGGCCTGTTCTCCGAGGACCGTGCGGCGCTGCTGCCGTTGCCCGGGAAGCGTTTCGACGTGGTCACGTGGCGGCATATGAAGGCCGACCGGTACGGCGTGGTCACGCTCGAGGGACGGCATCGTTATTCCGCGGACCGGGCGAACGCGGGCAGAGGGGTGATCGTGGGCCTCCGCGCGCTCGAGGTCGAGGTCCTCGACTCGTCGGGCAAGCATCTGGCGACCCATCCTCGGGCGTACGGCCAGGCCAGCACGAACAGCGAGGACCCGTCCATGCAGTTGGCGCTGCTGTGCAACAAGCCCGCGTCCTGGCCCAACAGCCGGGTACGTGACGCGTTGCCGGACCCGTTGCGGGAATGGCTGGATCGGCAGGACGGACAGACACGCAACGAGGCGCTGCAGACCCTCAAACGCGTTGACAGGGAATCCGGGTGGGCGAACGCGGTCGAGGCGATGCTTTCCATCCTCGAATCGACCGGCGGGGCGGACCGCGCCGGTGTCACACTGCTCGCGGCCAGGCTCGCCGAGGGCGTGGCGGGTATCGAATACGACGATGACAGGCCGGATCTGAGTGAATACGACATCGCGTTCACCGCGGACGTCGGCGTGCAGGAAGGCGGGCGATGAACACGAAGACGGACGAAGGGCTCTACGAGAAGGCCCGCAAGCTGTTCATCTCCAAGGCGAGCATCGACGAATTCGCCGGCTGGGCCACGCCCCGCCAGGTCGACGCCGTCCACCGCCTGCTCGACACGGAACTGGCGAACAGGGAACGCGCGAAGCACGACAGGCTCCTGCGCCGCGCCCGGTTCCCCGTCGTCAAGGGTCTCGACGGCTACGACTTCACGAACGTCAGGCTCCCCGACGGCTACATGCTCGATGAGCTCCTAGGGCTCGGTTTCATCCCGCGCGCGCAGGACCTGGTGTTCTACGGCAAGACCGGGCGCGGAAAGACACATCTCGCGATCGGGCTGGGCATGAAGGCGATCGACATGGGGCTGGGCGTGCGGTTCCATCAGACCGCCGAGCTCGTCCTCCAGCTGGGCAAGGCCAAACGCGACGGCACGCTCGAGACGATGCTCCGGGACATCGGCCGTGCCGACCTGATCATACTGGACGAGTTCGGCTACGTACCCTTCGACATCGACGGGGCGCGCCTGCTCTACCAGATCATCGCGGGCAGCTACGAAAGACGGAGCATCATATTCACCACGAACATCGAGTTCAGTAAATGGGGCACGGTCTTCGCGGACGACAAACTCGCCGCAGCGATCATCGACCGCATCGTGCACCACGGGCGGCTCCTCGAGTTCACCGGCCAGAGCCGCCGCGTCAGTGAGGCCCTCATGTTCGGCAGGAACACCTCCGCGCAACCGGAAAAATAAGGAAAATGCATGCAACTGCCTAAACCCGAAAAAAATACATGACTAAACACGAAACACCGACTTGACGAAATACACATGTCGGTGGAGTCGGCCACGGCGTAGGTGCCGTCGTCCAGCTTCGTGAACCTGACGGCCTTGCCGTCCTTGTCCGTGACGCCGAACTCGGCACCGTCGATGGCGGCCTTGGTGGCGTTGTCGATCTTGGCGATGCGGACGGAGGACGTGTAGACATGGGTCTTGTCGGTCCTCTCGTCGGTGCTGGTCGGGTCCTGCGGGTTGTTGCCGATGGTCCAAGTGACGGCGTTCTCGTTGCCGGTGCCGCCGACGACGGCGTTCCTGTTGAGCTTGGCGGAGTATTCGAGCACCACGACCTTGCCCTCGAACTTCGCGGCGTCGGCGTCGAGCAGGTTGTTCTCGTTGTAGAAGCCGAAGGCGACCGTGGTGCCGTCGCCGCCCTTGGTGGCGGTCACGGAGTAGTCGGCCTTGGTGCCCCTGTCGTCAAGGGCCCAGACGGTGCGGTTCCCGTCCTTGTCGGCCTTGGCGGGGACGAGGGTCTGCTTGGTGGCCTCGTCCAGAGCGCCGCCGTCGGCCGGGGCGTCGTAGGTGTACGCCTTCACACTGGAGATGTCGAACGTCTGTCCGGCGTTCAGGCTGTCGCTGGCCTTGAGGGTGCGTCCGGCGTCGTAGCCGGTGGTCCAGATTGGGCCGACCTGCACGCGGTAGTTGATGACGTCACCGATGTTCGCCTTGGCGCTGGCCCCGTCGTCCGCGACCTCGGCGGTCGCGGAGCCCCTGACGGACTCGATGGCCTTGGCGGTCTCATACGGCAGCACCTTGTACTCGACCTTGCCGAGGTCGCCGGTGGCCGGCTGGGCCTGTCCATCCTTGGCGAAGCTGTACTTGGTCACGGTCCCGAACGTGGTGACGGCCAGCGACGGGGCGGCCGATTCGGAGCCGATGGCGGTGTCGAGAATCAGGTAGATGCCCGGAGTCAGGCCGTCTGCGGTCTGCTTGGCGGGTGCGCCTGCGGTCGGGGTCAGCGTCTTGGCGTCGGCGGGGAAGGCGTTGTTCCCTTTCAGCGATGCGGTCAGCTTGGTTACGAAGTCGCGCAGTCCGCCCGCCCAAGGGGAGGCGTCCGAGTCGAGCAGGTTGCGGGCGACCCAATCCATCGGGTTGGCCTCGTCCAGTGTCGTGGTGGCGTCGCCCAGAGCCACCTGCCAGCCGTCCGCACCCTTGTCGGCGTCGGGGAACGCGGCCTTGACGGCTGTGGTCACCTTGTCGGCGTAGCCGGTGCCGGTGGACACGGCGTACTCGTTCAGGGTGTCTCCGGTCGCCACCGCGGAGGTGTACGGCGCGAGCAGGTAGGCGTTGATGGTGTGCTTCGAGATGTCGGTCCTGCCGTCCGCCGATTCGACGGCGATGGTGCCGTCGTTGGCGAAGGCGTCGATGCGTGTCCGCGTCGGTTGCGCGGCGTTGGCTGCGGCCAGCGGGCCGAGGGCGAGCAGCGATGCGACGGCGGCCAGAGCGCCCAGACCTTTCTTCAGTCCTTTGTTCATATCGGGTTGACTCCTGCCGGAAGGCGCTGACGCGCACAGACGGTCCGGCAGACCTTTCGGCATGGACTGTGCGAACGGCCTGCCGGACAGCCCACGACGGAGCCCGCGCCATGCGGGCTCCGTCGAAAGGCGGATTACCGCATATCGACTACGCGCTTTAAGGAGGATGCCCGATGACGGTCACGGTCTTCACGAATCCCAGCAATCCACAGTGCGAAGCCACCGAACAGGAGCTCACCCGTTTGGGCGTGCGATATGTCGCCGTCGACCTGACGCAGAACCCGTCCACCTTCGAACAGATCAAGGACGCGGGATTCAAGCAGATTCCTGTCGTCATCTCCCCGAACGCATCATGGAGCGGCCACCAGCCGAACAAGATCCGTCAGCTCGCGCAGAATCTCGCAGCCTGAAAGCCATTTCGACGCATCGTGCCCAGCGGTCTCCCCGATTGAAGCGGGCGGGACCGGCAAACAAAGCGGGCAAACCGGCCGCCCAGCCCCTCGATGATTCCTCCCATACGACGCATAACGCGAGGCTGGGCGGACAGACGCCGCCCGCCCAGCCTCCACCCGCCTTCACCCGTCCCCGGCCTCTATTCGCCGCCGCCCGCAGACGGCAGGTCCAGGCGGTATCCCATGCCCTGCTCCGTCTTCAGATACTTCGGACGCGACGGGTCGTCCTCTATCTTCTTGCGCAGCTGCGAGACATACAACCGCAGATAGCCGGAGTCGTTCACATGCTCCGCGCCCCAAATGCCGGCCAGCAGATCCTTACGGGTCACGAGCCGTCCGGCGTTGCGCACCAGGATCTCCAGAACCTTCCACTCCGTCGGCGTCAGGCGCACACGCACCTTCCGCCCGTGGTACACGCGGAACACGGCATGCGCGGACAGGTCAACGGTCACGTTCCCGAACGAAACCATCGGCGTCTCCGTCTTCTGCGGGATACGGCGGGCCAGCGCACGGATACGCGCCAGCAGCTCGTCGATCGACACCGGCTTGGTCACATAATCGTCGGCGCCGGCATCCAAGACCGCGACCTTCTCGCGTGCATCGGTACGCCCCGACACCACCAGGATGGGCGCGTCCGTCCAGCCGCGCACGCCCTGGATCACGCCCATGCCGTCCATTTTCGGCATGCCCAGATCCAACACCATCAGATCGGGATGATGCTCCACCGCCGCCGAAATGCACTGCACGCCATCCGATGCGGTCACGATCTCGTAGCCCTGCGAGCGCAGCGTGATGCGCAACGCCTTCAGGAACTGCGGGTCATCATCGGCAATCAGGATTTTCATGCGTCTATTCTCCCTTCTCAGCAGCCGTCACATCGGCAACGTCGGTATGCTCGTCCGCAGCGGCCATGTCACCGGCGACCGCGGTATCGGACTCGGCGTCGGCGAAACGCCCCAATTCGCCGTCACGTGATTCGTCCACGCTCAGGGGCAGCATCACGCCGCTGACGGCGGCGGTCACGTCCCACATGTCCGAGTCCAATGCGGTGGCGCAGGCGCGCGCGTCCTCTTCGGACAACGGTTCCCCGATCGCATAGCGCTCGTCCGCCGCGCGCAGCGTGATCACCATGGTCAGGCCGCCGCCCGGAGTGTCCTCCGCGTCGATGGCGCCGCCCATCGATTCGATGAAGCCTTTCGACAGCGCCATTCCCAAGCCAAGGCCCGTGGTGTTGTCCGTGTCGCCCAGACGGTGGAACGGCGCGAACAGCTCGTCCTTGCGGTCGTCGGGCACGCCCGGGCCGTAGTCCACGACGCGGATCTGCACGACGGAACGGAATGTGGAGACCGCGATGCGGATGCGATGGTCCGGCGGATTGTAGCGTTGCGCGTTGGCGAGCACATTGTGTATCGCACGACGCAGCAGCGGCGGGTCGGCGACCGCCAGCGGCAGGTCCACGGGCAGGTCGAGGTTGATGGCATTCGGACCGGCATGCAGCTCGTCCAGCGTCTGCATCACGGCTTCCGCGACGTCGGCCGCCACCAGCGATATCGGCATCGCACGTTCGTGCAGACGGGACACGTCGAGCAGATCGGTGACCAGTCGTGTCAGATCGCGCAGGCCGACGTCGGCGACGTCGAGCAGTTCGCGCCGGCCTTCGGGGCCAAGGGCGTCGCCGACCTGTTTCAGGCCGGACACCGCAGCCGTGGCGGAGGCCAGCGGACGGCGCAGGTCATGGCTGACCGCGTTGAGCAGGGCCGTGCGCAGCTTCTCCGCGGCGGCCAGCGGCTTGACTTCGTCGGCCTTGCGCTGCAGCACGTCGTGTTCCAGCACGGTCTGCACCTGGGAGACGATGGCCTGCAGCAACCGCTGGTCGGCCGCGTCGACTTCACTGCCGTACAGTTCAAGGCGAATCGGCTCTGTTTTCCGCGGCGTTCCGGAGGATGCGGCATCACGTGAGGCGGAGGTCTGCCCGTCATGGGATTCGCCGTTCTGATCGGCGCCGTCGGACGGCGGCGTGATGACCGCGTCAAGGTCGATGACGTCCGGCTCCTCCCCGGTGGGGCATACGCCGCTGACCGCGACATCGACGCCGTCATGGGTGAGGCGCACGCAGGTGAAGCCGAACGCCTCGCGGGTGCGGTCGAGAATCGCCTGCAACGGATTGGAGCTGCGCAGCACAGCGTCGGACACGCTGGCGAGCACTTCCGATTCCGCGGTCGCACGTTGGGCCTGCCGAGCCTTCTCGTCGGCCCGGTCGACGACGAAGGACACGATGATGCCTATGAGGATGTACAGCACGATGGTCATCACGTCCTGCGCCCTGAGCATATGCAGTGAGCCCACCGGCTGGAAGTAGACGTAGTCGAGCACCAGACCGCTCAGCAACGCGCACAAAGTGGCCGACGAGACGCCGCCGATCAGCGCGGCGATGACGACGAGCAGCTGGAAGAACAGGGAATCGCGGGACAATGCATCCACGCCGCTGTATTGCATGAGCAGCCAGCCCAGAAGCGGCACCGACAGCAATGAGAATATGCAGCCTGCGATGCGCCGGCGCATCGTCATGGTGCGTTTCATGCGCGGCAGGCGCATGCCTTTCGCCGCGAACGTGTGGGTGACGACGTGCACGTCGATGTCGCCCGAATTCGCGATGATGCCGTTCGCCGACGACGGCCGACCCAGCCACCGGGCGAGGGGCGGGCGTCGAGAGACGCCCACGATGATCTGCGTCGCGTTGTTGGCGCGGGCGAAGGAGATCAGTGCATCGGAGATGTCTTCGCCGACGATCTGATGGTATGTGCCGCCCAGTTTTTCGACGAGTTCGCGCTGCTGCACCAGCAGCCCCGGGCTGAATCCGTGCAGCCCGTCCTCGGCCGTGACGTGCACCGCGATCAGATCGCCGCCGCCGGACGCCCTGGCGACCCTTGCGCCGCGCCGCAGGAGCTGTTCGCCTTCAGGACCGCCCGACAGCGCGACGACGACGCGTTCGCGGGTCTCCCATTTCGCGTTGATGTGGTGTTCGTTGCGGTATTCCTGCAACGCTTCGTCGACGTTGCCCGCCAGCCAGAGCAACGCCAGCTCGCGCAATGCGGTCAGGTTTCCCACACGGAAATAGTTGCTCAATGCGGCGTCCACGCGGTCCGCCGAATAGACGAGGCCGGCGGAAAGACGTTCGCGCAGGTTCTTCGGGGGCAGATCGATCAGTTCGATGCTGTCGGCGGAACGCAGCACCTTGTCGGGAACGGTTTCACGCTGTTCGCTGTTCGTGATGGACCGCACGACGTCGTTCAGCGATTCGATATGCTGCACGTTGATGGTGGTGATGACGTCGATGCCGGCGTCCAGCAGGTCGACCACGTCCTGCCAGCGTTTTTCGTGCGTGCATCCGGGAATGTTCGTATGGGCCAGCTCGTCGACGAGGGCGACCTGCGGGCGGCGCGCGATGACGGCGAACAGATCCATTTCATTGAACCACATGCCACGGTATTTCATACAGCGCCGAGGCACCGTCTCCAGGCCTTTGGCGGCGTTCTGCGTGGCTTTGCGGCCATGGGTCTCCAACAGGGCGATGACGACGTCCTTGCCTTCCTCGACCAGCCGTCTGCCTTCGGACAGCATCGCATATGTTTTGCCCACGCCGGGCGCCGCACCGAGCAGAACCCTCAGCGTACCCCGCTTCGTCACCGCCATATTCCCTCCATTTCGAAGTTCCGCCGCATGCCATACGTTCCGTGGCCTCAAGCCGGACGGATGCGGCACCGCCGCGCACGACGGTGCCGCATCCGTCCGGGATGTCCTTCATCTACGGATTATCCCAGTTTTTTGGCCTGATGACATCTGAGGCGCACCGTATCCGATGCGCCTCAGAGTCGGATTCACTCCATGTCGTCCAACGCCAGGTTCAGGGTGACGACGTTGACCACAGGCTCTCCGATGAAGCCCAGACCACGGCCGGTGGTGTGCTCCTTGACGAGCCGTTCGACATCTTCGACGTCCATGCTACGGGCTTCGGCCACACGCTCGACCTGGATGGCCGCATATTCGGGACTGATGTGCGGGTCCAGTCCGGAGGAGGAGGCGGTCGCCGCGTCGGCGGGGACCTGCTTCACGTCCACGCCTTCGCGTTCGGCGATGGCGTCGCGGCGCTCTTCGATGGTCTTGAGATATTCCTCATCGGAATGTCCCTTGTTGGCACCGCTGGACGCCGCCGCGTCGTATCCGTCGCCGGCTGCGGACGGACGGGGCTGGAAATACTTGTCGATGGCTTCGCCGTCGGCATCGGAGAAGGACTGTCCGATCAGGGACGATCCGACGATCTGACCTTCGGAGTTCGTGATCATCGAGCCGTTGGCCTGCTCGGGGAATCCCAGAGCGCCGATGCCGGTCATCAACGCCGTGTATACGATCACGGCGAGCGTGCAGACCAGCACGGCCTTCAGGCCGGCCCAGTAGCTGCGCAGATTCAACGACAATGCGGATTTCATAATCGTTTCCCTTACCTAATTTCCTTAGAATCCCGGAATCAGACGCACGAACAGGTCGATGATCCAGATGCCGACGAACGGGGCGACCACGCCGCCCAGACCGTACACGGACAGGTTCCTGGACAGGATCTTGTCGCTGGACTCGGCGCGGTACCGCACGCCCTTGAGGGCCAGCGGGATCAGGATCACGATGATGATGGCGTTGAAGATGATGGCGGACAGCACCGCGGACAACGGACTGTGCAGTCCCATGATGTTCAGCGTGGCAAGACCGGGGAACTTGTCCATGAACATGGCCGGGATGATCGCGAAGTACTTCGCGATGTCGTTGGCGATGGAGAAGGTGGTCAGCGCGCCGCGGGTGATGAGCAGCTGCTTGCCGATGCGGACGATGTCGATCAGCTTGGTCGGGTCGGAGTCGAGGTCGACCATGTTGCCGGCTTCCTTCGCCGCGGCGGTGCCGGAGTTCATGGCGACGCCGACATCGGACTGGGCCAGGGCGGGGGCGTCGTTCGTGCCGTCGCCGGTCATGGCGACCAGCTGTCCCTTGGCCTGTTCGGCCTTGATGTAGGCGAGCTTGTCTTCCGGCTTGGCTTCGGCGATGAAATCGTCGACGCCGGCCTCTTCTGCGATGGCCTTCGCGGTCAGCGGGTTGTCGCCGGTGACCATGACGGTGCGGATGCCCATCTTGCGCAGGTCGGCGAAGCGTTCGCGCAGGCCTTCCTTGACGACATCCTTGAGCTGGACGACGCCCAGCACCTTGACTTCGCCGGTGGACAGCTGTTCGGCCACGACCAGCGGGGTGCCGCCTTGCGCGGAGATGGTGTCGACACGGTCGTGCAGAGCGTCGCGCACTTCGATGCTCATGACGCCGCCTTCGCGTTCGATCCAGGCTTCCACCGCGGAGGTGGCACCCTTGCGGATGCGGTCGCCGTTGGGCAGGTCCAGGCCGGACATGCGGGTCTCGGCGGTGAATTCCACCGCTTCCGCCCCCGGCATCATGTCGAAGTGATGGCCTTCGCGTTCGGCCAGGGCGATGATCGACTGGCCTTCCGGCGTAGAGTCGGCCAGGGAGCTCAGCGCCGCGGCGCGGACCATGTCGTCATGGTCGATGCCCGGCAGCGCGTGGAATTCGGATGCCTGACGGTTGCCGTACGTGATGGTGCCGGTCTTGTCGAGCAGCAGCGCGGTCACGTCGCCGGCCGCTTCGATGGCGCGGCCCGACGTGGCGAGCACGTTGCGCTGGACCAGACGGTCCATGCCGGCGATGCCGATGGCGCTCAGCAGCGCGCCGATGGTCGTCGGGATCAGGCAGACGAGCAGCGCCACCAGCACGGTGAGGCTGACGGAGGTGCCGACCGCGCCGGCCTGCGGGTTGAGGCACATCACGACGATCAGGAAGATGATGGTCAGCGAGCTCAGCAGCACGTCGAGGGCGATTTCGTTCGGGGTCTTCTGACGGTTCGCGCCTTCGACCAGCGCGATCATCTTGTCGACGAAGGATTCGCCCGGCTTCTGGGTGATGCGCACGACGATGCGGTCGGACAGCACGCGGGTGCCGCCGGTCACCGCGGAGCGGTCGCCGCCGGATTCACGGATGACCGGGGCGGATTCGCCGGTGATGGCGGATTCATCCACGGAGGCGATGCCGGAGATGATGTCGCCGTCGCCGGGGATGAGCTGTCCGGCTTCGACGACGACCACGTCGCCGAGTTTGAGGTCGGAGGACGGGACTTCGATGATGGCGACGGACAACGAGCGTGCGTCGGGATCGCCTTTTTCATCGTATCCGCGGACCAGGTGGGCCGGCGTGGTGGTGCGGGTCTTGCGCAGCGCGTCGGCCTGGGCCTTGCCGCGCCCTTCGGCGACGGCTTCGGCGAGGTTCGCGAACAGCACCGTGGCCCACAGGCACACGGCGATGATCCAGGTGAAATACACCGGCTCGCCCGCGCACAGTTCCGGAATGAACAGCTGGAACACTCCGAGGAGCGTCAGGAATGCGGCGCCCACCCATACCACGAACATGACGGGGTTGTGCCGCATCTTGGCGGGACTGAATTTCCTGAACGCCGCCGGCAGACTCTTGCCCAGCATCGCCGGCAACGATGCGTTGTTGCTGGTACGCACGTCGTTGATGACGTCGTTTGCGGTCGCGGAAGACATGTTATGCCACCAAACCTTCTGCCAACGGTCCCAGAGCAAGCGTCGGGAAGAACGTCAGCGCGGAAATAATGAAAATGACGAAAACGAGCAGGCCAACGAACAGCTTGTTGTCGGTCTTCATCGTGCCGGCGGTCTCCGGCACGACATCCTGCTTGGCCAGCGAGCCGGCCAGGCTTAGCACCAGCATGATCGGCAGGAACCGTCCGATGAGCATGGCCAGGCCGATCATCGTGTCGAGCCACGGGGTGTCGGCGGACAGGCCCGCGAATGCGGAGCCGTTGTTGTTGGTGCCGGACACGAACGCGTAGACCACTTCGGACAGACCATGGTTTCCGCTGTTGTTCAGGGCCGCGAACGTGTCTTCGCGGATGCCCGGGATGGCGAAGCTCAGAGCCACGAACAGCACCACGGTGACCGGCATGACGAGGAAGTACAGCGAGGCCATCTTCATCTCGCGCGGGCCGATCTTCTTGCCGAGGTATTCCGGCGTGCGGCCGACCATGAGGCCTGCGATGAACACGGCCACGACGGCCATGACGAGGATGCCATACAGGCCTGCGCCGACGCCGCCCGGGGAGACTTCGCCCAGCATCATGTTGAACATGTACATCATACCGCCGAGCGCGGTGTAGGAATCATGCATGGAGTTGACCGCGCCGGTGGACGTGCTTGTGGACGTGGTGCCGAACAGCGCGGACCAGACGATGCCGAAGCGGTCCTCCTTGCCTTCCATGGAGCCTCCGGTGAGGGAGGTGAGCGGATCGTCCACGAAGGATTCGAAGCTCACGACGGCGAAGAAGGAGATGCCGAACAGGACGACCATGGCGCCGAGCAGCGCATAGCCCTGACGGATGTTGCCGATCATGCGGCCGAACGTGCGGGTCAGCGCGACGGGGATGGCCAACATCAGCAGGATCTCGATGAGGTTGGTCCACATGTTCGGGTTCTCGTACGGATGGGACGAATTGGCGTTGAAGAAGCCGCCGCCGTTGGTGCCCAGTTCCTTGATGGCCTCCTGGGAGGCCACCGGGCCGCCCATGATGGTCTGTTCGCCGCCAGCCACGGTGGCGACGGTGGTGAAGCCCGAGAAATTCTGTGCGACGCCCAACGCGATGAGGATGGTGCCCATCACGATGGCCAGGGGCATGAGGATGCGGAACGTGCCGCGGATGAGGTCCACCCAGAAATTGCCGATCGTATCGGAGCGGCGCAGCATGAAGCCGCGCACCAGGGCGATGGATACGGCGATGCCGACCGCGGCGGAAACGAAGTTCTGCACGCACAGGCCTGCGATCTGGACGGAATAGCCCAACGTCTGGTCAGGCGAATAGGACTGCCAGTTCGTGTTCGTCACGAAGGATGCGGCCGTGTTGAACGCCAGCGGAGCCGGCACGTTGTCGAAGCCCAGCGAGAACGGCAGCCAGGACTGCACGCGCTGCAGCAGGTACAGGACCAGCAGGCTCATCACGGAGAAGCCAAGCACTCCGCGGAAATACGCCTTCCAGGACTGTCCTTTCGAGAAATCCACGCCGATGATGCGATAGATCCACTTTTCGAAGAACAGATCCTTATCGGTCGTGTACACGCGATACATGTAATCGCCCAACGGCCGGTATATGGCCGCCAGGATCAAGGCGATCAAACCGAACGCCATAAAAGCATAGAGATATACCATTTCGGAACCTTAAGACTCTTCCCCGGCCCTCAGAACCGCTCCGGGCGGCACAGGGCGACCCCCATATACACCACACCGGCGATTCCCAATACGACGCCGATGGCGCAGAAAACAGCCATCATAGACGATCCACCGCCTTCGCGATCAGGTCGAAGGCGATGAACAGCGCCACTACGCCCACGACATAGGCGGCATCAACCCACCAAGGCATGTTACTCTTCTCCAATCATCAGATGCACGGTCCGGCCGCCGCCGCGTTCGCGGGCGCGGCCGGACCTATTTCCAATAAGCATCTTGATGATATAGCCCTGAGCGAAGTCATGCTCCGAATCTAACGGAACCCATACGCCCACGGACGGATTGTTAACGGTTTCCTAACACCCACCGCGGCCGTCCCAGGCGTCACAGGCGGCCGGCCTTGCCTGGATCCAGAGACATCGTCTGGAAACGTTCCGCCATGAAATCATCGTTGAAATACGTGTTGAAGAACGACATCACCGGCGAATCCGGCTCGATGCCCGCCATGCGCGAATACCACGCGTCCAGCGCCATCAGCGTCATCGCCGCGTCGACGAGCGGCTTCGCCAAGGCGAGCTGAGCGACAAAAACCACCGTTGCAAAACGGTGGTTTTTCTTTTGTGGAAGAGGTCAGTCCATGTCGGCGGCGTCAAGCGTCTCGACGCTGCCCTCGGCC
>ENA-OQKH01001081-OQKH01001081.1-human-gut-metagenome-genome-assembly--contig:-NODE-1081-length-12872-cov-4.033763_pt1 | contig 12872 bp, 10 predicted proteins | sample MGYA00242645_ERZ504791 | MGnify/ENA primary metagenome ERZ504791 (study PRJEB26092, sample SAMD00036388) | human gut metagenome | host: Homo sapiens | study: EMG produced TPA metagenomics assembly of... | reverse complement strand
TGGATAATAATTGAATCCACAAAGGCATCTGCCATTTCTTTTGTCAGCTTACGCTTTGACATATAAGTATGTATCACATTTCCCCAGCCTTCTTCAATGTGGTAATCCTGGGAATACCGAACCTGTGCCGCCAATACAGTGTCCAGACGGCTCTTGATATTCTCAATTTCATTGGAATAGATCCGAGAAAACTGTATGTACTCTTCTTCTGTAATCAAACGTTCCGAGTAATCTTCATATAAATCCGATTTACGCTTACTGATACGGCTCAGTTCCCGTCGAAGTTTCCCCACTTCTTTATCCAAAAGCAGGTACTGTGTCTGATTTTTGGAAGCTGCATTCATTTTCTGAATCATTTTTTCTGTATCCAATACGGTTTTCATATGCGTTTGGATCAGGCGAAGAACATCGTCATCCACATTTTCTTTTCTGACTCTGTGCCCTTTACATTGCTTTCCCCCTGATTTATGGTTGGTATTGGCTCCGCAAATATAAAAGAATGTGCCATTTCTTTCTCTGGACAACGTCATGCGGTTGCCACAGCCTCCACACCATATCTTTCCTGTATAGAAATTATGATTTCGAATAGCCCCATTGTTCTGCTGATGTCTCTTCTTATACGCTTCCGTATATTCCTGGATTTTAGATTGTACCTGCTGAAACAACTCTCTATCTATAATTCCTTCATGTGTATTCTCCACATGCAGCCATTCACTCTTTGGTCGGTTTCTCTGTTTATTTCCCCGAAAAACACTTTGCTGGTATTTCCCAAATACAGAATCACCTGTGCAATGAACATTCTGAAGTACTCGCTTCACTTCATAATTATGACCATTCCTTTCCGCTGCGCTCCAAGGCACCAAAGGGGATGAAACACAATGCCTCTATCGCAGCCAGTCGTAATTTGTTAGAATATGCTTGAGGAAGCAGGCACACTACAGAGCACGTGGAGGTGAATAGGCTCAGCCTTGCGCTGGACTGAATAATTATGTGTGCCGGACGCTCTTTCAAGCACCAATGAGTAGGGCTTAGCACCCTGTAACCTTATCTTTGGAGAGACGAACTACTTCAATCTTTCAGCGAGCGTCCAGTCCCTGCCTGTTCCCTCAAATATTATTTTAAGGGGATGTGTTATGCTTAAAATCGTTTACCCCATCTGTTGCGGAATGGATGTCCACAAATCCTTTGTTGTTGCCTGTATTGCTTCTACCAATGACCACGGCGTAACAACCTACAAGAGCAGGCGGTTTTCTACTTTTACCGGAGATCTGCATCGGTGTGCCGCTTGGTTAGTAGAAAACAACTGCAAAGATGTGTGTATGGAATCCACAGGTAAATATTGGATTCCGATTTACAACATTCTGGAGCACACCTGCAATATTGTTCTGGCTCACCCCAAATATGTGAAAGCCATTCGGGGCAAGAAAACAGACAAACGAGACACAAAGTGGATTGCAGACATCTTCAAGCACGACCTTGTCGCCGGAAGCTTTATCCCTCCGGCGGATATCCGCCAACTTCGGGATTTGGTACGCTATCGCTGGAAACTCACCAACTTCACAACCGGTGAGAAAAATCGGGCGCAAAATTGCCTTACCGTTTCCAATTTCAAACTGGACGATGTGTTCTCGGATGTGTTCGGCAAAGCCGCTTCCGCAATCACAACCAGGATTCTAGAAAATCCAACAGAGAAAATTACGGATGTTTCCGGCTTCCGCACAAAAAGTATGAAAACAACCAATGAACAGGTGCTTGCTGCTGTAGACGGAGAGATGTGTGCCGAACAAGCCGAAAAGCTCCGCATCATCCGTTCCCACATGGACAGCCTTGAACTGTGCAAGGCTAATCTGGAGTCGCTGATTCTGACAACTGCTGAAAAGTATCTCCCTCAATTAAATCTTATTATGACGGTGCCGGGTATCCAATCCTTTGCTGCGATTGGCATCATCTCTGAAATCGGAGTGGATATGTCCGTGTTTCCCACCTCGAAGCATTTGTGCTCCTGGGCTGGTCTTACGCCGCAGAACAACGAGAGTGCCGGGAAGAAGAAAACCACCAGAATCAGCCGGGCTGGAGCCTATATCAAGCCGTTGCTTGTTCAGTGCACACTTTGTGCCATTCGGGCAAAGCGGTTCCCGGAAGTCCGTAACCGCTACTTAGCTCTTAAAAAGCGCCGGGGTCACAAAAAAGCCATCGTTGCCATTGCAAGGATGCTGCTGACTGCCATCTACAACATTCTCAAGAAGAATGAACCCTATAACGCCGAATTGTATCGGTGCTGCAACACTCCGCCAGAACATAGAGCAGTTTCTGTGGAGGAGGCCATCTCCATCTTACAAAAGCAAGGCTATCTCGTGACGCCCAGCGCCACTTGAATTATACACCCTCCTCGTCTCTTTGAAAAGCCCGTTTTTTGAGGGGCTTGGGTTTGTGCGCCTTTTTGGGGAATGGTACTCAAATTTTAATGTTTCAACCTTTAATCTTCTCCATCTTCAAAAAATAATTCTATCTTCTGCTACTCGCTTTAAATGTTCACCATATGGAGATTTTCCGTAGGCTTTCGCAGATTCAAGCAGTTTTTCTTTATTTATCCATTTCTCATGATAAGCAATTTCTTCTGGCGCAGAGATTACCATATCCTGTCGATTCTGAACGGTCTGAATAAAGGTAGATGCCTCCATCAGACTATCCATAGTACCAGTATCCAACCACGCAAAACCTCGTCCTAAAATTTGTGCTTTCAATTTTCCCTTCTTAAGATACATGTCATTTAAGGCGGTTATTTCAAGTTCTCCTCGCGCAGAGGGTACAACCTGCTCTGCCATTTCAGATACACCTGCAGGATAGAAATACAAGCCTGTAATACAGTAGTTTGACTTAGGATTCTTAGGCTTTTCTTCAACAGAAATCACGTTTCTATTCTTATCAAATTCCATTATGCCAAACCGCTCCGGATCTTTTACATAATAACCAAAAATAGTGGCATATTCGTTTTCCGCGTTATGTACTGCATCAGACAAGTTCTTTCTGAACCATCCACCATAGAAGATATTGTCACCAAGCACCATTGCGCAGGCATCATTTCCAATAAATTCTTTTCCAATGATAAATGCCTGTGCTAAGCCATCAGGATTAGGTTGTACAGCATACGATAAGTTTATTCCCAAACGCTTTCCATCTCCCAACAACTCCTGAAATTTTGGTGTATCTTGTGGCGTAGAAATAATCAAGATATCTCGAATTCTCGAAAGCATTAAAGTTGACAACGGATAGTAAATCATCGGTTTATCATATACTGGCAGCAATTGCTTACTAGTTACTTTAGTTAACGGATAAAGACGTGTACCAGAACCTCCTGCCAAAATAATTCCCTTCATTAGTTTCCCCACTTTCTATGCTAATCACAAACTATTTTTGTTTTTTTAACGCATTTCTGCCGTAATAATATTACACCTCCTACCGCTCACCACGCAGAAGTATGCCATTTTTGAGTCACATCGCCTACACATAAAAGTGTGCAGGCGTTCCTGTCTATTTTGATTGTGTACTACTTTTATACTTTATTTCAAAATGATGTTGCAAATAAAGTCAACATCTTTCAATGCCAAATCAGCATACAGTGGCAATGTCAACACGCGCAATGCTAGATGTTGTGCCACAGGCGTTTTCTCAGTGCCGACAGTCGGATAATTTCGATAGCACTCAAAGCTATTAGTCAGCGGATAGAAATACTTTCTGGCCGTAATACCCTGCTCAGACAGCATTTCATAAACTTCATTGCGAGTATACTTATATCCATCGAACACAACCGGAAAGTAAGCATAGTTGCTTTCCACATTTTCCTGTACCGCACTAAGCTTAATGCCTTCCACACCAGACAGCCGTTCACGATAACGCTCTACAACGTTCTTTCTCTTTGCAATTTCATCATGCAGATGGCGTAAATTACAAATCCCCATTGCCGCCTGAAATTCATTCATCTTCGCATTGCCACCAACAAAGCATACTGACTCTGGGCCATGAATACCAAAATTCTTCTGATCATTCAGCAATTGAACCCAGCTATCATTTTTGAAGCAGACTGCTCCGCCTTCAATGGTATTGAATACTTTTGTAGCATGGAAGCTGAACATTGATGCATCACCAAAGCATGCAGAAGATACACCTTTGAATTTTACAGCGAAAGCATGAGCAGCATCATAGATGACTTTCAGGCCATACTTCTTTGCAATTCTATCAATTTCCTCTACATCACAAAGATTTCCGTAAACATGTACAGGCACAATAGCAACCGTACGATCCGTAATAAGGCTCTCAATCTTTGTGACATCAATAGTATAATCTTTCTCATTAACGTCACAGAAAACTGGAACCAAGCCATTTCGAACAATTGCGTGTGTAGTAGATGCAAAAGTAAACGGCGTGGTGATTACTTCGCCACCCTGCGGCAAATTTAATGCTGCGATGGCGTTTTCCAACGCCAAATGGCCGTTCGTATAAAGGGACACATGAGGGACTCCCAGATATTTCTCAAGTTCTGTCTGTAGTTCTTTGTGCTTTACGCCCATGTTAGTCAGCCAGTGGCTATCCCAAATCGAGCGAATTTCTTCAACATATTCGTCCAAGCTCGGCATAGACGAACGAGTAACAGCAATTTTATTGTTCATTTTTAGTTACCTTCTTTCTAAATGCTGTTTTACAAACTACTAGGCAAAGTGCTGCAAGTAACAAAAGAATCACACTATAGAAAACACCTATGCCTTTTAGAACGAACATCGGTGAAAACGAAACCAAAAACATATCCATAAAGGAAAGGAAAATCCATGCAAATCCGAAATCTTCCAGCACACCTGATTTGAATTCCGGATCAGTCACTCGAAGAAGAATTACACCTGTGGCCATAACGCCCGTAGACAGCCCAAAGATATAGATACCTCTTTCAAACCAATAGTCTCTGAAAAAACTAGGTGAAACAATCCAAAACCAAGTTATAACAAAAATAAAACCAATCACCGAAAGTACAATAATTGGAATAAGATATTTTACCACAACACTGATATTAATAGATGCCACCCCAAAAGCAACCAAATAATCTGTTGCACTGCTACCAATATGAGTAACGATTTTCTTATCAACATATTCATCGAGATTGACTATCTTCAATATTCCTTGCAAAACAATACTACACACTAGTGCAAGACCATATACTGGAAAAGAAACCGAAGGCAGCAGCATTTTCAATATTGCATTTACTCCATATGCCATACCCACAGCTACCAAAATTAATGAAAAATGCCATGTGAGCGTATCAATCGACATTGCATTAACAGTATTCTGGCCAAACTCACTTCGGTTATTTTCCTTCACTAAGCCTGTCAGCATTTCTTCTTGAAGATCTTCTACGCTTTTAATAATCGCAGTATTTCCTTTGCGAGCACCAATGTTAATCATTGTTACGCCACCAAGAATACCGCCCAGCAGACCAATCGTTGCAAATGTCTGTCCGATACTTGTCGCGTCAGTCCATCCACTGTCTACCAGAACACTGCCGATAGCAGCTGCCGTTCCATGTCCTCCCACAAACCCCGCGGGAAGCATAAGACCAAAAGCAGGGTTAATTTTCTTAAAGAGAATGGGAAAAACTACAATGCCAAGTAAAATAAATAATCCAAACTGAGCAATTTCAGCTGCAGCATTTATTAAGAAACTATCACCAACAGAGCTAAACATCCGCCTGAACGAGACCTTTGCCTTGTTACCAATAAACATCGAACCAAAGACAAAAGCAATTAAAATGCCTGCATAGTTTGAAATTTCGGAGCTGAACGGAATCACATTCAAAAATTGTTTTCCAGCAAGCAGCCCCATAAAACCTGCAATTAATGCAGAAGGAATATAAAGTTTCTGAATAAAGCTAATTTTGCTTCGTATTACCTTTGCAATTAACATCAACGCAGACATCCACGCAATATCATATAATAAATTTAGTGCTGAAAATTCCATTTGTTTCCCCCCTCTTTTCAACAATTAATGGCAAGTATTTTGATATTCCACGTCCACATCAACAGCGGTAATATATTCTTCATATTTTCTTGCAATTATCATGCTATGTTTAAAATGAGCATCTTCAATTTCCTTACCCATAAAACACTTGATATGATTTTCAATATAATCATACCCACTCATACAAGAGAACTCACAGCCTGCCGAAAAACGTGGATTGCACTCTACTAAATGATACTTTCCGTTCTTATCAAGGATATACTCAAAGTTTACATCGCCCCAAACGTTCAACTTATCAGCCAAAATTTTTGAAGCTTCTTCCAATTCTTTATCTTGGTAAATGTAGACTGTAGTTGAGCAGCCGTGTAGCGTTGAAATTAGTTCTCGGCGTGTCGTAGCAATCACTTTGTGAGGCTCAATTTGTCGAACAATCTCTACCATTACCAAAGGTCCCTCAATAAAAGGCTCAACAATATATACATCTTTATCTGCTGTCGATATAAATTCACTCCACTCTTGCTGATTATGAATATATCTTAACCCTTGACTACTGCGGCCGTTATACGGCTTGCATACAACTGGAAAAACCCACTCCAGGTTTTGAATATCCCGCAACATCTTTGTTGGAATCGACTGAGTTTTGGGACACTCTCTTGCAACAAAGTCTGCAAGTTTCTTTTTATTACGAATAATATCTAAGGATTCTTTCGGAGACATGCAAAGCGTAACGTCATGTTCTTCAAACCATTCGCGATTACAATTTAAAAGATCAAGCTCATAATCGATCATCGGAAGAACATACTGAATTGACTCCTCAATGCAAAGTTCTTTCATAAATGCCATATATTTATCTGCATCAGATATCGGTGGCGATTGATAAAACACATCCACTTCACAAGATTCAACGATCCACTCTTTAGGATAAATATTACACCCAACGACACGAAAGCCCATACGTTTTAAACTTTTTAGTGCAATATCTGCTGCAACAGAACCTGTAGAAGTAATTAATACTGTTTTCATTTAAATCACTCTTTCGTTTGATAATTAGTAACTCAATAATCATTTTCTAAAATTCGCTATTGATTTCTCCAATTTAATAAATGGTTCCAATTTCAGAATTGCTGAAATCAAAATATATACGGCCATTCCAACCACTATCTGAATTACAAGTGTTAATTCAGTTCGAAAGCCAAATCGTTCCATACTAATCACAATTAGGAACATCAATATTGACAGCAAGAAAGATGGCACAATATCCTTTATTTGTTCAAAATAGGAATATCCAATCAATTTCTTATTTGGATAAGCATTTATAATAATATCAACAGGGATACTTATTATTCCAGTCATTGCAATTGCTTGAGGCGAAGAAAAACAAAATACAGCTACTACAAGTAATACTAACCCCACAATTTTTTTAATGATTTCTATTTTAAGAAATATACCGCTTTGCCCCATTGCCTTAATCGCTTGCAGATTACTAGTATATACCGGATAAAACGCAAAACTTATACAACAAATCTGCATAAAAGGAACGCATTCAAGCCACTTATCGGTTAGTAGCAATTTTACAAAAGATGATGCAATTCCCGCTAATCCAGCCATCATCGGGAAAATAATATAGGAACTCATCATAACAGAATTTCTTGTCATTGATTTAACTTTCGCGGCATCATCTTGTTCCGCCGACATAGCAGGCAACAGTACACTTTGAACTGCACTATTAATTGCATTAATACCATACTGTGGAAACTGTTTGCCACGATCGTAGTATGCAAGCGTATCTGCGTTATATTTTTTTCCAATCATTAAGCTCTGAATATTCTGGTACAAAGTATCCATTAAACTTGATACCAACAATTTCCATCCATAGGAAAACAGCACCTTTACGCGTCTAAAATTTATTACAAGCCGTGGATACCATTTTACCGTAAACGACATTACAACACAAGCTACAAGAGTATTTAAAATCGTCTGAATTACCAACGCCCATAAACCGCCGCCTGCCTTTGCTACACCAATTCCAACGGCTCCCGCCAAGATAATTCCCGCAACATTGCTATAAAAAACCTTTTTAAAATCCATCTGCCTACTAACCTTAGCTAATTGAACAGAATTATAAGCACCGGGAAACAACATTAAACAGAGGACTCGAAAAGGTGCAACCAAATTCGGCATATGATAAAACTCAGCGATAAGCGGAGCAGCAATATATAACCCACCGTAGATAATCGCCGCGATGATTAACGACACCCAGAAAACAGAAGAATAATCCTCCTCTGTTACATCTTTATTCTGAATCAGAGAAGTATTAAAACCGTTTTGTATAAAAACATTTGCTAAAGTGGTGAAAATAACCATCAAAGACAATACACCATAATCTTCCGGTGTCAAAAGACGTGCCAATATCACTTGAAGAATAAATTGAACTCCAAGGACACCAAAACGTTCAAGCAATTTCCAAATTAATGCTCTTTTCATCATATGTAAAATTCCTTTTAAAATCAGTATAAATGCAACGCCTTATTTTTACTATATTTTCAATATTTATCCTGCAAAGTGCTTACATACCATGCTGCCTGTCCAAAAAACGGCGCCAAGCTAAATATACCTTTCGCATAAGCATCGGGTATCTTTTTGCTAGTCTAACAAAACTCTTTTGCTTATTTGTTAGACTTCCAAAATAGTCTATATTTTTCATTTGAAACATCTCTCTAGCTGTGCCAGACATCACACATGCGAGTGCCATCTGTTTTCCTATTCTTTCCACAAAAATGTCATGATATTGCTCATTGGTATATTGATCAAATTCTTTATACACATTCACCATCAATTCATGATGCAAAGCCATCAGTTCTACATTTTGATTGCGCTGCATAGCGCTCCAACTTCCTTCTATTCCACGCCTATAACACGACATTACACGATCAATGTAATATACCCCACCAAGTTGCCCAAAGTAGAGCATATATAACTCATCCCCTACATCACATTGTTCAGCAAATTTAGGCGGCTCACTCTTATACTGCCAAAAATCTATAGTGCAGAACATATAACTACTTGTGTGAAAACTATACACTTTACCTATTGAAAAGAACTCTCTCGATTTGATGATTCCAGTTTCAATTTTGGATGCTGGAAACATAGTACCAGTTTTTGTACCATCTCTGGATACCTCAGCTACTGTATGAACCGCCATCTTACAATTTTGATTATTCTCCATTGCATTAACTTGCAGCTGTAGCTTTAACGGGTCAGTCCAATAATCGTCACCTTCGCAAAGTGCCACATACTTTCCTTTTGCATGCGCCATAAGCACCGTCGCCATCACATCTATTCCTTTAGTGTACTGGTTTTCTCGTTGGTAGAATCCCTTAATTATTTTAGGGTAGTTTCGTTCATATTTTCGAATAATTTCTGCTGTTTGGTCAGTCGATGCATCATCATGAACCAAAACCTCATATTTAAAATTAGTTTCCTGTTTTATAAATCCATCAAGTGCATTTGCTATATACTTTTCATGATTAAATGCCAAACATAACACAGTCACTAAAATAGGATCTTCCATTATTTCACCTCTACACAATATTGATTCAGTTTTTCCTTTTAATCTTAATTTTTTGAATATTATACTTTATTTTTCTTGCTAACATATGCACCCCTCCATCAACATTTAAAAGCCACATTATAACCGTAAACAATGTGTATGAAAGAACAAAATCCGTTCTAACCATCGGAATATTTATGAGTTGCAGTAACAATAGCACTGCCATCAATATGTTAATTGCTGATCCATATTTCTCGTAAACGGATGAAGAGAACGTAATTAGGCCTGTTAAAAGCCCCGGATAAATTAAATTCCCAAAAACACCAAAATTCATATATGCTTCTGCAAACATACCAGTATTCGGTGACGGAATTTGTCCTCCAAAATACACTTGGCTTATTATTTCTAGTGGTGATTGCGTATATTCACCTTGAATAAGGTTTTGAAGTATAAATGTATTTTGCGACCATAATATCTTATCATGTACACTAAAGTAATCATAATATATTGTATTCAGCCACGCTGGCAAATACATCTCACGTCTTACTAATATCGTAAATATCGTACTTTTTCCTCTAATCAAAAACTCCAATAAACACAAAAAGAGCATTCCTAATAATCCTAAATATAGAATTCTTTCTGTATTTTCCACATTTTCAAGTAATTTTCTTTTTTCGCAAATAAGCAATACTACTACCACTGCAATCACAAACAGATTTCCCTTTCCTGAAGTAACTGCAAATAAAGATAGCATACACATTGTCGCTAAAAAAGCATACAAATATTTTTTTTGTACAAGTGAAAAAAGCAAGAAAAAAGGAGCAACAATCGATGCAAGATTTCGTAATATAGATATGAAATATGCAAAAAGGCTTCCAGATATTTGATCTAAATACTCCTGAAGGGCTGCGCGTGTTTTGTAAACACTATCACTTGCAACAGACAAAGAAAATTCAAACCCGTTATATGATATTTTGTAAATAATAAATCCGATACAAAGCGCCAAACAAAACAAATTTACTTTTATTTTGATTTTTGCCTTTATAGCATTCGTACAAGTTGTGTTTTTTTTTCCTTTTTTTGAAAAAAAAGAGAGAAAAACGAACAACACTAAAATATAACAATGACTACTCAAAAAATAGAACATCGAACAATCATTAAGACCTATAGACGCGTTTACCGGAATAAAATATACGGTATAAATGAGTATCATCATTAATTGCGTAAAGTTGTTCCGCGATTCAAGCTGTAAGTATACAAATGTAATTATCACGAAAGCTACGATCGAAACAAATTCTTTCCAAATATTAAGACTAATCCCGTAACTGCCATGCCCGACATACCATTGTTCATTCAGCATTAAATAAGCAAGTAAAGTATAAATGATTCGTATCAAAATTATCTCCACAAATTTTTCTCTTTTTTTAGAATCATCTGTGATACGCTTCCACATATTCTGAATATCAAATTTTTGGCATATAACCATCTTTTCAAATTCTCCTTACAGACTATAATTTCATATCGTTTGCAATGCTCCACTTCTCATCTTTTTATATGCACTCCATGGTTTCATGTTGTATTGCGAGCTATGGCGAATTACATCCTGCATGCAAAAAAGAAACCACAGTTTTCGAAACATTGTTTTATATAAAACTCCTTGATCGCGAAGATACTTTTCATCATACCCAGAATTCCAGCTAGATTTTCTTTCCTCGGTTAGTTCTGCAATAACAGCCGGATTCGAATACACATGCAATCCTCTTTTTAAACATTCTGCCAAAAATAAATTATCTTCTCCATGGCAGTGCTCTGTTCCACCACCAAAACACTGGTTAAAATAAATTCCTGCCGCCCTAATCTTTGCTGTTCTAACTGCAATTCTTGCAGTTCCATACCGAAGAAAATTCCAATATGAAACTCTCTTTATATTTTTAATCATAAAGCGCGAATTCGTTGGATCATGCAAATTAAACACCACAACATCTGCATCCGGATTATCCTTAAACGCACGTATAACCATTTCTTCATACTCGTCTATATAACGCATATCATCATCCGCAAATAAACATATATCTCCTGTTGCGCGCATCAAAGAATTATTTCGATTCAATCCAACGCCACGTTCTGCAAAATTCAAATATGTAACTTGATGATTTTTCCATTTGAATCTTTCAACCAAGTCTTGATCACATTGATTTCCAATAATTGTATCGCTTGATATATTCATTTTTTCTAACAGTGAATGATCCTTCTGCCTCATTGTTGCAACTAAAACCTGAACCGTCATAACTTTCCTCTTTTGTCATTATTTTACTTTCAATGCTTTTATTACACACCAATAACCAATGTGGAACAACGAACGTAACACGCCTAAATGCTCAATCTCTCGGTACAGAATCCAATGATACTTAATCACTTTCAGTTTATTATTAGAAATCGATCCGCTCCGAATTCGATATTGCATCAAAACATCTTGCATACCATAAATATACTGTTCTTTTTTCAACATTTTCAGCCAAAGCGCATCGTCATTTCGTTTTCTAATGTTGGGCACTTCAAACTTTCCCATCTGCTTTACCGAATAGACGACTGTCGAATTCCCTACTGGACAATCTAAAAGCAACCGATTGTAATCAGTTTTTGAAATTGTTTTAATCACTTTGCCAAGCAATTCACCATTTTCGTCAATCTGTTCATAGGCTGTACAAGTAAACGCATAGCCATTATCCTTCATAAATGCTAACTGGCTCGTAAGTTTATTAGGAACCCATAAATCATCCGAATCAAGAAATGCCATATATTCTCCATTTGCCAATTGCATCGCTTTTGTTCTGGCAACAGCCGCACCAGAATTTTTTTCAAGACAAAAATACTTGATTCTATCATCTTTTGCTGCGATTTCAGTAACGATGTTTTTAGTTTCATCTTGAGAACAATCATCTACGATTATCATTTCCCAATTATTATAATCTTGATTCTGCACCGATGCAATAGTTGCACCAATAAACTTTCCGCAGTTATAAGTCGGTGTAATTACAGAAACTAATCCTTCGACCACTTTTCTACCCCCTATTATCTCTTAATTAGCTACCTACACAATACTATTACAATCGTATCCCACATAATATAAAAATCATGGCTTAATCTAAACTTCTTTAACTCCAACAAATTATATTTCATTTTTCCCGGCAGGACGTCTTGGATGTATGTGGCGTCGACGTCTTCGGCTGCATCCAGTAAGGCAGCTTCGTCTTTATAGCGGATACTGGCTTCAGATGTTACGCCGGCAGGCAGCAGCGACGTTGCCCCCTTGATCGAT
>ENA-OQKH01001079-OQKH01001079.1-human-gut-metagenome-genome-assembly--contig:-NODE-1079-length-12881-cov-3.181896_pt1 | contig 12881 bp, 7 predicted proteins | sample MGYA00242645_ERZ504791 | MGnify/ENA primary metagenome ERZ504791 (study PRJEB26092, sample SAMD00036388) | human gut metagenome | host: Homo sapiens | study: EMG produced TPA metagenomics assembly of... | reverse complement strand
GAAAGGAAAAAGCCTTGATACAGCGCACGGTTCAGATCCAGAGAGGCACCGACCTCCTGCCCCAGACCGGGTGCGCTCAGACGGTATGCGCATCTGTCAATGCAGCTTTGCTTGCCGCAGATATAGCCGCCGATAGGAGCCAGACCACCGCCGGGATTTTTAATCAAAGAGCCGACAATCATATCTGCCCCCACGTTGGAAGGCTCAATCACATCCACAAATTCACCGTAGCAGTTATCCACCATGACAATGCAGTCCGGCGCACGGCGCTTTGCAATCTTTACAATGCGCTCGATCTCCTCCACCGTCAGGGACGGGCGCAGGCTGTACCCGCGGGAGCGCTGAATGTACACCATACGGTGCTTCGGCGTGATGGCCGTCTCCATGCCGTCATAATCAGGCGTGCCGTCCGGCAGCAGGTCAAGCTGCTCGTAGTTTATGCCAAACTCCTTTAATGAGCCGTTGCCGTCGCCCGTAATGCCGATCACGCCGCGCAGCGTATCATACGGCATGCCGGTAACGCTCAGCATCGTATCGCCCGGGCGCAGAACGCCAAAAAGCGCTACGGTAAGCGTATGCGTGCCGCTGACAAAATTATAGCGGCACAGCGCGTCCTCCGCACCGAGGGCACGTGCGTACACTTCGTCCAGCACGTCGCGGCCGCGGTCGCCATAGCCGTAGCCTGTCGTTGCCACAAAGTGGCTCTCGCTGACACCTGCCTGCATGAACGCAGCCTGCATCTTCTCCTGATTATACCGCTGTGTTTCGGAAATTTTTGCAAGGTACGGCGCAGCCTTCTGCTCTGCTTCCTCTGCCGCCTTCAGCACGCGGTCATCAATTTTAAAAAACTCGTACATAGTAAACCCGCTTTCGCAAACGCAAAAGCCTTCCTTTATCTGAATTATTTTAATTGCATAATTTTCCCTGCGCCCATGCGCTGCACGGTTTATAGCCCAAAGCGTCATAAAACGCCTCGTTTTTGCTTTCTTCGCGCAGGATATACACCGTGCCGCTCGGCAGCATTCGCTCCATTTTTCGGACAACCGCCGTGCCAAGCCCCCTGCGGTGAAATTCCGGCAGCACCGCCACAGCAGAAATGAGGCTCGCGCTTTCGCCGAGCACTGCCGCAGCCACTGCGACGGTCTTCCCATCTGCCGAAACACCCGCGCAGCGCACCGTGCCATGCCGCATGCGGTGGGATAAATCGAGGTAAAACGGCTCGAACTCCCCCACCATGCCGTTTGCTTTCAGCACAGCATAAATCTCTCTCGGAGAAATTTCCTCCGCAGGCTGCACAGTCTCATTTCGCAGCACTTTTTGCAAAATCGCGCCGCTTTCGGTGATGTTTAGCCCCAGCTTTTCGGCATTCTCCGCGCTGCACACGACTTCATTTGTGCCCACCGCACTCAAAAACGCACGCGCTTCGTCCGCGTCGGCGATCTCCCCCGCAATGCAGACGGAGCCGTCCGTTTTTCCGTAGGCGGCTTCCCCGTCCGTCCAAAACTGCACAAAGGGTTTATCAAACCCATACGCCTGCGCTTTTGACCGGATTTGGCAGCCAAACGGAGAACTCACGCACGGCGCGGAAAGCACTTCTAAATTTTCCGCAAGACGGATCATTACAGCTTGCCGCCGGAAATTTCCGCCATCATCAGCGCCATCAGGTCAATAACAGCCTCTATATCCTTTTCGGTCGTCATCGCGATCGCACTGTGGATATAGCGGCACGGGTGCGAGATCGTCAGCGTCTTCACGCCGCCGCGGGAAACGTGAATGGTGCCCGCGTCTGTGCCGCCGGCGCGCACGGTCTTCGGCTGCACCGGAATATTGTTTTCTTTACCGAGCGCCATCGCGCGGCGGAAATAATCCTTCGGGTAAACGGTGCGCATATCCGCAAGGGAAATGACTGCGCCGCCGCCCATTTTGCACGCTGCGTCCGTCGGGCTCACGCCGGGAATATCGCCCGCCGTCGTGCCCTCCAGTACAAGCGCCGCATCGGGCTCCAGAATATACGCCGCCGTGCCCGCACCGCGCAGGCCAATCTCCTCCTGCGTGGAGAAGACGAAATACGTGTCGTATTCGAGCGGGCGCTGCATCAGCATGATAAGCGCAAAGCAGCCCACGCGGTCATCGAGCGCCTTTGCCTTTACCGTACCGTGCACGTGCTCAAAGAACGGCACAAAGCACGCGTTGTCGCCAATCTGCACCAATGTCTCGGCTTGCTCACGTGTATCTGCGCCGATGTCAATGGCGAGTTCGTTCACGGGCACGGGCTTTTCAAATTCGTCGCCCTTGAGCAAATGCACCGGCTTTGCGCAGATGACACCCGGCGTTTTGCCGCCCACCAGCACATCGCGGCCGGAGAGCACCTCCGGGCGGATATTGCCGACCGTCGTGAACTTCAAAAGGCCGTTTTCCGTGATGTTCGTGATGACAAAGCCCACTTCGTCCATGTGGGCGCAGAGCATCAGCTTCTTCTCGGGACGCTTTTCGCCCTTTTTAAACGCCAGAATGTTGCCGAGCGGCGAAATGTGAATCTCGTCCGCATACGGCTCAATTTCACTTAAGATCACGCTGCGCACATCGTCTTCCTCGCCGGAAACACCGATGGTGCGGGTAAGCTTTTCCAGAATTTCATAGTTAAGCATTCGGCTGCGCCTCCTTATCCGTGATATACGCCGCGATGAGCTTTGCAATGTTCTCCATATCCTCAAAATCGCAGACCTCCGCCGGGGTGTGCATGTTGCGCTGCGGCACGGAGATAAGCCCCGTGCGCACGCCGCCGCGGGTGGTGCCGATCTCGTCGCAGTTCGTACCCGTTCTGCCGCCCATGGCTTCCAGCTGATACGGGATATTTTCGCGCTTTGCGAGCTCGACAAGCTTTTTGCTGATTTTTCTGTCCAGCGCCGCGGAGAAGCCGATCATCGGCCCTTTGCCGAGCTCCGCGGTAAGCATGCTCTCCGCGCCCGGCTGCTTTGCGAACGAAACGTCCACGGCAATGGCCTCGGTGGGCTCAAGTGCATACGCAGAGACCTGCGCGCCCTGCCCGCCGACCTCCTCCTTTGTGGAGCACAGCACCATAACGCAGCAATCGGGGTTCTGTTCATTTGCAAGCTGTGCGGCGCGGATGACGCACGCGCAGCCCGCACGGTCGTCGAGCGCCGTGCCCGTGATGCGGTTGCCCATAAGCTTTTTCAGCGGGCGCGTCAGTGCGGCGCGGTCGCCGACAGCGACGAGCTTCTCCACTTCCTCTTTCGGAAGCCCTAAGTCAATGCACTGCTCCGCAACGGGCTTTATCTTATCATCGCCCTTTGCAAGGTGCGGCGGCAGCGTGCAGCCGATGCCCGTGACGGTCTCTGTGCCGAACACGGTAACGGGGCTGCCCGGCAGCGTGCGGCGGTCCACACCGCCCACATTCGTCACATGCAGAAAGCCGTTTTCGTCAATGTCCGTCACGATCATACCGATCTGGTCAATGTGCGCGTCCAGCAGAATGCGGCGCTTAGAACTCAAATCGCCGAAAATGCCAACAACGCCGCCAAGCTCGTTCTCACACACCTCTTTGCAGAAGCCGAGCTCCTTTTTCGCAACTTTGAACACGTCGCCCTCACAGCCGGATGTGCCGTGCTCTGCGCACAGCGCGCGGGTGAGGCGTTCGATCTCTTCAAACATGATATTCCCTCCTAAAGCCTGATTTATAAAAACAAAAGCCCCGCATTCCGAATGGAGACCCATCGAAAAGCGAGGCGCATTTCCGCAAGTATTTACTTACTTTGTGAAATACATAATGACGTTGATCACAAGGACCAGCACAAAGAAGCCAATCGCAATGAACTTTGTCCAACGAGCAAGGAACGCATCCATGGAACGCGCCTTATTCTTGGAAAGGAACGTATCCGCGCCGCCGGTAATCGCGCCGAGGCTCTGCTGATGGCCTTCCTGCAACAGTACGACAATGATGATCGCCAGTGCGAAAAGAAGCAGAACGATACCGAAAATAATTTCAACAGCACCCATATATTTTACCTCCTCTTCAAGAGACTTAACGCTAATTTTATTCGTAGCTTAATTATGATACCATACAAAGCGGGATTTTGCAACAGGATTTTTTGCTTTTTTCCTGCATATTCCGCCGTCCTACGTCCATACTGATACCAAGGCAGTCACAGTCAGGCGTTTGTGCGCGCCAAAACGGACCGTGCGGCAAAACCGCACTTTCGCGTCACACGAGCGGGGTCTTTCCCGGGCGGGCGGCGCAGTCCATGGCGCGGACTGTATGCTGCCCGCCCTTCAGTAGGACTGAACGCTCTGCCGCGCAGGCCGCACGCCTGCACAAACGGAACGCCAAACGGTCTTGCCGGAGGGCTGATTTTTTACAGCGAGGTCTGCTCGCCGCCCTCCTCTCCGTTCGGCAGTGCGCCGAGCGCCGGAATTTTCTTTCTGTACCGCGACGGGTTCTGCAGCTCGTCTTCTTGATAGATATGCGCGTCCGTAATGCGTTGGCCTTTTTTCAGGTTCATCACCGCCACGCCCTGCGTGCTCTTTGTCGTCTTCGGGGCGATGAGCGCCGTGTTAATGAGCAGTCGTCTGCCGCTTGAGGACGTCAGCAGCACATCGCAGTCTTCCAAAATTTGCAGCGCCGCCGCAAGCGGGGCCTTGTCGGAATACGCGTTAATGAGCTTTCTGCGGTTCGTCTTCGTGTAATAGGCGGAAAGCTCCACCTTGGCGACCTTGCCGTTATCGAAAACAAACAGCATATATCCCTTAAAGTCGGTCGTCACAGCCATGTACGCAGCGCTTTCGCCCTCGTCCATCTGCACACGCGCAGGCACATATTCGCCCATCACGCTGGCTTTGGTGTCGGCAAAATCCGCCGCTTTCAGCTTATAGACCTGCGCTTTATCGGAGAAGAACAAAAGCTCTGCCGCGTTTGTCGATTCCATCTGTTGGGCGATCTCGTCTCCCTCTTTTAATTTCTGGTCGCCGCCCATACGCAGGGAAAGCGGGGTGATCTTCTTAAAGTAGCCTTCTTTCGTGAAAAACAGGTTCACCGGGTAATCCGGCACAGTCTCCACGGGCTCTTCTTCGGCAATTTCCTCCGCGTACAAAATATGGCTGCGGCGCGGCTGGCCGTACTTCTGCGCGATTTCATTCAGCTCGCGCACAATAATCGTCTTAATGCGCGTTTTTGAGGCCAAAATTGCCTCAAGGTCACGAATTTCTTCCTCTAAGCTGTTCACCTCTTCGGTGCGCTTTAAGATGAACTCGCGGTTTAAATGGCGTAAACGGATTTCCGCTACATATTCGGCCTGAATTTCGTCGATGCCAAAACCGATCATGAGGTTCGGCACAACTTCGCTTTCTTCCTCCGTCTCACGCACAATGCGCACGGCTTTATCGATGTCGAGTAAGATTGCCTTGAGGCCGTAGAGCAGATGCAGCTTCTCTTTCTTCTTCGTGAGGTCGTAGTGCGTTCTGCGGCGGACGCATTCAATTCTGAACGCCGTCCACTCCTCAAAGAGCTCACGCACACCCAGCACACGCGGAATGCCCGCGATGAGCACGTTAAAATTGCAGGAGAAGCTGTCCTCCAGCGTCGTCATGCGGAACAACCGCTGCATCAGCTTATCGGGGTCTGCGCCGCGCTTCAAGTCGATCGTGATCTTGAGTCCGTCCAGACCCGTCTCGTCTCGAATGTCGGTGATTTCCTTTACCTTGCCCTGCTTCACAAGGTCGATGACCTTTTCCACAATGGCTTCAATAGTCGTTGTCGGCGGAATCTGGGTAATATCGATGCAGTTTGCGGATTTATCATACGTGTAGCGCGAACGCACCTTGATGCTGCCGCGGCCTGTTTTGTAGATCTGTTCCATCGCCGCGCGGTCGAAAATAATCTGCCCGCCGCCCGGGAAGTCCGGCGCCTGCATCGTCGTAAAAATGTCGTGCTTCGGGTCACGGATGAGCTCCGCCGCCGTGGTGCACACTTCGGCGAGGTTAAACGGGCAAATGGACGACGCCATGCCGACCGCAATGCCCGTGTTTGCGTTGACAAGCACCGAGGGGAACGCCGCCGGCAGCAGCGTCGGCTCTTTCATCGTGCTGTCATAGTTGTCTACAAAATCCACGGTGTCCTTGTCGATGTCGCGGAACAGCTCGCGGCAGATGGGGTCAAGGCGCGCTTCCGTGTAACGGGAAGCCGCCCACGCCATGTCACGGGAATAAAACTTACCGAAGTTGCCCTTAGAGTCCACATACGGGTGCAAAAGCGCCTCGTAGCCGCGGGAAAGACGTACCATCGTGTCGTAAATCGCACTGTTGCCATGCGGGTTCAGCTTCATCGTCTGACCGACGATGTTCGCGCTTTTCGTGCGCGCCGAGCCGAGCAGGTTCATTTTGTACATCGTATAGAGAAGCTTTCTGTGCGAGGGCTTAAAGCCGTCAATCTCCGGGATGGCACGGGACATAATAACGCTCATCGCATACGGCATGTAGTTCTGCCGCAGCGTGTCGTTGATGTCCTGCGCCTGAATTTCACCCGCGCCCGCAATAAAGCCCTGCATCTTCGGCGTATTTTCTCTTTTCGGCTGTTTTTTTCTTGCCATGCTTTACGCTTCCTTTCGTCAGAGCTTTAAGAAATATCGAGGTCATCGAGGTACTCGCTGCCGTGGGTCGCAATGTAGTCCTTACGGCCCGTAAGATTATCGCCCAGCAGGATATCAAACATCTGCGCCGTCATTTCGGCATCGCCGGGCTTCACCTGAATCAGCCTGCGCGTTTTCGGGTTCATCGTCGTCAGGTTCATCATGTCCGGGTCGTTTTCACCCAGACCTTTCGAGCGCTGAATCGTAAACTTCTGGCCCTCAAGCTGCGTCAAAAACTCGTCCTTTTCGCGCTCGTTATACGCAAAATACGTCTTGTCCTTCGCCGTAATTTCATAAAGCGGCGATTCCGCAATGAACACCTTGTGCTCTTCAATGAGCTGCGGTGTCAAACGGTACAGCATTGTCAAAAGCAGCGTGCGGATCTGGAAGCCGTCCACGTCGGCATCGGTGCACAGGATGATCTTGCTCCAGCGCAGCGCGTTGATGTCGAACGACGCAATGGACTTGTTCGCCTTCGACTTTACCTGTACGCCGCAGCCGAGCACCTTAATGAGGTCGGTGATGATCTCACTTTTGAAAATCTTGTCGTAATCCGCTTTCAGACAGTTCAGAATTTTACCGCGGATCGGCATCACGGCCTGATAGTTCGGGTCGCGCGCCTGCTTGACCGCACCGAGAGCGGAATCGCCCTCCACGATAAAAATCTCGCGCTCGGAAACATCCTTGCTGCGACAGTCCACAAACTTCGCCACGCGCCCCGTGATATCCATTTTGGCCGTCAGCTTGCCCTTTAAGTTGAGGCGCGTTTTTTCGGCGTCCTCGCGGGAGCGCTTGTTGATAAGCACCTGTGCGCCGATTTTCTCCGCCTCAATGGGGTTTTCGATAAAATAGATTTCGAGATTATGGCGGAGCATCTCCACCATCGCTTCCTGAATACCCTTGTTGTTGATGGCCTTCTTTGTCTGGTTCTCATAGGAGGTCATCGTGGAGAACGAGGACATGACGATAACAAGGCAATCCTCCACGTCCTGAAATTTAATTTTGCTTTCGGATTTATTATACTTGCCGTTCTGCTTCAAATACGCGTCAATCTGGTACACGAACGCGTTCTGCACGGCCTTGTCCGGCGCGCCGCCGTATTCCAGCCAGCTCGAGTTGTGGTAGTATTCCGTCAAATGCACGCGGTTGGAAAATGCTACCGCGGCGTTGATCTTCACATTGTAAAGCGGCAGGTCTTCGCGGTCGCGCACGCGCTTTTCGGACTGCCAGAACTGCACGGAGGTCAGCGCATCTTCGCCCACCAGCTCGCGCACATGATCTAAAATGCCGTTTTCGTAGCAGAATTCCGTCGTCTCGAATTTGCGCGGCGAAACTTCGTTTTTGAAAATAAACTTCACGCCCGCGTTGACGATGGCCTGCCGCTTGATGATGTCCGTGTAATAGTCCGCCGGCACGTCAATGTCCGTAAACACCTTGATATCCGGCTTCCAGCGGATGCGCGAGCCCGTGGCCTTCTTGCCGTAAGGCTCCTTATTGAGTCCGCCTACGTTCTCACCGTGCTCAAAGTGCAACGTATAGCGGAAGCCGTCGTAGCGAATATCCGCGTCCATGTATTCGGAGGCATACTGCGTGGCGCACAGACCGAGACCATTCAGGCCCAGCGCGTAATCGTAGTTGCCGCCGTCATTATTGTTATACTTGCCGCCCGCGTACATCTCGCAGAACACAAGCTCCCAATTGTAGCGCTCCTCACGCTTGTTGTAATCCACCGGGATGCCGCGGCCGTGGTCTTCCACCTCAACGGAACGGTCGGCATAGCGCGTGACGGTGATCTCCTTGCCGTAGCCCTGGCGCGCCTCATCAATGGAGTTCGAGAGGATCTCGAAAATCGCGTGCCCGCAGCCGTCGAGACCGTCTGAGCCAAATATGACCGCCGGACGCAGACGTACACGGTCCGCGCCCTTCAGACTTTTGATGCTGTCATTGCCGTAGGTTTGCTTTTTAGCCATTCACCATGTTCCTTTCCTCAAGCGGGCAAAATAATACCCGCACGGGATTGCCCATAAACAAACGTAAAGGGAATGCAAATGAGCACATTCCCTTTCGTCAAAAAATTATTCGTTCGTGTTCGCTTCCGGTTCCGTCTGCGCTTCGGTCGGCAGCTCTGTCGTTTCCGGCGCTGCCGCTTCTGCCGGGATGATACCCGCAGCGGCAGTCTGTGCGCTCGGCAGCAGCTTGCCGTTCATCACCTCAAGGAACTCGTCGGCGTCCAGCTTTTCGCGCTCAAACAGCACGCCCGCCAAACGGTGCAGCAGGTCAATGTGTTCGGAGAGCACCTTCTTCGTCTTATCGTACGCGTCGCAGATGATGGACTTAATCTCCTCGTCAATCTCCGCGGCGGTCTCCTCGGAATAGTTCGAGACATGACCCATCTCCTTGCCGAGGAACGGATTGCTGCTGTCCGCACCGTACGTAATCGGACCAAGACGGTCGCTCATGCCGTACTTTGTGACCATCGCGCGGACGATCTTCGTGGCGCGCTCAATGTCGTTCGATGCGCCCGTGGAAATATCGTCAAGCACCAAGGCTTCCGCCACACGGCCGCCCAGCAGCACGATGAGCTCCTCGCGCATCTCGTTGCGGCTCTGGTAGGACTTATCCTCCGTCGGCAGGTGCATCGTGTAGCCGCCTGCCATGCCGCGCGGGATGATGGAAATCTGGTGCACCGGATCCTGCGAATCGCAGAAGTACGTCGCAATGGCGTGTCCTGCCTCGTGGTACGCGGTCAGCTTCTTCTCTTTGTTTGTCATCACGCGGCTCTTCTTTTCGGTGCCGACAACGACCTTGATCGTCGCTTCCTCGATTTCCTCCATCGTGATGGACTTGTGATCCTTGCGGGCTGCAAGCAGCGCCGCTTCGTTTAAGAGGTTCTCAAGGTCTGCACCGGTAAAGCCGGCGGTGGATTTTGCAATGGTGGAAAGGTCAACATCCGGTGCAAGCGGCTTGCCCTTTGCGTGTACGCGCAGAATATCCTCTCTGCCGCGCACATCCGGGTAGCCCACCATCACCTGGCGGTCGAAACGGCCGGGACGCATCAAAGCCGGGTCCAGAATATCCGGGCGGTTCGTTGCCGCAATCATGATGACACCCTCGTTCGCGCCGAAGCCATCCATCTCAACGAGCAGCTGGTTCAGCGTCTGCTCACGTTCGTCGTGGCCGCCGCCGAGACCCGCACCGCGCTGACGGCCCACGGCATCGATTTCATCGATGAAGATGATGCACGGGTGGTTTTTCTTGGCTTTGTCGAACAGGTCACGCACACGCGATGCACCGACGCCGACGAACATCTCCACGAAGTCGGAACCCGAAATGGAGAAGAACGGCACGCCGGCTTCGCCTGCAACGGCGCGCGCCAAAAGCGTTTTACCGGTGCCCGGAGGGCCAACGAGCAGCACGCCCTTAGGAATGCGCGCACCGAGCTCGTTATACTTATTCGGACGTTTTAAGAACTCCACAATTTCGCGCAGCTCTTCCTTTTCTTCGTCCGCGCCCGCCACGTCCGCAAACGTCGTGCGGCGCTTTTCGTCGTTTATTTGCTTGACTTTCGCTTTGCCGAAATTCATCTGGTTTCCGGCTCCGCCGCCGCCCATGCGCTTCATCATGAATACCCAGAACGCCACAAGCAGCGCGATCATCAGCAGCGTCGGAATGAGGCTGACAAGCCAGCTCGTCTCCGCCGGGCGGATGACATCCTGCGTCATGCGGTTATTCGGATGTTCCTCGTTATACGACTTGATGTAGTCCGAAACGTCGTTGTAGAACAGGTTCACGTTCGGCACCGTGTAGCGCACAACGGATTCCTTTTTGCTGCTGTCCTCTGTCACGGTCAGCTTCATCTCGCCCGTGCCCAGGTTCAGCGAGTATGCGCTCACCTTGCCGTCTTCAAAGTAAGACAGCACATCGGAGTATTTCAGCCCCGTCTGGTCTGCCCCTCGGTCAAAGAGAAGCAAAAGCAGCACGACGAGCAAAATCGGAATGCCGAGGTAGATCAAAAGATTGCGAATGATTTTTTTGTTGTTGCTGTTCAAGTTCCGACCTCCCGGAAATCAAATTGGATACAAAGTGTATCCTTAAATAGAAACAGAAACTTTTTTATCAAAACGGAAGCTTAGACTTCACCGTAGACTTCAGGTTTCAAAACGCCGATAAACGGCAGGTTTCTGTACTTCTCATCAAAATCGAGACCGTAGCCCACGATGAACGCATCGGGAATATCGCAGCCCTTGTATTTTGCGTAGACCTCCACCTCGCGGCGCTCCGGCTTATCGAACAGCGTGCAGATCTCAATGCTGTTCGGCTCGCGGCTTTTCAAAAGGTTTACAAGGTAGTGCAGCGTCTTGCCACTGTCGAGAATATCCTCAACAATCACGATATCATAGCCCTTCAGGTTGATGTCGAGGTCCTTGATGATCTTGACAACGCCGGAGGTCTTTGTGCCGGAGCCGTAGCTCGAAACGCACATGAAATCGATGCGGGCCGGAATCGTAATGGCGCGCATAAGGTCTGCCATAAAGACGACAGAACCTTTCAAAACGCTGACAAGCAGCAGATTTTTATCGGCGTAATCGCGGGAAATTTCCGCGCCCACGCGCTTGACCATGCTGTCGATGTACGCTTCGCTGTACAAAACTTCCTTGATATCGTTTAACATTGTGTTTTCCATTCGGATGACCCTTTCCTCAAAATTCTTTCCGCTTTATATGCGGGTTATGCCTGCCGTGTCCGTCACCGTAAGCTCCAGTGCCGGGAAATTCGGCTTTGCCGCATAGCCCTCCGCCGCGCCGACCGCTTCGATCCAGATGATCTCACCGTCTTTTTCAAGCAGCAGCAAACGGTCGCGCGCCGCCGCCGGAATGCGCAGTTCATTCAGGATTTTTTTGACCGATTTCGTCACGCCGCGCCCTGCGGGTCTGAAAACATCGCCCGCGCGCCGCGTCCGTACTCTCGGAACATTCGTAATTCTATCACAATCCGAAAAGTTTTGGAATAACAAATTATGAACTTTCCGGTCGATTTCTTCTTTTTCGGGAATTTTTTTCTCCACAAACAGCGTTTTTCCGTTCGGAAGCACGTTTTCGCCCGCTCTTAGCGGAACAGAAAACACATTCCGGTCTTTTATCCCCCGGTTTTTTCGCACCATGAGCGTGTCCTGCTTCGCCTCCAGCACGATGTCCCCCGGCAAAGAGAGGCTGCCGCCCATGAAAACGCAGCCCGCCGCCCTGCAAATGTGCTCATAAGAGAGCCGCCCGTAAGACGCTAACAGCAGTTCCAGTGCCGCGCGCAGCACCGCCTCGTGTGCGCTCCGCAAAGCTTTCAAGTCATACCCGTAAGGCGTTTTCGCTTTACAGAGCAATTCATTCGCGCACGCAAACCCAAATTCATTCGGCAACCGCATGCTCTCCGCAAAGCGGGACGCCGCCTGCGTCATCTGCGGGTTTACGTCCTTCAGCACCGGCAGCACGCTGTGGCGCAGCTTATTGCGCGTGTAGTCCACCGTCAAATTCGTGGAGTCCGTCACGTAGTCAAGTTGATACACTTTACAGAGATGTTCCACCTCTGCGCGGGAAATGTTCAAAATCGGGCGATAAATTCTGCCGCGCCGCGGCGGAATGCCCCCTGCGCCGTGCGGCCCCATGCCGCGCGTCAGGTTCAAAAGCAGCGTTTCGGCATTATCGTCGGCGTTGTGCGCCGTGGCGATGCACCCGTTTTCCCCTGCTTCCTCCGCAAAGCACGCGTAGCGCACGCGCCGCGCGCATTCCTCCACGCCCTCGCCGCTTACGACCGCAAGCGCGGGAATATCCTTATAAATCACCTTACAGTGAAGTTCAAGTGCTTTACAGTAGTCCTGCACAAATTCCGCGTCGCGGTCGGCTTCCGCCCCCCGAATACCATGGTGCACATGCACCGCAAGCAAACGCTCCACGCCGTACTTCTGTACAAGCAAATACGTCAGCAGCACGGAATCCGCCCCGCCGGAAAGCCCCACGACAATTTTTCCCGTCTCCGGCAGATCATACCGCACGCGGGCGAGGATGTCCTCAGCTTTCATGACGCACAACTTCCTGCGATGTAAAGCGCATGAACTCACCCTGCCAGTGCAGCGGCACGCTGCGCAGATCGCCGTGACGGTTTTTCGCCACGATGCACTCAGCGCTGTTCTTGTCGGCCTCCTCGGGCGATTTCGCCTCGTTCGCGTTGTATGCGTCGCGGTAGAGAAAC
>ENA-OQKH01001075-OQKH01001075.1-human-gut-metagenome-genome-assembly--contig:-NODE-1075-length-12926-cov-3.044595_pt1 | contig 12926 bp, 10 predicted proteins | sample MGYA00242645_ERZ504791 | MGnify/ENA primary metagenome ERZ504791 (study PRJEB26092, sample SAMD00036388) | human gut metagenome | host: Homo sapiens | study: EMG produced TPA metagenomics assembly of... | reverse complement strand
TACTGTAGAAAAAGGTGACAGAGTAGGAATCCTTGGACTGAATGGTGCAGGAAAGAGTACTCTTTTGAAAGTAATTGCCGGTGTTTTTAAACCGACAGAAGGAACAGTTACCAAGCATGGAAAGATGGTGCCGCTTTTGGAACTTGGTGCCGGCTTTGATCCACAGTATACAGGAAAAGAGAACATTTACCTTTATGGAGCAATGCTCGGATATACAAAAGAATTTATTGATGAGAAGTATGATGAAATTGTAAAGTTTTCAGAACTGAAGGATTTTATTGATGTTCCGATCAAGAACTACTCATCAGGTATGAAATCCCGACTGGGCTTTTCCATTGCTACAGTGGTTTCCCCTAAGATTCTGATCTTGGATGAAGTGCTATCTGTCGGTGATGCGAAGTTTCGTAAGAAAAGTGAGAAAAAAGTCCTTAGTATGTTTGACTCAGGGGTGACTGTGCTGTTTGTATCTCATTCCCTTGCACAGGTACAGAGAATCTGTAACAAAGCAATGATCCTTGAAAAAGGAAAACTGATCGCATACGGTGATATTGATACAATCTCTGAACAGTATGAAAAGATGACAAATTAAAAATCACCCAAAAAAGATCACCGGATATCAAAAGGTGACAGCAACATGACATTATGCTGCATAAAATCAAGAAGAAACAGGGAGTGCATAATGAAAATACTTCAGATTGGAATGGGAAATGTTGCCGGAGGTCTGGAATCATTTGTGATGAATTATTACAGAGTTCTGGTTCATATGGATGTACAATTTGATTTTGTGTGTATGTATGATAAAATTGCATATGAAGATGAAATAAAAAAGCTCGGCGGAAAGATTTATTACATCCCAAATGTAAAGAAAAATTATCAAGGTTATGTGAAGCAATTAAAAAGAATCCTGAGAGAGACGAAATACGATGTGGTACATGTAAATATGCTGTCAGCAGCGAATATTGTTCCGCTTCGTATAGCCGGTAAAATGAATATACCAAAGGTAATTGCACACAGCCACAGTTCCTCCTGTCCGGGATTTATCCGAAAAACAATGGATTGGTGGAACCGGCCGAAAATTGCCAGATATGCCACAGAGAGAGTTGCCTGCGGGGAAATGGCCGGAAGATGGCTGTTCGGAGATAAGGCATACCAGAGTGGACAGGTGATTCTGGTCAATAATGCGATACAGGCAGAAAAATTCTGCTTTCAGGCAGAAGAGCGGGATGTACTTCGCAAAAAGATGGGCTGGGAAAATAAGATAGTGATCGGACATGTGGGAAGATTTGATATTCCAAAGAATCATGACCGCATGGTTGACATCATGAAGTGTGTTGTCACAAAGAATAAAGACGTTGTATTGTGCCTGATAGGTCCAAAAGAAGGCTTGTATGAACAAATCAGAGAAAAAGTTCAGAAAGCTGATTTGGAAAAGCATGTATATTTTGCAGGAAAGCAGGAGAATGTTTCAAGATATCTGTCTGCGATGGATGTATTTCTTTTCCCGTCTCTTTTTGAAGGAGTACCGTTTGCGTTGATCGAAGAACAGGCAAACGGACTGCCATGTGTCATGTCGGATGCTGTCTCTGAAGAAGCAGTTATCTTTCCTGAAAGTGTAAAACGTCTGTCTCTTCAGAAAGATGATCAGACCTGGGCTGATACAATTATACAGATGGGTAATCTGAAAAGAAAACCACAGGATGTGATCTGTGAGGGGATTCGCAAAGCTCATTTTGATATTACAACAGAAGCACAGCGGCTTAAGGACCTTTATCTTGGAATAGGAGCTGGAGAATGAATAAAATAGATTTTGTACTGGCCTGGGTAGATGGGGCAGATAAGGAATGGCTGGCAGAGCGCCGTAAATATAATCCTGCAAAAGGTGCAGATAATTCAGCTGCAAGATACCGGGACTGGGAAAATCTTCAGTACTGGTTCAGGGGTGTAGAGAAATTTGCACCGTGGGTAAACAGGATATATTTTGTAACCTGCGGTCATATACCACCGTGGCTGAATACTTCTCATCCTAAATTGAAGTTGATCAGGCATTCAGATTATATGAAACCGGAATATCTGCCTACTTTTAATATCAACTCTATTGAATTGAACTTTCACAGGATACCGGAATTGTCAGAGCAGTTTGTCTATTTTAATGATGATATGTTTCTGTTAAAGTCTGTGAAGGAAGAAGATTTCTTTAAAGACGGACTTCCGCGGGACTGCTGTATTGAGACTGCGTTGGTGCAGGATGATATCAGAAATCCGTTTGCATCAATGCTGATGAACGATGCGGCGTTGGTAAATATGCATTATTCCAAGCGTGAGGTAATAAAAAAACACTGGAAAAAATGGTTTAATCCATCTTATGGAAAGATGGCACTAAGAAATCTGTTGATGCTTCCTTACAGAGACTTTTCAAGTTTTAAGTATACACATCTGCCGAGCGCTTTTCTGAAAAGTACATACGAGCAGCTGTGGGATGAAGAAGGTTCATTCCTGGATGAAGTATGTAGAAATCGGTTCCGGACATCATTTGATGTAAATCAGTATGTACTGAAATATTGGCAGTATATGGAAGGAAAGTTTGTACCTCAATCTCCGAAAATTGGAAAATTTTATACGATCGGTCTGCATGATGAACAGATTCATTCAGCCATCAGAAAACAGCAGTGCCAGATGATCTGCATTAATGATACGGCAGATGTAGGTGATTTTGAAAAGCAGAAAAAACGGATCATTCAGTCCTTTGAAAATATTCTGCCAAAGAAATCATCTTTTGAATTATAATAATGCGAAAATCGTAGGATTTTGTGTTACCGGGCATGGAGTGAAAAGTAACGATTTTGTCCCTGATATTTCATAATCTGTATCTCAGGAGGAAAGAATGATATTAGATTCCATTAAGGAACAATTTAAGAAAAAAGGATTCTGGAAAACGATAGAATTTTATTTCTGTCGGGTCATGTCGAAAGCGGCACTTAAAGTAGTTGGAACTTATGCTGCAAATCATGGAAAACTGCATAGAAATTATATTATATTTAAAAACAGGACGATGCAGGATATGACAGATAATGCCAGGGCCTTCTTTGAATATTTGGTCCATAATGAAGCGTATAAAAATTACCAGATTATCTGGATGGTTTCGGATAAAAGAAAATTTCGGAAATGCAAATATAGGAATGTGAAGTTTGTAACAGCAGAGAGCAGGAATGGATGGACCAGTCCGTTGGCGTATTATTATGGGGCTGTTTCCGGATTTTTCTTTTATACGAATAATACTGCCTATCTGAATCTGCATCATTGTCCGGGACAGATTACAGTGAATCTGTGGCATGGATGTGGATATAAGGATGTTCCCAGAGAGAAGCGTGAGAATACAGGGGCAAGTATGATGCATTTTGATTATGCACTTGTGCCTGGAGAGGCATTTGTGGAAACAAAATCCCGCTACTGGAAATGCCCGAAAGAGAAGATACTTCCGCTCGGATATCCAAGATACGACTGGATGCTGCATCCATCTATGAATAGTCAGGATATCATCTGGAAAATGTTTGGAATGAAGGCAGATAAGGTGATCTTGTGGATGCCTACATTCAGAAACAGTGAAGTTCTGGACAGTGCAGAAAGTAAGATCAAACTTCCGTTTCCACTGCCGGGATTTAAGAATGAAGAAGAGCTGAGACATCTTGATAAGACGCTGAAACATTTGAATGTTTTGCTTATCATCAAGAAACATCCGGTGCAGAAAGAATGGGGCATAGAAGAGGATGCTTTTGAGAATATTCGTTTTGTGAATCAGGAAATGCTGGATCAGAAAGAAATACAGCTGTATGAACTGATCAGTGTCAGTGATGGACTGATTTCAGATTATTCATCGGTAGCCGTCGATTATATGCTGCTGAATCGGCCACTGGCTTTTGTGCTGTCAGATATGCAGCAATATAAAGAGACCAGAGGCTTTGTATTTGAGAATCCACAGGAATATATGCCAGGCGAGAAAATTTATGATCTTAAAGGTCTGGAGGAATTTGCTGTACATGTGTCAGGAGAAAAGGACCTGTACCGGGAAGAACGAAGAAAATTGCTTCCGGTTATGCATCAGATGCCTGTCAAAGAAAATTATTCTAAGGCATTGGCAGAGTTTCTGAAATTATAAAGTCCTATGATTTATTGGTTGAAGACATCATCAGTAATAGCTTAGAACGTGTTTGAAAAATGCAATAAAAATGTAAGAAATGGAGAACATTATGGAAAAGGTAATTGGATACACACAGGGAACTTTTGATATGTTTCATATTGGCCATCTAAATCTCATCAAAAACGCAAAACGTCATTGTGACTATCTGATCGTTGGTGTAAATGCTGATGATCTGGTGGAATCATATAAACATAAAAGACCAATCATTCCGCTGGAAGAGAGAGCGGAGATCGTTCGTGCGATCAAATATGTAGATGAGGTAATTGTTACTACAACTCTGGATAAGAAAAAAGTATGGGAAAAAATACGATTCAATGAGATCTATATCGGAGATGACTGGAAAGGTAACGAGCGCTGGGAAAAAACAGGAAAAGAGATGGAAGCACTCGGAGCAAAGCTTGTATATCTTCCATATACGAAAGATACTTCATCAACCATGCTTCGTGAAAAATTAAAAGAGTTTTAAGGAGTGTTTATATGGGAATCCAGAAGAAAGTCAAGAAGAAAATAAAGAAAATTAAAAATGCGGCAAAAAAAATCCAGAAAGTAAAAGCCCAAAAGGGCAGAAAAGCAATGCTTTCTGAATTGTGGGCAACCATCACATATGGAATTTATGATGGACGTACGATCAGACGTATGAAGAAGTTTCCACCGGCATTAATAGAAAACAGAATGCTTTTTGAGACAAATGATGATTTTACGGATAATGGTCGTGCACTGTTTGATTATCTGATTGAAAATGGATACAACAAAAAATACGAAATCATATGGCTGGTTCATGAGCCGGAAAAATATAAAGAATATGCCGTAGAGAATGTGAAATTCGTAAGAAACTTTAAGAAAGGTTCTACGATCCGAGGAGCAGAAGCGTATAAATATGCTCTGACATCCAAATATATTTTCTATACTCAGGCATTTAACTGGATTGGAATGTCAAGAAGAAATCAGCTCTTTATTGATCTCTGGCATGGATGCGGATATAAGGCAAATAAAAATGGACGTAAGGTATTCTTTGATTATTGTCTGGTTCCCGGAGATATCTTTATTAAAACAAAGATGGAATTCTTTGGATGTACTTCCAAGAAACTTCTCTCTTTTGGATACCCGCGTTATGATATGATGCTCAGAGGAAGCAAAAAGGCAGACGAGTTTAAGGAGAAGCTGCTGAAAGAAACGAACAGTGAGAAAATGATTCTCTGGATGCCGACATACAGACATGCTTCCAGCGAACGTCTCAATGAGGAAACATTGAATAATGAATTTAATATTCCGATCATTGACGATGCAGACAAACTTCTTGAACTGAATAATTTCTGTAAGGAAAATCATATCCTGATCGTTATCAAGAAGCATTATCTCCAGATTCCGTATGATTTTGGTGAGAATGTTCTTACAAATATTGTTTATCTGGAAAATAAAGATCTTGCTGATAACGAATTACAGCTTTATGAATTCATCAACTGCTCAGATGCGCTTGTTTCAGATTATTCATCTGTTGCGATTGACTATCTGCTTCTGGACAGACCACTGGGCTTCACATTGGATGATTATGAAGCTTATACAGAGTCCAGAGGATGGGTATTTGATGATCCGCTGGAATATATGCCTGGTGAACATATGTACAATATGCAAGATTTTGAGAATTTTATTTTGGATATCAAGAATGGAAATGATAAGTATAAGGAACAGCGTGCCAGTGTAAGAGCGAAAACACATAATGTGTGCGATAATTACTGTCAGCGTGTACTGGATTACTTTAACATCACTATGTAAAGCCATAACAGGAGAAGAAAGATAAATGAAAATATGTATTTGGTGTACTAAGATATTTGATCTTGGCGGAACTAAGCGAGTTGTCACACTCCTTGCAAATGAACTTGTAAAAGAACACGATGTAACGATCATGATATACCAGGATAGATTTAAAGAAGACCGCAATATGTACCATATGAGCGAAGATATCAAAGTGGACTTTATTGACAACAGTGAATTTGTCAATCGCCATCATACACCGGCTTTCTGCTGGCGTTATCTTGTTCAGAAACTGAATGCGAAATATGGAATTTTTAATAAAGAAAGATTTAACGATATCCTGGCAGATGCGATTTTCCCTAAGAAGACCAGGGAAAAATGGGTGAAGTATTTAAATGAGCAGAACTATGATATCATTATTACAACTGCCGGTCTGAGTCTTCGCCTTGGTATGCTGGCACCGGAACTGAATGCAAAGACGATTGGCTGGCAGCATAACTGCTATGCCGGATATCTGGATGTGCCTAATGTTGTATTCTGGAAACAGGAATGTCTGCTTCAGGAATATCTGCCCAAATTGGACAGATATATCGTCCTCAGTGATTATGATAAACGCGATTATAAGAAATTCCTGGATATTGATACAGAGGTTAAAATCAATCCGAGAAGTTTCGTAAGCGAACGCAAATGTGATCCAAAATCCAAGCGTTTTCTTATGGCTACCCGTTTCGTATATGCCAAGGGTCTTGACTTGATGATGGAATCCTTTGAGGAATTCTGCAAACAGGATGACGAATGGCAGTTAGATATTATCGGAGCCGGTGATCTTTGGAACCAGATCGTGGCAGATGCCAAAAGACGTGGTATTGAAGACAGAGTTAACTTTGTTGGCTATACCAATGAACCGGAGAAATATTATCTGAATTCATCTATTTTCCTTCTTCCGTCAAGATGGGAAGGGTGGCCGATGGTTATCATGGAAGCTTTTGAGTTTGGTCTTCCGGTTATCGCATTCCATACAGGTGCGATGGATCTGATCATAGATGATGGAAAGACAGGATACCTGCCGGAAGCTTTTGATACAAAGAAATTTACAGATGCAATGTTAAAACTTGCCCATGACGAAGAGCTTCGCAGGGAAATGTCCAGAAATGCAATCTGGAAGTCAGAAGATTTTGCAATTGAAAAAGCTGTCAAAGAATGGAACCGTCTTTTCAACCGTGTGATGGGAATTGAGACATTTTATCAGAAGAATGAAAAGAAGATTCTTGAATGCAGGGAAAAATATCCGTTGAGAACCAGTTATGCTGAATTTGTAAAGGAATATCAGCTAAGGGATAAAACCATTCTTTACGAAGCGTTTGGCGGACGTGGAATGATCTGTAATCCGTATGCTCTTTTCCTGTACCTTCTGGAAAAAGAAGAGTATCAGGATTATACACATATCTGGGTTTTAGATGATTTTGAAGACAACAGGAAGCAGATTGAAAAATACGAGAAATATCCAAATGTAAGATTTGTAAAATATAAGTCAAAGGAATATTGTAAAGATCTTGCAACGGTAAAATATCTGGTAAATAATGTAAGTTTCCCAAGTTATTTCCTTAAGAGAGAAGGACAGGTGCTGATCGATACCTGGCATGGTACTCCGTTAAAGAACATGGGATTTGATATTCCGGGAGCTAATATTTCTCAGGGAAATACAGCAAGAAATCTTCTCAGTGCAGATTATATTGTTTCTTCAGGCCCTTACATGACTGAGACGGCATATAAGAATTCTTATAAAATGCAGAATTTGTATGAGGGAACAATCCTTGAAGAAGGCTTCCCGCGCAATGATAAACTGTTTGAGAATAATCGCGCAGAAATTATTCGGAAACTTCAAAGTTATGGCGTAAATGCAGAAGCGGATAAAAAAATAATCCTTTATGCTCCGACATGGAGAGGTGAGCAGTATAGTCAGCCGGATACAGATTTACAGGACGTATATAAACTGATTCAGATCATAGAAAACAGCATAGATACAAAAGAGTATCAAGTATTGGTTAAACTTCATCAGATCGTATATCATTATCTGAAAGAGAATCAGGTGGAACTGGGAGATGCTCAGGCGAAATTTATCCCTGCTACAATGGATACCAATGAGATTTTGTCTGTAACAGATGTACTTATTTCTGATTATTCCAGTATTTTCTACGATTTCATGCTGACAGGAAAACCGATTCTGTTCTATGTGCCTGATGCAGAAAACTTTGAAGATTACAGAGGATTATATTATGGATTTGACAATCTTCCGGGACCGGCGGTATCTTCACCGGAGAAACTGGGTGAGCTGCTCAAAGATATTCCGGCAGCAGTAAGTTCTTATCAGGAGAAATATGCGAAAGCCAGAGTACAGATATGTCCAAGAGATGACGGAAATGTCTGCAGACGAATCGTTGATGTGATGTTTGACGGAAAAGAACCGGTAAATCCGGTATACCTGAATAAAACAGATAAAGTAAAACTTTTGGTATATGCAGGTGATTTTAGTGATGCACCTGAGACAACGGCATTTTATGAATTCCTGAACAAAGTAGATTTTGAACATTTTGATGTCACTCTGATTGGTAATGGCGCAAAGGAAGAGGAATCTGCAAAGAAATTGAATGAACTGTCAAAAGAAGTGAGGGTATTATACTGGAAACGTTCTTATCCTGCTACAGATGAGGAATATGTATGCCATAAGAAGTTCATGAAAGCAGAGGAAACAGAAGTGCCTGAGATGCTTCTTGATTTCTATAAACGTGAGCTTCGAAGAATACTGGGAATGTCAAAGTTTGACTATGCTGTAGTATTTACAGATATGAAGAAGTTTTTCCCTGCAATGTCTGGTGCACTGGATGTGAAGCAGATATATGACATAGAAAACTGGCAGGAAGTTCTGAAATTTTAAAAAATTATGTAAGCAGTCTGGTAAGTATAAATACTGGACTGCTTTTTATATTATAGAAATTTTTTTGTAGTATTTCTATGACAGGAAAATATGATAAAGCTTTTCGGGTGCTACTGAGAACGGAGTGAACAGTAACTTTCAGGTGCGCAGATAATTGCGCATGGATTTTAAGGCATTTTTCTCCAGGCGACTGACCTGTGCCTGGGAGATGCCTATTTCCTGAGCCACTTCCATCTGAGTTTTTCCTTCGTAAAAGCGCAGTTCTATGATATGTTTTTCACGTTTGCTTAGACGCTTCATGGCTTCCCGGAGAGACAGATCTTCAATCCAGCGATCTTCTTTATTTTTGGTATCGCTGATTTGATCCATAACATAAAGAGTATCCCCTCCTTCGGTATAAACCGGTTCAAAGAGGCTTACCGGATTTTGAATCGCGTCCAGAGCGTATACGATCATTTCTTTTTCGATACCGATTTCCTGTGCAATTTCGGTGACTGTCGGTTCTTTAAGATGCTGTTTCATATAAGTTTCGCGGGTATAGATCGCTTTATATGCAATGTCGCGAAGAGAGCGGCTTACACGAATGCTGTTATTATCCCTTAGGTATCTTCGGATTTCTCCAATGATCATGGGAACGGCATATGTTGAAAATTTTACCTGTAGAGTTGTGTCAAAGTTATCGATTGCTTTGATCAGGCCGATACAGCCGATCTGAAAGAGATCATCTGCATTTTCGCTGCTGTTTTGAAATCTTCGTATCACACTGAGGACCAGCCGCAGATTTCCTTTGATGTATAATTCACGTGCCTGTTCATCACCTTTTTTGATACGGCTGAACAGTTCTTCTTTTTCTTCTGCATTAAGAACAGGAAGTTTCGCCGTATTGACTCCACAGATTTCTACTTTGTTCAGTGCCATCTTTTTTGAATCCTCCTTATTATCCTTAAACGTAAAACAGTAAAATTTACCTGATAATGTTTCAGTAAGAATGATTCTCAGATGGAGGAATAATTATACTTTTAACTGGAAAATATAAAAAATATTGCCCCTTGACAAAGTAAAGGCTTAAAGCATATCGCTATATCCGCCTGACGCCGCAGCAGGTGTGGATATATGGTTATTTATGTAAACATTTTTCTTCTTCAATCTCCACAAGAATAATATCATCACCAATTCGGCAGATACATTCCCAGGGAATGAGATATTCGCTGTCATGTCCAAAAAGACAACACAGTTTTCCGGGACCAGGCACGATCAAAGCTGTCAGACGATTGGTTTTGCAGTCGAATTCTATATCAACAGGACATCCAAGACTTCGACAGGTACAGGTATTGATTACTTCTTTTTGCTTTAATTCGCAGATTCTCATAGAATTGGAAGATCCTTTCTGAATACAAAGAGTTATCCGTTACCGAGATTGAAATGAACAGTAACGTTATCTGATAACAATTTATGTATTTTTGCGAAAATTTATGCAAGTCCTTTTATTGACACTTCAAATAGAAATACAGTATAATAAACTCATACATAACTGTTCAGTACCATGTTTCTATGTGAAAATATCTCATGGGATAGTAGACTGCTGAATAGTTACAGCTATACAACATAATCTCACAGAAAACGTGATATGACTTAAAAAGGGGGGACGTCCTATGAAGTGTCCATTTTGTAATCAGGATAACACGAGAGTAGTTGATTCCAGACCGGTAGAGGATACAAACTCTATTCGCCGCCGCCGTTTATGCGATGCCTGTGGCAGAAGATTTACTACATATGAGAAAGTGGAGAGTATTCCGCTTACGGTGATCAAGAAAGATCAGAACAGAGAGCAGTACAGTCGTGCCAAGATTCAGGCAGGCATTCTGAGAGCGTGCTATAAAAGACCGATATCTATAGATAAAGTGGAAGAAATGATGGATGCCATCGAAGGGGAAATTTTTAATACGGAAGAAAAAGAAATTTCCAGCATAAAGATTGGAGAGATCGTGATGAATCATCTCAAAGATCTGGATGCGGTTGCTTATGTACGTTTCGCATCAGTGTACAGAGAATTTAAAGATGTCAGTACATTTATGGATGAACTGAAGAAGTTTATGAATTAACACATTAATATTGATCAGATGCTGTGAAAAAAAAGATAGCTGCTGTTTTGAGATAGCGGGGGAAAGACCGCATATATCAGACAGCAGTTTTTATATTACAGGTAAGCGGATTGCGAATATCCGATTGACAAATTATTTGGAAATATCCAAAATACAGATGAAAAATGGAGTATATTTTTACATTATAAAAAGCCGGCAGAATTAATTCCACCGACTTTTTATGTGTATTTTTTATGGGGTAGTTAACGAATTAAAAATTAAACAATACCCTGAGCTTTCATAGCATCTACAACTTTCTCAAAGCCTGCGATGTTAGCACCTACAACGTAGTTGCCTTCCATTCCATAACGTTTGGAAGCATCATCAACTTTGTTGAAGATGTCAACCATGATCTGATGAAGTTTTGCATCAACTTCTTCAGCTGTCCAGGAAAGTCTTGCAGAGTTCTGGCACATTTCCAGCGCGGAAGTAGCAACACCACCGGCATTAGCAGCTTTACCAGGCATAAATGTTACGCCGTTTGCCATAAGATAATCTGTTGCTTCACGGGTAGTAGGCATGTTAGCACCTTCTGCAACATATTTGCAGCCGTTTGCGATAAGAGTTTTAACGGCGTCAAGATCAAGCTCGTTCTGTGTTGCGCATGGAAGATAGATATCGCATTTGATATTCCAGATACCTTTTCCTTCTGTGTAAGTAGCGCCTTCAACACGATCAGCATATTCTTTGATACGTCCACGTTTTACTTCTTTGATATCTTTAACGATGTCAAGTTTGATTCCTTCCGGATCATAGATATATCCGTTGGAGTCGCACATAGCAACAACTTTACCGCCAAGTTCAGTAGCTTTTTCTACAGCGTAGATAGCAACGTTACCGGAACCTGTTACGATAAGAGTTTTACCGGAAATTGTATCGTTTTTAGCTTTAACCATCTCGTCAAGCATATATACAAGACCATATCCTGTAGCCTGTGTACGGATTAAAGATCCACCATAGGAAAGACCTTTACCTGTGAGAACACCTTCATATAATCCACGGTTTCTCTTGTACTGTCCGTACAGATAACCGATCTCACGTCCGCCTACACCGATATCACCTGCAGGAACGTCCATGTCAGCGCCGATATATTTGGAAAGCTCTGTCATAAAGCTCTGGCAGAATGCCATAACTTCTCTGTCAGATTTTCCTTTAGGATCGAAGTTGGAACCACCTTTACCGCCGCCGATTGGAAGACCTGTAAGAGAGTTCTTGAAGATCTGCTCAAAACCCAGGAATTTGATAATGCCAGGATATACATTCGCCTGGAACCGCAGGCCGCCCTTGGAGGGGCCGATGGCGGTGGAGAACTGCACCCGGTAGCCCCGGTTGACCTGTACCTGGCCGTGGTCGTCCACCCAGGAGATGCGGAACAGCAGGCTGCGCTCCGGCTCCACAATCCGGTCAATGACGCCGGACTTGGCCAGCCGCTGGTTCTGCTCCACCACGGGCTGGAGGGACTCCAGCACCTCGCCGACGGCCTGGAGGAACTCCGGCTCGTGGGCATTCTTTTTGCAGACATCTTCATAGACACCCTGGAGATACGAATTGGTAAAGGTAAATGCCATATTGCCAAACCCCTTTGCGTGGCGCCTGCCCGGCAGGCGGCCGAATTTGAGCGATGAACGCGGGGGAGAGGCCCCGCGCTTCCACGATGGAGCTATTATAATCTGTTTTCTCTAAAAATGCAAGAGAAAAAAATAAAATTGCAAAAATGACGGGAAAGCCACCGGAAAATTGGGCTGTTTTGCAAAAAATGAATTGAGTGATGCAAGATGCCGGAGAAAGTGTAACCTTTTTTCGGCTGAGACGTTGAATAGACAGAAAGGGGGGAGCGGAGTGGAGCCGCGCACGCTGGAGGAGCTGTACCGGCGCTATGCCGGAGAGCTGTATCTCTACGCCT
>ENA-OQKH01001052-OQKH01001052.1-human-gut-metagenome-genome-assembly--contig:-NODE-1052-length-13240-cov-2.971739_pt1 | contig 13240 bp, 9 predicted proteins | sample MGYA00242645_ERZ504791 | MGnify/ENA primary metagenome ERZ504791 (study PRJEB26092, sample SAMD00036388) | human gut metagenome | host: Homo sapiens | study: EMG produced TPA metagenomics assembly of... | reverse complement strand
CGCGCTGCACCCGACGTCCTTTGAGTACGCCGTCATCGAGGTCAACCCGCGTGTGTCCCGTTCCTCCGCACTGGCATCTAAGGCGACCGGCTATCCGATTGCAAAGGTCGCGACGAAGATTGCCATCGGCTACACACTCGATGAGATCGTCAACGCCGTCACCGGCAAGACCTACGCAGCATTTGAGCCCGCGCTCGACTATGTGGCGGTCAAGTTTCCGAAGTGGCCGTTCGATAAGTTCGTCTACGCAAAGCGCAACCTCGGCACGCAGATGAAGGCGACCGGCGAGGTCATGTCCATCGCCGATACGTTTGAAATGGCCCTCATGAAGGCTGTGCGCGGTGCAGAAATCTCGCTCGATACGCTTAACATGCCGAAGTTCGCAAACTACGAGGACAGTGCCCTGTGGCAGATTTTAAAAGACGCGACGGACGAGCGCCTGTTCGCCATCTACGAGCTCATGAAGCGCGGCGTCGCCACCAAAGAGATCCACAGCTTCACGATGATCGACATGTGGTTCCTCGAAAAGCTCAATAACCTGCTCGCGTATGAGCGCGAGATTAAGGATCAGCCGCTCACGCACGCACAGTATACGCGCGGCAAGAAACTCGGCTACACGGACGAAGCCCTCACGCGTATTTGCGGCACAAAGCCGACCTTCCGTCACGAAGCAACCTTCAAGATGGTCGATACCTGCGCAGGCGAGTTCGCTGCGACCACACCGTACTTCTACGGCACCTACGATACGCCGGAGCAGGGCGGTGAAAACGAAGCGATGGAGTTCATCGGCAAAAGCGGCAAGGAGACCGTCATGGTTTTCGGTTCCGGCCCGATCCGTATCGGTCAGGGTATCGAGTTCGACTATGCCAGCGTCCATTGCGTGGAGTCTCTCCAACGCCTCGGCTATGAAGTCGTCATCGTCAACAACAACCCGGAAACCGTTTCCACAGACTTCGACACTGCAGACCGACTCTACTTTGAGCCGCTGTGCGCCGAAGACGTTATGAATATCATCAACATCGAAAAGCCGAAGGGCGTTGTCGTCGCGTTCGGCGGCCAGACAGCCATCAAGCTTACAAAGACGCTTGCGAAAAACAACGTGCCGATCATCGGCACGAGCGCCGACAGCATCGACGCCGCAGAGGACAGAGAGCGCTTTGAAGAACTGCTCGAGCGCTGCAACATCAAGCGCCCGAAGGGTCACACCGTTATGACGACGGAGGAAGCCCTCGCAGCCGCACACGACCTCGGCTATCCGGTGCTCATGCGCCCGTCCTACGTGCTTGGCGGTCAGAACATGATCATTGCATACGGCGATGAAGACATCAACGAATATATGGCGATTATCCTGCGCCAGAAGCAGGATAACCCGGTGCTCATCGATAAGTACCTCAGTGGCACCGAGATTGAAGTCGACGCCATCTGCGACGGCGAGAACATCCTCATCCCGGGCATCATGGAGCACGTAGAGCGCACCGGTATCCACTCCGGCGACAGCATCGCGGTCTACCCGGCAAAGGACATCGACGACGAGCTCAGCGCAAAGATTGTCAAGACGACCGAAATGCTCTGCACGGAGCTCAAGGCCATCGGCCTCATCAACCTGCAGTACATCATCATGAACCGCGAAATCTACGTCATCGAGGTCAACCCGCGTGCATCGAGAACGGTTCCGTATCTCAGCAAGGTCACGGGCGTGCCCATGTGCGACCTCGCTACAAAGGTCAGCCTCGGCATGAAGCTCACCGACCTCGGCTACGGCACGGGCCTCTATCCGACTTCGCCGTATACGGCCGTCAAGGTGCCGGTCTTCTCCTTCGAGAAGCTCACGGATGTCGATACCCAGCTTGGCCCGGAAATGAAATCCACCGGCGAAGTGCTCGGCATCGGCAACAACCTTGAGGAGGCGCTCTATAAGGGCCTCATCGCCTCCGGCAGCAAGATGAACAAAAAGGGCGGCGTGTTCATCACCGTCCGCGACGGCGATAAGAAAGAGATCGGCGAGATTGCGAAGAAGTTCGATAAAATGGGCTTCCCGCTTTACGCCACGACGGGCACCGCAAGCGTGCTTGCAAAGCTCGGCCTCACCGTGAAGATTGTCGATAAGATTCACGAAAGCCCGGTCAACACCATTACGCTGCTTGAAAGCGGTAAGCTGGCGTACATCATCTCCACCTCCGCAAAGGGCAGAAACCCCGCACGCGACAGCGTTAAGATCCGCAGAAAAGCGGCGCTGCTCGGCATCCCGTGCCTCACAGCCATCGATACCGCAAACGCCCTCGCGGACAGCCTGATGAGCCGCTACACCCCGTACAATACGGAGATTGTGGACATCAACAACCTCAAAAAAGAAAAGGTCAAGCTGCCGTTCACCAAGATGTCAGCGTGCAGCAACGACTACATTTATATCAACTGCTTCGAAAACGAAGTTTCCTCTCCGGAGTTCCTCTCCATCTACCTGTCCGACCGCCACAACGGCGTCGGCGGCGACGGTGTCATCCTCATCTGCCCGTCTGATGTGGCAGACGCTCAGATGCGTATGTTCAACCGCGACGGCAGCGAGGGTCTCATGTGCGGCAACGGCATCCGCTGCGTCGTAAAGTACCTCTTCGACAACGGTATCGTGAAAAAGCCTGTCATCAATATCGAGACAAAGAGCGGCATCAAGTCTTGCCGCATCATGACGATGAACGGCAAGGCGTACAAGATTACGGTCGATATGGGTGCGGCAGCGCTTCGCCCGGAACAGGTGCCCGTAAAGCTCGAGGGCGACATGATCGTCAACAAGCCTGTCATCATCGACGGTCACGAGTATTACATCACCTGCACATCCATGGGCAACCCGCACTGTGCGGTGTTCGCACCGTCCGTCGATAAGCTGGATCTCAATACCATGGGCCCGAAGTTCGAGTATAACCCGCTCTTCCCGGAGCGCGTCAATGTCGAATTCATCGAGGTCGTGGACGAGCGCACCCTTAAGGTACGCGTTTGGGAGCGCGGCAGCGGCGAAACGATGGCCTGCGGTACAGGTGCTTGCGCGGCTGTTGTCGCGGCAACGCTCAACGGCAAGTGCGAAAAAGGCGAGGACATCCGCGTCATCTTAAAGGGCGGCGACCTCACCGTGCGCTACACCGATGAGAAAGTGCTCATGACCGGCGGCGCAGAGAAGGTCTTCGACGGTGTCGTAGAAGTCTAATTGATGTTAAATAGTTCGGCGTTCCGCATTTTTGCGGAGCGCCGAAAAACATTTTAAGAATAAAATCAGAATTTTTTTCTAAAAATTTGAAGAAGATAAAAGGTAAAAATTCAAGAGAAAGCGGTGAAATTCCATGAACAAGTACCTGAAAAAAGCGGAAAACGGCTCGGGCATCGACCACTATGCGCGCGTGCCGAACACCGGGGCAAAGCAGAAGATCACGTTTACCAAAATGCACGGCTGTGCAAATGATTACGTGTATATCGACTGCTTCCAAAATGATATTCAAAACTACGCCGAGCTTGCAATCTATCTTTCTGACCGCCACACCGGCATCGGCGGCGACGGCGTCATCTACATTTGTCCGTCCGATGTAGCCGACGCGAGAATGCGCATGTATAACCTCGACGGCAGTGAGGGCATGATGTGCGGCAACGGTATCCGTTGCGTTGCAAAGTATGTCTACGACAGCGGCATCGCGAAGAAAGACGTTTTGCATATCGAGACAAAAAGCGGCATCAAAATCTGCCGCGTGCATGTCGAAAACGGCGAAGTTACCACTGTCACGGTCGATATGGGCAAAGCGGAGCTCGTGCCCGCGAAGATCCCGGTTGATTTCCCGGGTGATACTGCCGTCAAAGAGAAGATCACCGTCCTTGAAAAAGAATACGAAGGTACCTGCGTTTCCATGGGCAACCCGCACTGCGTCATTTTCGGCAAAGATCCCGATACGATCGACCTCGAGAAGATCGGCCCGCATTTTGAGCACTTTGAGAAGTTCCCGGAGCGCATCAATACAGAGTTCATCGAGGTGCTGGATGACCACACCTTAAAAATGCGCGTGTGGGAGCGCGGCAGCGGCGAAACGATGGCGTGCGGCACCGGCGCGTGTGCGTCTGCTGTCGCGGCGTGTCTCAACGGCTGCTGCAAAAAGGGCGAAGATATTACCGTCAAGCTGCGCGGCGGCGACCTTGTCATCCATTATACCGATGACGGCGTGCAGATGACCGGCAGTGCCGACACGGTTTTTACCGGCGTCGTAGAAATTTAATTGTAAAAAAGCCGAAAACGGCTTTTGATAAAATGGAATAGGGTATTGGAGAAAAACAGGTTTCTCAGTCAAAGAAAAATATAAAAGTTCTGCTGTAAAAAAGAAAGGGGTAAGTTCTATGACAAAGTACATTTTCGTAACCGGCGGCGTGGTTTCCGGCCTCGGCAAGGGCATCACGGCGGCATCGCTTGGCCGTCTTTTAAAGGCGAGAGGGTTAAAGGTCGCCGCACAGAAGCTTGACCCGTACATCAACGTTGACCCGGGCACCATGAGCCCGTACCAGCACGGCGAAGTTTACGTGACCGAGGACGGCGCAGAGACCGACCTTGACCTCGGCCACTACGAGCGCTTCATCGACGAAGACCTGAATAAATTCTCCAACCTAACGACCGGCAAGGTCTACTGGAACGTCCTCAACAAGGAACGCCGCGGCGAGTACCTTGGCGAGACCATTCAGGTCATCCCGCACATCACGGATGAGATCAAGAACTTCATTTACAGCGTCGGCCACAAGACGAATGCAGACGTCGTCATCACCGAGATCGGCGGCACGGCAGGCGATATCGAAAGCCAGCCGTTTCTCGAAGCCATTCGTCAGGTTTCGCTCGAGGTCGGTAAGGAAAACTCCCTTTTCATTCATGTCACGCTTGTGCCGTACCTCAAAAGCTCCGGCGAGCATAAGTCGAAACCGACCCAGCATTCTGTAAAAGAAATGCAGGGTATGGGCATCTCCCCGGACATCATTGTCCTGCGCTGCGATGAGCCGATCGATCCGAGCATTTTCCACAAGATTGCCCTGTTCTGCAACGTAAAGCCGGACTGTGTTATTGAAAACATGACGATCCCGGTGCTGTACGAAGCACCGATTATGCTCGAGAAAAACAACTTCTCCAGCGTTGTCTGCCGTGAGCTGAACCTCAAGACAAAAGAGCCGGATATGGCCGAGTGGAGCCGCATGGTGGAGAAGATTCGCGGCCGCAAAAAGACCGTCACCATCGGCCTTGTCGGCAAATATATCAAACTGCATGACGCATACCTTTCCGTCGTCGAAGCACTCAACCATGCCGGCTATGAGCACGGCACGAAGGTCGAAATCAATTGGATCGATTCCGAGCTCATCACGCAGGAAAACGCTGCCGAAATGCTCAAGGGCTGCGATGGTATCCTTGTGCCGGGCGGCTTCGGCAACCGCGGTATCGAGGGTATGATCTATGCCGCACAGTACGCAAGAGAGAGCAACGTCCCGTACCTCGGCATTTGCCTCGGTATGCAGATTGCCGTCATCGAGTATGCCCGCCACGTGTGCGGCATCGCAGATGCAAACTCCGGTGAATTCGACGAGTACGGCCTCAATAAGGTTATCGATTTCATGCCGGACCAGTCCAGCACCATCAATATGGGCGGCACACTGCGCCTCGGCAGCTACCCGTGCGAGATCGCGGAGGGCACGCAAATGGCGCGCTGCTATGGCGTTTCCCATATCGATGAACGCCACCGCCACCGCTATGAGTTCAATAACGATTACAGAGAGACACTCACAAAAGCAGGCATGGTCATCAGCGGCACCTCGCCGGACGGCAGGATCGTCGAGACCGTGGAAGTGCCGCAAAACGACTTCTGCATCGGCGTGCAGTTCCACCCGGAATTTAAGTCCCGCCCGAATAAGGCGCATCCGTTATTCCTCGGCTTTGTCGGCGCATCACTCCATAAGAGGGAAAAGAACGCATAAGAGACGGTAATGAAAATAAAAAAGGTCCAAGTATAAGAAGAAGGGAAGAAACCGGCATGAAACTCAACCAAAACTACGCAAACCTTCAGGAAAGCTATTTGTTTCTGACCATTGCAAAGAAAGTCGCCGCCTATACGGAGGCGCATCCGGATAACCACATCATCCGCATGGGCATTGGCGATGTCACTCAGCCGCTCGTCCCGGCCGTCATCGAAGCCATGCACAAAGCAACGGATGAAATGGCGCACAAGGAGACATTCCACGGCTATTCGCCGGATCAGGGCTACGATTTTCTGCGTGAAGCCATTCAGGGCTACTATGCAAAGCGCGGCGTGGCGTTAAAGCTCAACGAAATTTTCGTCGGCGACGGCGCAAAGAGCGACGTCGGCAATATCGTCGATATCTTCGCAGACGATAATACCGTCCTCATCCCGGACCCGGTCTATCCCGTGTATGTCGATACGAACGTCATGTCCGGCAGAAAGGTGATCTACCTCGACGCAAACGAGCAGAATGGCTTCCTCGGTATGCCGGATGAAAACGTCAAGGCCGACATTATCTATCTCTGCTCGCCGAATAACCCCACCGGCGCTGTGTATAACAGAGCACAGCTCAAAGCGTGGGTCGATTACGCGCTCAAAAACAACGCTGTCATCCTGTTTGATGCCGCATATGAGTCGTTCATCACGCATGACGATCTCCCGCACAGCATTTTCGAGATTGAGGGCGCGAAAAAGTGCGCCATCGAGTTCTGCTCGTTCTCGAAGACCGCAGGCTTCACCGGTGTGCGCTGCGGCTATACTGTTATCTGCGATGAGCTTGTTTCGGACGGCACCAAGGTCAATACGCTGTGGGCGCGCCGTCAGGCCACAAAGTTCAACGGCGTCAACTATATCACCCAGCGCGCCGCCGAGGCTGTCTTCACGGACGAAGGCCAGCAGCAGGTGAAGGACGTCATCAACTACTACCGCGCGAACGCCAAGGTCATGGTCGATGCGTTCAAGGAGATGGGCGTGTGGTTCACCGGCGGCGAAAACTCCCCGTACATCTGGCATAAGGTGCCGGACGGCATGACCTCCTGGGAGTTCTTCGATTATCTCTTAAACGAAGCCGAGGTCGTCGGCACGCCGGGCAGCGGCTTCGGCAAAAACGGCGAAGGCTTCTTCCGCCTTACCGCGTTCGGTACGCTGGAAAAGACACAGGAAGCCATGGAGCGCCTCAAAAAGCTGCTTAAAAAGTAATTCAAACGAAGTCAAAGGGGACTGTGCAAAACCTGCGCAGTCTCTTTTTTTGCTCTTGACTTGTGCAGACAAGTTGCTATAATGAAACTGAGCTTATTTCCTACGGAGGATACACTATGCATTACAAAAAAGATCGCGTCGCTTTAAAGCCGCCGCTTGGTTGGAACAGCTGGGATTGCTACGGCCCCGCCGTCAATGAAGTGCAGCTTTTGGGCAATGCGCGTTATATGGCAGAGCACTTAAAAGCGCACGGTTGGCAGTATGTCGTGTGCGACATTCAGTGGTACGAGCCGGAGGCCGGGCAGCGCCACTGGGAGTATAACCGTTTCGCAGAGCTGTGCATGGACGGATTCGGCCGCCTCATCCCGGCGGAAAACCGTTTCCCTTCCGCCGCAAACGGCGCGGGATTTAAGCCCATCGCCGACCAGATTCACGCACTCGGTCTGAAATTCGGCATCCACATCATGCGCGGCGTACCGCGTCTCGCCGTGCATCGCGCCCTGCCTGTAAAGGGCACGAACGTCACTTGCCGCGACATCGCTCACGCAAACTCCATCTGCGCGTGGAACACCGATATGTACGGCGTTGACGCTGATCGTGACGGCGCACAAGCGTACTACGACGCTATCTTTGAGCTCTACGCTTCATGGGGCGTCGATTACGTCAAGGTCGATGACATCTGCAACGTGAAGATCACTCCGCTCGAGCCGTATTCCGCGCGCCGCGAGATCGAGATGATCCGCCGCGCCATTGACCGCTGCGGGCGTGATATGGTGCTCAGCCTTTCGCCCGGTCCGGCTGTGCTGGAAGAAGCATGGCATCTTGCGAAAAACGCGAACATGTGGCGCATCACGGACGATTTCTGGGATAATTGGGACTCCCTCAAAGAAATGTTCTGGCGGTGCGAGCGCTGGCAGGCGCACGTAAAGCCCGGTCAGTTCCCGGACTGCGATATGCTGCCGCTCGGGCATATCACCATCGCGGCGGACGGCATAGGGCACAATACGAACTTGACACACGCCGAGCAGATCACCATGATGACGCTGTGGGGCATTTTCCGCTCGCCGCTCATCATGGGCGGCGAAATGCGCGATAATGACGCGTTTACGCTGAGCCTGCTCACAAATGACGAGCTTTTAAACCTCAACCAAAACGGCACCACGCCTTTGCAGCTTTTCCGCGACGAAACAAAAGCCGCGTGGCTCAATTTCGTAGGCAGCACGCCGTATATCGCGCTTTTCAACCTCACGGAAAACCGCGCCGTTGTCAGCGCCGAGCTGTCGGAATTCACCGATAAAACGCACGCAGAGGAGATCTGGAGCGGGGAGAAGGCCGCATTCACAAAAACGCTTTCCGCTAAAATAGAGCCGCACGGCGCAAAGCTTTATAAACTCATTTGACCGGATACAGGAGGAGAACATCATGCTGGAAAAACTGAAAGAAGAAGTCTACAAGGCGAATATGCTGCTGCCGAAATACAAGCTCATCACGTTCACGTGGGGTAACGTCAGCGGCATCGACCGCGAAAGCGGTATCATGGCCATTAAGCCGAGCGGCGTGGAGTACGACCTCCTGCGCCCCGAGGACATGGTACTCGTCGATGTGAACACAGGCAAAAAGGTGGAGGGCGACCTTAATCCGTCGTCCGATACGCCCACACATGTCGAGCTCTACAAGGCATTCCCGAACATCGGCGGCGTTGTCCCCACGCACAGCCGCTGGGCGACCGTGTTCAGCCAGTCCGGCCGCGGCATCCCGGCGCTCGGCACCACGCACGGCGATTATTTCTACGGCGAAATTCCCTGCACGCGTAAAATGACGCCTGAGGAGATCGGCGGCGCTTATGAAAAGGAGACCGGCACCGTCATCATCGAGACGTTTAAGGATAAGTCCCCGGACGACATCCCCGCCGTGCTCGTCCACAGCCATGGCCCGTTCACATGGGGTACAGACCCCATGAACGCTGTGCATAACGCTGTCGTCCTCGAGGAGCTCGCGTTCATGGCATGGCACAACCTCGTGCTTGACCCCACAATCCCGCCCATGCAGCAGGAGCTTCTTGATAAGCACTACCTGCGCAAGCACGGCGCAAACGCGTATTATGGGCAGGGGAAATAAAGAGCGCAAGGCTTTTGCTGCGCTCACGCTTTCGCTTTGCCTGCTTCTTTCCGGCTGTGCGCAGCCGCCAAAGCCGGTGACGGAAGCCGAAACACAGACGATTCTCTATACCGCCGCGGGGCATGAAACAGGGCAGTTTTCGTCCTCGTGCGGCATTACGCCTGTCGGCGACATGCTCCTGTTTGACCGCCGTGCGCGAAATGAAAAGGGCGATGTGACGCGTGTTTCGTACTATTGTAAAGACTTAAAAACCGGCGAAGAAACGCTGCTTGGCACGTTGAACCGCATGTATTATGAGCCGACCGACAGCACGGAAGCGGTTGCCGGTAGCCACGTTTACCGCATGATTCCGCTTGGCAACTGGTGGAATATGCCCGATAAAGACGCCGAACTCGCGCTTTACGATTTCGATTTGAACGAGAAAACCATGCAGCGCGTTGGCACCGAAAACTACTGCGTAACCGATACAACGACTGGTATTGGCTTGACGCTCTGCGCCTACGGAGAACATTTTCTCCTCCAAAAAGGCGGGCAAATTTTGCTTCTCGACCCCAAAACTGCCGAGGTGAACACCGTTTACAATGCACAAAATGGCGCATGTAAAGTGCTCGGTCTTGCTGCAGACGCAAACGCGCACGGGTTTTCTGTGCTCATGCAGTCCGCGGAAAACCCATCGCAGTTGTCGGTTCACACCTATGAGGAAAGCGGTACGCTTCTAAATATTGCCGATCTGTCTGCGTGCTTGCAAAATCCTGATACCGCAAACTGGGAGAACAGAAACATCAGCTTCGCTGTGCAGGGTGATTACCTGTATTTTTACGGATACGATTTCGGCGAAGACGCAGGCGAAAAACCGATTTACAGTGTACTCGCGAAAATTGACGGCGAGACCTGCACTGAAGTCGCCGATTTCGAGCAAAGCACAGCCAGTTTTGTGCCGAGCTATACCGTAAAAGCAGACGGCTTTCTGTTTGCGTTCGGCGACATTGCCTACCTCTTTTCCACCCAAAACGGCTGGGAAAAGGGCACAGTCCCGCTGCAAAACGAAGACCTCACACTGCGCGAATGGTACTTTGACGGCGAACACTATTGGGTCTCGGCTGTAAACAAAGACGGCAGTGACTGCGCAGGAGACGGCGGCTATGCACAAACTACACGCTACTGCCGCGTGGCAAACGCAGAACTAAACTGGTCGCCGTGCGCCGCACCGAACGAACCATAAAGCAAGACCCGCCGGGGAATATACACCTCGGCGGGTCAAATTATTCGTTATCCTTTTATAAACGTGTCGAGCAGGGCGAGACCCGAAGAGGATTTAAACAGTCGCCGCACGGCTTTTGCGTGGGCAGAAAGATCATCTTCTTCCGTGCAGCCCGCAATGAGGTCGGCTTCAACGAGAAGCTGCAGATCCTTGCCGTCGATCTTGTCGTAACAGTGGTGCAGAACAATCATCTTGGTGATGCGTGGCAGATCTTCTTCCGCATAACCGCAGGCCGTCAGAAATTTTCGCGCCAACGCAGGTGCTTCCTTGCGCTGATTCGCGGGGCAGCCGTCATCGTACTTTTCCTTGCAAAATTTGATCGCGATATCGTGCAAAATCGCCGCCGCGCGCAGATTTTCCTGCTCGTGGGTGGGAAGATTTTCCAACTCACCCAGCATTTTCGCAAGGCCGTATACCTTTAAAATGTGCTGTGTGCGGCGCAGGTGCCCGTTCTCATACAGGAGCGCGTCATATAAAAGCTTCGCTTCGTTCGGCATAAAATCCCCTCCGTTTCAAGGTCATCATACCATGGCTTTGACATTTGTGCAAGAGTCCGCTATACTAAATTAAAACGCGACAGATCACGGAGAACCTACATGCTCACCTATTCTTTCTCAAAAATCGGCTCCGAAAGCCTTTATATGTACCTGTATAAGTGCATCCGTGAGGACATTCTGACGGGCAAGATCACGCCCGGCACGAAATTGCCCTCTAAGCGTAGCTTTGCGGAAAACCTCGGCGTCAGCGTCATCACAGTCGAAAACGCCTATGCGCAGCTTGTCTCGGAGGGGTACGTCTACGCCTTGCCGAAAAAAGGCTTCTTCGCCGCCAATCTGGAAAAAAGCACCGCGCCGCAGAAAAAAGAGAGTCCCCGGACACAAATGCCCGTACCGCCGAAATATTTTGCGGATTTTTCCAGCAGCCGCACCGACCCGCAGAATTTCCCGTTTGCCACATGGGCGAAGCTCATGCGCGAGATCATCTCGGAAAAAAGCGCCGAGCTTATGGTAAACGCCCCGTGCGGCGGCGTGTTCGAGCTAAGGTGCGCCATCGCCGAGCACCTTAGGGAGTTTCGCGGCATCGATGCCGACCCGAACTGCATCGTCGTCGGCGCCGGAACGGAGTACCTCTACGGGCTTCTCATCCAGCTTTTGGGGTTCGATAAGGTCTACGCGCTCGAAGATCCCGGCTACCGCAAAATTGCGCAGGTGTACGAGAGCTACGGCGTGCAGTACCGTTTCACGCCGATGGATAAAGAGGGGATAGACCCCAAAGCGCTCGAAAAAAGCGGCGCGGATATTCTGCACATTTCGCCGTCGCACCACTTCCCGACGGGCATCGTCACGCCCATCGCACGGCGTTACACGCTTCTCGATTGGGCCGCGCAGAGCGAAAACCGTTACATCATCGAGGACGATTACGATTCCGAGTTCCGCCTCACCGGCAAGCCTATCCCGGCGCTGCAAAGCATCGATTCCGCCGACCGCGTCATTTACATGAATACGTTTTCAAAAAGCCTTGCCAGCACCATCCGCATCAGCTACATGGTGCTGCCCACAGCGCTCGCCGAAGCATTTTACAAAAATCTTGGGTTCTACGCGTGCACGGTCTCGAACCTCGAGCAGTACACGCTCGCAAAATTCATTTCCGAGGGCTATTTTGAAAAACACATCAACCGCATGCGCATCCGTTATAAGCAAAAAAAAGACCTCATCTTAAAAGAGATGAAGCGCTGCGGTTTGTTAAAGCTTGCAAAAATTGATGCCGAAGACGCCGGTCTGCATTTTCTCCTGCGTGTCTGCGGACCTGTGCCCGCCGAAAAGATCACCCGCCGCGCGGCGGAAAACGGCGTGCGCGTCACCGGGCTTTCGGCGTATTACCATACAGCGCCCGTAAACCCGCAGACCGCATTCGTCATCAGCTACTCCGAAATTCCCGACGTCCGCATTCCAGAAGCCGTCAACCGCTTAGCTAAAGCCGTTACGGCTGCAGTGATGGGGGAGAGATGATAAAACCCCGCCGCCCGCAAAGATAAGATTTTGTCTTTATGGGCGGTGGGGTTAGTGATATATTTCGCTTTGCGAAATGTGAAATGAGCGCTGCCGTATTTGTGAAGTTTTCCGCGTATGCAGAAAGTGAAAGGAACTTCGCTCTTAACGCGCGCAGCACAGCTCACTGCGAAGCAATTTCACGATAACCGAAGGTTGTTAGTTTACTCGCCGTAAGGCGAATTTCGTTGAAAAAAGACCATTGTCATTCGACAATGGTCTTTTTGGTGCAGGTAACAGGACTTGAACCTGCATGAACTTGCATTCATATGGACCTGAACCATACGCGTCTGCCAATTCCGCCATACCTGCATATTCTTTTTGCCGTCTCGTTTGACGGCTCAATTATTATAGCATGATGCAGCTGAATTGTCAACAGCTATTTCTTGACTTTTAAGAACTTTTTTCGTTTTCGGTCACGCGGTAGCACAGCGTCATCATGCTGTCGTTCAGATGCACGTTTTCCACGATCGTGTCCGGATAGCGCAGGGCAATGTCGTAGTGGCTGAAATTCCAGTAACTCTTGATGCCGATGCCATAAAGCAGCCCCACGACCGCTTCGACCGGCCGTCAAAGCACGCACAGTGGCAGGCCTC
>ENA-OQKH01001051-OQKH01001051.1-human-gut-metagenome-genome-assembly--contig:-NODE-1051-length-13240-cov-7.722556_pt1 | contig 13240 bp, 10 predicted proteins | sample MGYA00242645_ERZ504791 | MGnify/ENA primary metagenome ERZ504791 (study PRJEB26092, sample SAMD00036388) | human gut metagenome | host: Homo sapiens | study: EMG produced TPA metagenomics assembly of... | reverse complement strand
TACACCTACAACGAGACCGTGGTCGCTCCTACCTGCACTGAGGACGGCTATACCATGCACGAGTGCGTGGAAGATGCTACCAAGTCCTTCAAGGACAACATTGTCCCTGCGCTGGGCCATCAGTACAAGGAAGTCACTACTCCCGCTACCTGTGGCGCTTCTGGCAGCGTAGACAATGTCTGTGAGCGCTGCAACGATAAGCAGCATGTGAGTGACCTTCCTGCTACCGGCGAGCATCAGTGGGATGAGGGCGTTGTAACGAAGGAGCCGACCGCTACTGAGACCGGCATCAAGACCTTTACCTGCAAGGTATGCCAAGCAGCAAAGACCGAAGACATCCCCAAGGTGCATACCCACGATTACACGCGCCTTGGCGAAATCATCGAGGGACCTTATTGCGAAACTGAAGGCAAGCGTTGGATGTACTGCAGCTACGAGGGGTGCAACGAAAGAGTGTTGATGCCTGTGCCCGCTATCGGCTACCATGATTGGGACACCGAGCACACCGAATGCCTGAAAAAGGCCACCTGCACCGAGAAGGGCACCATGCGGATGCACTGCAAGCGCGATGCTTCCCATACCATGACCTACGACTACGGTGGTACTGGTCACATCTGGGACGAGGGCGTCATCACTACCCCGCCTACCTATGATGAGTATGGCGTCAAGACCCTGCATTGCAAGAACTGTGACGCTACTACGACCGAAAAGGTCCTGCCCACCAAGTACACCTTCACCGTTACCGTTGTCCCGCCGACTTGCACAGAGGACGGCTACACGATGCACAAGTGCAATCAGGATGACAGCCTCTCCTACAAGGACAACATTGTACACTCCACCGGTCACCATGCCGAGATGCGTGTCATTGAGCCTACCTGCAAGGAAGAGGGTCGCACCGAAATCTACTGCCCCGTCTGCGGTGATGTGAGCAGCATTATCAATACCACACCAAAAACCAACAACCATACTTGGGATAGCGGTGTCGTAACTACTGAACCAACGGCTGAAAAAGAAGGCGTCAAGACCTATACTTGCAAGGTTTGCAATGAAACGAAGATTGAGACCATCCCGCGCCTGAACGGCAGCGGAAAGTAAGCTACAAGCTTACAAAAAGCATAAGAAACACAAAGAGGAGCGTCTGCTTTAGCGGACGCTCCTCTTGCTGTGTCGAAATACCAAATTGGTTGGTATCATTCTTCGGTTTTCTTTTTGAGCCACTGTCTGCGCACAAACGGCATGACATAAGTCTCATCCTCATGTAACTCGAAGCCGTAGCTTTCTGCAATTTTCAGAGACCGTTCGCTCGCTTTTTGTCCGGCAGGAAGTTTGCGGACAAAGCCGTTGATGCTTTTGCTGGATGCATCGTACTTTGACTTGTCGAAGATGTTGAGTGTACTATCCTCACCATCATCTTTTTTCAGATAATTGCGAGGCTTTCCGCCGAGAGTTAAGAATTTCAAGTCGGTAGGAACGCCTTCGCGGGTGATAAAGGAGCGCCGGAAGGAATCGTCCGTCGGGAGAAGGTCGGGGACATCACAGACCAAGGAAGTGTACAGCCAAAGGATAAGGTGCGTGATTTGGTCGTGCAAATCCATATAGTCTGAACCGTCTAGCATCGAGTAAAACCACTCCGAGTTGGTATTGTAGTACCCGGAAACATCTCCATCAGGAGTTTTGATTTTGTAAACGCAGATGATTTCGTTGTCGCGGCAGGTTTCTTTCAGTTTTACTTCTCGCAGCATCTGCCGACTTCCGAACTGAATAACCGCACCGTTCGCAGGAAGCGTTCTGCGCCGATGGTGCAGGGCTTCTTTGAGGGCGCTGACGGGAAACTTATGCGCCAAAGGAACCGGCCACCACTGCGCCTGATACGGGGTATTGCGAATCAACGGTTTGTCCGGCAGCATGTCCACGAGGTATTCGTTCAGAACGGTGGCTAAAGAGAGCACGGTATTGGTATACAGTTGGCACTCCCGACTCAGGGTTGTGCTGTCATCGAGTGTCTCAATGTTCTTGTATCCGTATCGCGCATAATATGTGGCAAGCATGTCCCCCTTCTTTTCATCCGACATTTTCCGGTCAGCTTTGTCATACGGTTTGCCGAGATACAATGCTTCGACATAATAGGCAGGTACATCTACAAGAGGATAGGGGTCTCGGATAATGATGGGTTCGTTTTCGGTGGTGATGCCGACTACGATGTTCACTACATCAAAATCCTGCTTCTTGAGATACTCAGTGCCTTGCATGATGAAGTCAGTAGCGGATATTACCACAGCCTCGTTGTGCATCACTTTCCCGTCAATTATAAGACCGTTGTGTGTGCATTCCTGCAGGTACGCTAGCGTCTTAAAGTAGAGCGCATACTGCTTATCTTTCTTAATAGGCTTTGTGAGCTCCTGAAAGAACTTATGCAGACCCTTGATGAACTTGTCAGGTTTGATGATGGCGAGCTCCAGCTGGGAATTTACGGCTTCCACGATGGGTTTGCATTCACCCGCATTGTTTGCCAGGTGAAACATAAAGGTGGAGGCGGAATCGAAGTCGATGCCGTGCAAGCGAGAAACGACGACGCACGCTGTCGAAAGGTTTCGGCGCTGGAAAGTCCAGATAGCCTGACCCTTGTCCCTGTATTTCTTGTCCCAAGTATCGCCGTATTCAAGGCGAAGCAGCGATTCATTGTCGATTTGGAGTTGTTCCGTGGTTGGTGTGATAGCCATGTATACTCCTTAAAATGTTAGGTGCTCTAAGCAAAGCTGTGCTACGGGCAGAATTTTATGCGCTGTATCGTTGCGCAGGTATTTAGGATTAAGGTATCTGAGCCCGAACCGGACCCGGTCAAGCGCATCGGCATCTTTGAGAATCGTATACAGCAGCCAGATGCGGTCAACGTTCGGCAGAGAAAGAGCCTCTAAATCTCTGCGAGCGACAGCATCATCGAGGCAATGATACTCGATGAGAAATCCAGTACCGGGATTTTCGGGTTTGCGGTCAGCGGCATAAATATCGCGGGATGCTTTGCCATGGCTATCGTCAACATCATCGTTCGTGCGACCGATGTCGTGGTAAATGACAGCATCCATCAGCATCTGTGTTTCCTCTTCGGAGAGCATAATGCCATCCATCTCAACGAGAAGAAACGCGTTGAACAGCACACGCAGCGTGTGCAGGGCATCGTGCCCAGACCCATTTGCATCGAGTTTGCCATGAACTGCATACAGATGCCGAATCTCTTCGCGGCCGGCCTGGTACAGGGGCATGATTTCGAGAATTTCTTCTTCGACAGATTCTAAGCCATACAGAGTATCGACTTTTACAGATTTCACGGCAGACGGCAAAATGACAACTTCCGCCTCATTTCTTTCGGGGAAGAACTCAATGATATCATCCTTCGATACCTCTGCCGATACGATAGTGCTGTCTTCAGCGCTCGGCAACCTGCAGGCAAAGAAACAAGCTGCTTTGTAGCTGACCGTCCATGAGAAAGACTGCGTATACGGCGTTGATTTGCTGCCCTCTCCGCGATAAACGGTAACCGTATCCGGGAACTTCCGAAGCTTTTCAGCAGTTTTCTTCTTTTGCTCCTCAGATTTACCGGACAGGACTTTGCGTATATCAGCTTCGTTTAGATTTTTGAACCCATAATCGGTCAATTTGTAATAATCCATAAAGAGGTCGTACAGTTCCGTTGAGGGCTCTGCGTTCTTGATATACTGCGAGAGCACCGAAACCCTGAAACTGTCTTCGAGAGAAAAGAGATACGACCGAATCCGCTTGACATTCCCCTCAGAAATTGCTTTTGCTATCGAGAGAATCCGATTTTGAAATGCTTCATCCGATTCGTTTGCAACAGATAGGCGCTTGTCGCCGTAAATCTGAAGATTCAAGACAATCGGGATGGTAGGATTTTGAGGCTCGCAATAATAGAGCGAGGACAGGATGTTGTAGGAGGCATAAATGTTCTCAATGGGAAGAAGCGGGTATTTCTCCTGAAATTCCCCGGCAGTCATGCCGACGGTATAGCCCTTCTTCTTGAATTTGGCGAAATCCTTTTTGGTTTTCACTTCCGATAACGGTAGCAGATTATTGAGGTTTGCCCGGTTGGTATTAACGAGAATGTCTCCGATAGTCATGAGTTTGGCGCAGGAAACCCGCGACTTTAGTCGTGGGAGGAATGCGCCCTTAGCTCCTTTCCGTGATATAATTTGTCGCTGCTTCCAGCAACATTAGTTTTTTGTAGCTTGCGCTATTCGAGATAACAGTTCCATCGTATTTTTTGAGGGCAAAATACCCACTTGAGCGTCTGCCGGTAATGAAACATTCCTCGCCGTTGTATCGGACCTTGTCCCAAAGACGGAAACCTTTCACCAGGTACGGAGCCTGATTCTTCTTGCGGATGCCGCCTTTGAGGATTTTCGCCTTATGAATTTGCCGGTTGTGATGACGCAATGCCCGCGTATAGAGCATCGTGTCGCACGGTTTTGCATTTGGAGCCTTGGCAATACAGCGGGCATCGTTCACATGGCTTTTGGGAATTTTGTTCTTCTCCCGCAACAGCTTGGTGATGTACCCGTAGGTCTGTTTGACAGGAATGTTCAGTTCATCCTTCAGTCGTGCGAGCAGCGTGTTGCGCATGATGCCCATGAAGGCGGCGTCGCGCAGCGGCTTGCCGCGCTTTTTGCCTTTGTCCAATGTGATTTTTCCCTCGTGGAGTGCCTTGTGGCATGCCACGCATAAGGTAATCAGGTTGTTAGGAGCATTACCTCCAACATGACGGCTTTCAATGTGATGGACGTGCAGCCGAATTGGCTTCTTTTCTGTCGGGTGGGCACCGCAGCATTGGCATGTATAGTTGTCACGTTTCAGAACGTACTGGCGAACATTGTATTCGTCGTACATCTCGCCAAGCTGATAGTCTGTCCCTACAGGCAGAGGCTTTCCTTTAAGCATCGCTTTCAGGCGTTGTGTGTCAAATTCTGCGGTTTCCACTCTTACAAGAGTGATAGGCAAAATTCGGCAGATACGCTTAATAACAGTAATATGCTCTTGAATCTTTACTTCTACTGAAGGAGCGAGCCACCCTTTATGCTTGCTGTGAACGCGGTTATCAAATCTTGGCGCACGGTAACGAGTCTTGCGATTGCGCCTTGAACGACGGTTCTGTCTGCGCGTAGATAGCAATTCTACTACATCGTTGCGAGGAGTAAACTCTTCGCGGTAGAGTTCACGCTTTTCTGTAGATGCAGACAAGCCGACATGCTTGCTGCCAGCATCAATACCAAGAGCGACGGGTTGTTTGTGTCCTGCACTGCCGTACAGGAGCTTAATAGTAAACGGTGTACGTTTTACAACGCATGCTTTTTGCTGCTTTAACAGCAGACGAGCCTTTCCGGGTGAGCACGGCATCAAGGGCTCGCCGTGCTTGTTAAGTACATACACATATTGCATGATACCATGCTCCTTTCGATAAATTAGCAGCCAATAAAAAGCTGTTCTCTCCTCCGAAGAGGGTAAAAATCCTTCCCCAAGGTTATAAACGGCTTGGTACAGCCACACCTGTCGGCTTTGCCTCAGCTTTACGTGATGTGTTGTTGTCTTAGAGCGCACAGCTAGGATTTACACCATGCGGTAACTGTCTATTCGCTTATAACGGGGCACAACTTAATGTGCAAAGGGTAGTCAACATATCCTTGCGGACACTTCTAAAGCACGGACTTGCCGGAGCAAGCCCGCGACTTTAGTCGTGGGTTATTGACGTGTGTATCTCCGCTCTGGACGAATTTCTTTGCCTTAATTATAGCACATTTCGGGTGCTTTTTCCATACAGGAAAGGCAAAGGGCAAACTGCAAATGAGTTGAGGGATTTGGTCCATCTTATTCCCAAAAAGTTGGAAATACGGACACTTTTAGGAATTGAGTTGCAGAAAATACGGACAAAAACTGCATCTCCTCCGAAAATTGCGTAGCTGCTGGAACTCAGGGGCGCGGGGAAGGTCAAAGCGTAGCTGCTAGGGCGTAGCCGCGTACAAAATGAGCCTGCTTTTGAGAAAAACCTTGCAAAAAAGTGCGATTTGTGGTATAATACACAATAGAAGGCAGGAGGTATAGACTCGACGGTGCCATCGATGATGGCCTTGCAAGCCGGTGCGGAGTAAACACCAAAACCTTCGACCCGTCAATGACGGTTGCGGCACTTAGATGTGCTGCGCTGCAGAGATGCAGCTTCCTTCTTTCTATCAAAGTGAGAACCCCTTGTTCCGGTCATTCGGTGCAAGGGGATTTCTTTTTGCTTTTTTGCTTGCGTGTTTGTGCGAATTGCATAGAATAAGAATTGTACAAGCGGAAATGGGTCTGGCGGGTTCTCGAACCTCTTTCTCTTTCCCGCCAAATAGAAAACCTTCCTTTCTAAGTGCGATTTTTTGCATATGCCATCATGTCTGCCCGCTTGTACATCCTATCCTGCCGGTCACCGCCTTTGGCTGGCAGTTTTTATACCGTGGCTGCATATTTGTGGTCACGGTTTTTCTTTTGAGCAATTTCTCAGGCTTTGCCGCTCTTTGGGACGACACTCCCCACATGACGTGCGGCTGGCAACAGGGGGACTGCACCCCGGATAATAGCGTTCAGAACGGAAACGGCACTGAAATCGGAGAAGCACACTATGGGTTGGTATCATGTCAACTATTCGGAAAAGGTATTAACCTTGGTTATGGCGATGACATCCGCTACATTGAGGAGTTTCTTGCAAAGAACGTCCCCTCGAAAGAAGAGTCTTAGAGACTGTGGAGTCCATGAGAAAGGAAGGGCAGCTTTTACAGCACATCGGATTGCGACGGAAACGCCATGATTTTCTGCGATATCCAATGGCCACAGAAGAAATTCGACGAAAAGTTTGCCACGCTGACCGAGGAAAAGCTTCAGGCACAACTGCGCGAGTTCATCGTCAATACGACGGGAGACCCGAAATATGCAGAATACAACCTCGAATACTGCGAGGAATACATCAAATGCGATACGCTGCCCGAATAAGGCAGAGAGGAAAAAATCATGAACAATACAATCGTTTCTCCTGCCGAATATTTCGAACAGGTAAAAAGCCGAAAGCAGACAATGACGACTGCCGGACTTTCTCAGCTATATGAGAACTGCCTTGCTCTTCTCGAAGAGTATCAGCGTTCCGGACAAATTGCTGCGCAGAAAAAGCTGCTTTTCCACATCGACAATATAACACGAGAAAAGAAGCTGCTTGACCTCGGCATTGATACCTTTGTCTACAAAAGCGATGTGGACGATTTTATCCACATGGTAGACAACAAGGTCGTCAAAATTGTGGAGCTGGAGAATTATCAGCGACGGATTCCGGAAGAAATCATTCAAAAAATCGAGTGCTGCAAGGGCATTTTCGATAAGATGTATGTAGTCTTCACGGATTACACAAAACGCGAAGAGCGAAGAGTCGAGGCCATCAAAAGAGAAAAAGACCCCATTCTTTTTGGAACTTTCCAAGATACCGCAACAAGAACCGTGGTAGAACGCTTTTATTTCATCGGTGATTGGACGGATGAATATTGCGATTTAACATTGGATAAGATGGTTGCCGTTGTCAAAGAAAAGGCCGACAGGGACATCGTAAAGAAGTTTTCTACGCCAGAAAGCATCCGCGAGTTGAGCGACCAGCTTAATAATCTGGATGAATCCATGAACGGGTTGTACCACCAGCGCGAAAAGGCTCCCGCACCCAAGAAAGGATTTTTCGACCGAGTACGCTCTGCATTTCGTTCTCTGAAAGGAGAGTCAACAACCCACGACTAAAGTCGCGGGTCTCCTTGCCCTAATTTATGAAATGGCAAAAGTGGATTTGACCGAGGGTGAAGTCTATTCGCGACTTCGCTCTGTTTCTAATTCAAAAGAAAACGATATTTACGATGCTTTACGTTCCTCCGATATTCCTTGGGACTTTTCTTCTCCTCTTACTTTGCTTCGTGTCGTTCGCACAGAAGCAGAATTGACACCGCTGGTTTTTACAGGTGATGCAGAAACCGTCAACTTTATGAAAGAGGTTGCGGAAGTAGAAGAAGGGAAGAGATGTGATTGCTGCGGTCAACTTATCACAACGCCCTTATGGGATATGCCCTATGGTTCGTTGTGTGATGAATGCAGCAAGCGCATTACCGAACAGGTTCACGGCAAGTACGAAACGCCTTGGAAAAAAGTAGAACAAGGGAGAGAAGAGCGTTCCACTCCTTGGTGGTTTGACCTTTGATGTCGAAAAGAAAATAAATGATTAAATCAAAGAATAAGCCCCAAAGCGCGAGGAGAATATGCAACCGATAATAAAAACTAACGCTTGGTATACGCTGGTGACAGGCAAAAGCGAGGTCATCAACGCATCGTGGTGCAAGCAGCAGCTTGCCAGGATTCTGAAGAAAAGTACCGATGCAATCATCCTGTTCGATGTTACCGGCAGCTATGCAGCGCTTGTTTTAGACCACGACAGGCTCATCCCAGGACAAGTACCGATGGCGGTCAAGCAATATAAATCTACTCCGAAAGGTTTTGTCCTTGCACATACCGTCAAGGTCGATGTCGAGGATTCGCAGGAACCCCGGCTTCTGGTTTTCGATGTTAGCCGCGTGATGGCGGTCTCGTGGAAGAAAGGCATTGCCGCTATTACGAAAATTCTGAAAGTCTGGATGATGTGCGGCGAACCGCAAGCAGAACCAATCTGGCTGTTCCTGAACATCGACCCGTATGGTTTCGAGTTGTCGGATAGCGAGGGATGGGAATGCCTGGAACGCATTGTTAAGGAAAAGGAGTTCAAGGTAAAACCTGTCTTCCTCACTAAGGGCAAGACTGAGCGAGAAATCAACGAACACCTGCACATCAAGGCGTAACGGCGGAGGAATCCGCTAACTGTCTTTTCAAAGCGGCCTCCACGGGGCGGACAGTGGGCAACAGCTTTTGCTGGCGAACGGCTTTCAAATCAAAACAAAAAATTATCATAAACACGGAGGAAATACTATGACTAACGAGCAGCTGAGAATCGCATTAGTTGCAAACGCCGTTACCCGCTCGAACCGTATCGGCTTCGACTTTCAGGACCCGGCAGGCAAGACTCTTGACGAGTACACGAAAGAAGCCATGATGCAGTGTGTCCGTGTCGCGCAGAAGATGCGTCAGCCGGGCCTTGATAAGGAGTTGGCTGGACAGGTTTTCCCCATCTACACCATCGGGAACTGGGCTCGGGAGAAGGTCGTCTATGACTTCGACAAGGATTTTCAGGAACTGCTGATGGATACGGACGACATCGTCATCCACCACGAGATTCTCGAACGCCTCGCATTCAAGGACTTCTATCTGCCGCTGTATGACAGCAAGGATTACTGCGGTATGTTCGTACATATCGAGTTCGAGCCCAAGACCAAGGATACGTTTATCGGCATCGTGTTGGTCGGTGGCGTTGCGAATGAGAAGGAGAACTATGCGTTCCTGTCTCTGCCTGCCTGGATTAAGGAGGGACAGACGCTGACGGAAGCAACTCGGAGCACAAAGCAGTATATTGAGAAAGCTGCGAATCAGCGCTCTACCACCGATGTGGCGGTCCCCGATACGATGGAGGAGATTCCTCCCGTCTACAACGAGGGCACACCGTATGTTCGCCTTGCAATGCTCTGCGCCTACTACCTCGCGAGCAAGGGCTCTGATGTACACCTCAATCCTATCAAGAAAGAGGACCGTCAGCCGTTTATGTTCAAGGGCAAGGCACAGAGGGTCAATGTCAAGGTCTTTACGGTAGGAGACCATGTGGCAGAGAAGTACAAGAATGAGGGGGACGGGAAAGCACCGCGCTGGCGTCACTACTGGGGCGGAAACGGCCGCGAACGCCGTGAGTGCAAGTTCTCGTTCTGAACAAATGACAGGGGACTGCTATGGATATAGTCAATGTCTGTACGGCGGGACTGATGCTGTCGTCGGCTGCGCTGTTTGCGGGAAACGCTGTGTACGATTACAAGTTCGGTAAGAAAACGACGGCGGTTATCCGCCAATTTGAGAGCGGGAAGCCGTCTTCTGTCATCGACGATGTGTTGAATCAGACTCTTCTCGTAATTGCGATTTGTACCGGAATTGCGTTTGTTTTCGAGGAGCTCGCCTTACGCCTTCAAAGCATCGAAGATGTGCAGGCGCAGTACATGGTGCAGTTCAGCCTTAATGTCTTTATACTGGTCAGCGTTCAGGCTATGATGTCTATCGCGTTCCTTCTTACTGCGTCCATCGTGGCAATGTTCAGGCTCAAGCGGAGAGGACTGACGAAGTTCACCATCATGACATACCTCTGCAAAATCGCAGAAAACCTCGCGGGCGTGTATGTGCTTGTCAAATTGGCTGTCAGCTACTTGCAAGCGATTTAATATCACCTAACATCGAATAAATTTATAACATTGGCTGCGCAGGATAAGTCTTGCCGCTTACAAAAAAAGGAGAACACCATGAGCACTGAGTTGGTCGCCATTGAGCGCATCACGATTCGGAAAGGGGACAGCAACGCGGACGATATCCGCAGCTGCCTCGCACATTATCTGCTTCAGTTTATCAATTCCGCCAGCATTGAATCTCTGTCGATGCATAAGCTGAGCATCAAGTTTGATGGCAAGACGGTATTGTTTGTTCAGGACAAGACCGGCGGCGTGGGCTTGAAAGGCCTTGACACCGACTGGCAGCACACGCCGGAAATGTCCGCAATCCTTGACCAGTTGGTGACGGATGTGGATGTTGAGGTGCTCCTTTCCTATGAGATGATTCACTTTTTCAGCACCGAGAACTTCTACGGCTACAATTTCTGGAGCGAGGTGCTGCAGGAATACGGCTGCGAGGCGGTTCGCTACAAGGGCCTCGAATACTACGATGTGGAGAGCAATGTTGTCATGCTGTCCTTTGACGGCAAGGAACTCTGCGACAACCCCGACTATGTGCCGGAATCGGCGGTTAAGGATATCCATAAATGGTTCTGTTACACCTTCGAGATGTCGCTCGAACCCGATACGCCGTTCAATGCCGCACAGGTAGATAAGATGCTTGCCGCTATCGAGTCCGTGCATGGCGTCTTTGGCAGGGAAGAGGACGATGTTGCGGATGTGGGGGAGGATTACCTGTCCATCTGCACCGGCGTGACGCTGACCGACAAGGAGGTCCCGGCGTTTGCCGCGTTCCTGCAGGCAATGTCAGATGTCGCCAAAGAACTCGACACCACGCTCGACTATACCGCCGAGTTCGTCCCCGTCGGGATGGAAACCTTTGCCGCCATGATGATGGATAACGACAAGGGCAAAATCGTGCCGAGATATTACCGCTACTGATACGCCAAAGCCTCACCTGCAAATGGTGAGGCTCTTTTTTTGTATGGGAGAGAACATAATGATATCCAAGGAACTCTTTTGCAAGACGATTGCCGACATCCAAGAGCAAAACCGGAAAATCTCAGAGTTTGACCATGCGCTCGACAAAATCTGCGACTCAGCAGTAGTGTTCGATGCTGACGAGTCAGCCGCCGCAAGCTTGCGACTTCAGTCATGAGTTGGGCGGCTTTTCTCTTGATGGGAAATGAAGAGCACACCCCGTCTATTGCTTCAAAGCTTAGGCGGGGTAAGCTCGTTTCTTTGGTCAAATATCGGAAAATACAGTTTTCCTGTTTATTCCAACTCGGATATTGCACATATGTGCGAATTGCATACAATAGAATTGTAGAATACTTTGAGGGAGGTGAGTGCTTTGAATATTACATCCAGCTATCAAGTCAGAATTGTCAACTGCAGTGTCAACCTTAACGATACGGTTCGTGTATATCGGGAAGCACTCTCCTACCTGATTGGTATTGTCAACGAGAACTGGGATGCTGTAAAAAGCATAACCACCGGAGCTTTGGAGCAGCGACGCTATATTGAAAAGTTGGTTCATGGCAATAAAAACCGTGAAGCCAAATATCCGGAATTCGATAAAAAGTTCCGTAAGTATCCTTCGTACTTGCGCCGTGCAACCATTACAGCTGCTATCGGTGCAGTGAGCAGTTCCCGCAGCAATAGCAATCTTGCTAATTGGGAAAACACCGACAAGCAGACGGCTGCGCCTACGCTTCAGATTGATAGAAAAGCATTTCCTACATTCTTCCGCGATGATATGTTCGAGGTGGAAGGCGCACCCGAAAAAGTGAAAGTTCCAAAGAATCCAAAAGCAAAAGACAAGCTTACACCGGAAGAAAAGAAAATTGAGAAAGAAAAACATCAAGCTGCTCAGTTAAAGAATTCTCAAAATGAGATTACAGCTCTAAATGACAAACATACGGTTCACCTGAAAGTCTACCATAAAAGCGACTGGGTGTGGGCCACTGTCACTTTGCGTAAAACCGATATTGCCTATCTGCGCAAATATTGGATGCACGCTTGCGCCTCTGCGCCTGTACTCGAAAAGCGTTTCGGTAAATACAGCCTGCGCTTTTCGTTTGAGGAAAATATACCCCTTAGTAAAACGCCTATCAAAAAGCAACGAATCTGTGCAGTCGATTTGGGTCTTAATACAGACGCAACTTGCTGTATCATGACCGCAGATGGAACTATCCTTGCAAGAAAGTTTATCAATTTTGCAAGTGACAAAGACCATCTGTATCATGTGCTCAATCGCATTAAGAAGTTTCAAAGACTGCACGGTTCTCGCGAGGCACATAATTTTTGGGCATATGCCAAACGCATCAATGATGAGTTGTCCAAAAAGATTGCCTCTGCCATTGTAGAATTTGCGGTTCTCTATTCTGCTGATGTAATTGTTTTCGAGCACTTGGACTTCAAGGGTAAGAAGGCATCTTCCAAAAAGCAGAAGATTCAGATGTGGCGAAAGAACGGCATCCAGCACATTGCGGAGCATAAAGCACACCGCTACGGCATCCGTATTTCGCATATCTGTGCTTGGGGCACAAGCAAACTTGCCTTTGATGGCAGTGGTGCCCTGAAGCGGGATGAAACCAATCATGCCCTTGCAACTTTTGCAAACGGCAAACAATACAACTGCGACCTAAGTGCGAGCTACAATATTGGCGCTCGCTACTTTGTCAGAGAGTTGCTAAAACCCTTGCCAGCGATGGTGAGGTCTCAGCTTTCGGCTAATGTTCCGAATGCTGAGCGTAGAATCCAAGTTACACTTGCCACGCTTAAAGTTCTGTATCCTGAGCTTAAAAAACTCAGTACACAGGCAG
>ENA-OQKH01001036-OQKH01001036.1-human-gut-metagenome-genome-assembly--contig:-NODE-1036-length-13383-cov-3.522471_pt1 | contig 13383 bp, 10 predicted proteins | sample MGYA00242645_ERZ504791 | MGnify/ENA primary metagenome ERZ504791 (study PRJEB26092, sample SAMD00036388) | human gut metagenome | host: Homo sapiens | study: EMG produced TPA metagenomics assembly of... | reverse complement strand
CATCGGGATAAGACACAGCATTGCGTAAACTTTTTTGCCTACGAGGTTCGTTCTGGAAATTGCGAACGCCAGCATACCGGTAATGAGCACGCCGCCGACCGTACCGATGACGGTACGTGCGATGGTGATGAAGTACGCCATCCAGATCTTCTGGTTTGTGAAAACCAGCTCGTAGTTTCTCCACGTAAACTTACGCGGGTAGATGGTCAAACCACCAAGGGTGGTATCGTTGGAGTCGTTCAAGGAAATCGCAAGGGAATTCAGGAACGGGTACAGCGTAAGGACAAGAACCAGAACGATGGTGACGATCATGATGATATCGATCACGTAGTCGCTGGCCACGCGCTTGGCGCGGATTTTGTTTGGATTTTTTGCCATCTCTCTGTTCCCCCCTTAGAAAAGCTGTGCTTCGCCGAATTTACCTGCTACGTAGTTGGAACCAAGGAGCAGTGCGAAGTTGACGATGGACTTAAAGAGACCGGCCGCTGCTGCGAAGGAGAAACGACCCTGGCTGACACCCAAACGATAAATGAAGGTATCGAGCACGTCTGCGTATTCTTTCAACATAGAGTTGCCCATCTGCTTGGTGAGCATCATGATCTGGTCGAAGTTTGCATTCAGGATGCCGCCGACCTGGAAGATGAACATCAGGATGATGGTCGGCTTGATGGACTTAATTGTGATATGCCACATCTTCTGTGCGCGCGTTGCGCCGTCGATATCAGCCGCTTCATACATATCCTGGCTGATGCTCGTGATAGCGGAGATGAAGATAATCGCGTTCCAGCCAAGCTCCTTCCAGATATCCGTGCACAATGTAATGCCCCAGAAGTACTTGCCTTCGGTGAAGAAGCCGATTGGTTCTTTAATGACGCCGATCCACATGAGGAACTCATTGATAGCGCCGCCGTCGGTGGACATGAGGTCAAACATCAACGTTGCACATACAACCCAAGAGATGAAGTGCGGCAGGTAGCTGACGGTCTGAACCGTTTTTTTCAGCGGCTGGAAGTTCATTTCGTTCAGCAGCACTGCGAAGAGAATCGGCAGCGGGAAGCCAATGAACATCTTAAGGGCGCTGATGACCAGCGTGTTGCGCATGGCCAGTCCGAAGTACTTATCGGCGAACATGGTCTGGAAGTGTTTGAAGCCTACCCACTGGCTGAAGCCCGGGAAATCACCGAGCTGGAAATCCTGGAAGCCCATAACCACGCCGTACATCGGTACGTAGCTGAACAGGAGGACTAAGAGGATGCCGGGAACTAACAATATCTGCAGATCCCACTGGGCAAGCATTCTGGAAAAGACGTTCTTTTTGCGTAAGACCGTATTTCCACTCGCTTGTGCTTGTTTCAATCTCATCACGCTCCATTTCCACAAAAGATGGAAAAATTTTTACAAAAAGCAGAACTCAAAGTCTGCTTAAAGCCAAAATTTTTTTGAAACCGACTGCCTTTTGCAGTTTTACGGTTTTCTCGTCGAAAGCCCTGAACGATGTTCGGACGGTTTCCAAATTTGTCTAAATCTCCGCAACAACTTCTTCAGGAATTGTTCATATTATACACACGCATTTGTAACAATTCAAGGACAAATTGCGCAAAGCATATTGACAAATTATGCAAACCGTGTACAATATAAGTACAAAAAGCAAATTTTATGGTGAAGCTGGTGGGCAAATGTCACAAAGCACTATCTTAGACACACAAAAATGCGAGCATGAAACCGCATCCATTTTGAACAATTTTGCTATAGCCTTCGGAAAGGTGCATTGGGGCCTCCCGGATTTCGAAAACTTGGATGAATTGTTCGAAAATCAGCAGTTTGTTTTGATGCTCTGTGTCAAAGCTTCGTCCGAGAAAAGCGATGTATATTTTAACAACAACATTTTTAATATAATTACCGGAGGGGTGATTTGTGTGCGCCGCAGCGATAAAATCCTTTGGAATCACTGCTGCTGCGACAACATGCAGATTCTCTGGCTTCCCTTTACAATGGAATGCGTTTCCGACTGTTCCTGCGAAGACGCCGATGTTTTAAATGACTTTTTGTGCGGAAAGCTGAGCCCTGTCGGTTATAATACACAGCTGATTGATTACAGCGACTTTCTCAGAAAGCGCGTTTGCAGCTATGCCAAGTGCTGCCTGAACCAAGTTCTTTCCGGATTTATACTGGACTGCATTTTTACCCTTAAGCAAAATTACGACGGCCTCACCAACAAGGACAAAATCACCCAATACCTGCTCGACCACGCAACGGAGAAAATCAGCGTGCCGGAGCTTGCAAAGATGATGTCCGTTTCCGAGCGCTCGCTTTTCTATTTCTTTAAGAAGAATTTCCAGACCTCGCCGACCGATTTCATCAACTGCGTGCGCATGAACGCCGCCGCAGAGCATATCCACCGCGGGTTATCCGTGAAAGAAGTGACCGAAATGTACCACTTTTCGGAATCTTCTGCGTTCTGCCGGTTATTTAAGAAGTACTTCGGCATCACGCCGACGGAATACCGGCAGCTGGCAGAGAAATCGCAGCTGAAAATCGTCTCGCGGGACAAGCTGAAGGATTAACCGTATATCTTTCACGCGATCCATAGATAACAAAACACCGTTCGTTCGGAAAAGCTCCGAACGGACGGTGTTCTTTATCTTATATTATATTGTATTCGATCAGTCAATGACCTTGTTGTCGCGATCCGGAACAATTTTTTCAAGGAACTGCTCTACGGTCATGGCGCCGAGGTCGCCCTCTTTGCGCTTACGGATAGAGATGGTGTTGTTTTCGATGTCCTTATCGCCGACAACGACCATGTACGGCACCTTTTCGAGCTGTGCTTCGCGAATCTTGTAGCCAATCTTCTCGCTGCGGTCGTCGACCTCGCAGCGGAAACCTTTGTCTTCCAACTGCTTCTTGACTTCATAGAGATAGTCGAGGTGGCGGTCTGCGATGGGCAGCAGCTTCACCTGTACCGGGGCGAGCCACAGCGGGAACGCGCCTGCGTACTTTTCGATGAGCAACGCGAGGGTACGCTCGTAGCAGCCGATGGAGGTACGGTGAATGATGCACGGGGTCTTCTGCTTGCCGTCCTTATCGGTGTAGACCATGCCGAACTGCTCAGCGAGCATCTGGTCGATCTGAATGGTGATAAGCGTATCTTCCTTGCCGTACACGTTCTTAATCTGGATATCGAGCTTCGGGCCGTAGAACGCAGCTTCGCCGATGCCGATCTCGTACGGAATCTCGAGGTGGTTGAGGATGCGCTCCATGAGGCCCTGTGCCTCGTTCCACTGCTCTTCCGTACCGATATACTTTGCACGGTCATTCGGGTCCCATTGCGAGAAGCGGTAGGAAACGTCCTCATACAGACCGAGTGTCTTCAGCATGAAGATTGCAAGCTCCAGGCACTTTCTGAACTCGTCTTCCAGCTGCTCCGGTGTGCACATGAGGTGGCCTTCGGAAATGGTGAACTGGCGCACACGGATCAGGCCGTGCATCTCGCCGCTTGCTTCATTACGGAACAGTGTGGAGGTCTCGTTGTAGCGCAGCGGCAGGTCGCGGTAGGAACGCTTGCGGTTTAAATAAGCCTGATACTGGAACGGGCAGGTCATCGGGCGCAGGGCGAAGACTTCCTTGTCCTTCTCCTCGTCGCCGAGCACGAACATGCCATCCTTATAATGATCCCAGTGACCGGAAATCTTGTACAGGTCGCTCTTTGCCATGAACGGGGTCTTTGTCAGCAGCCAGCCGCGGCGCTGCTCCTCGTCCTCGACGAAGCGCTGCAGAAGCTGAACGATGCGTGCGCCCTTCGGCAGCAGGATCGGCAAGCCCTGACCGATAACGTCGCTTGTGGTGAAAAGCTCCAACTCACGGCCGAGTTTGTTGTGGTCGCGCTTCTTGGCTTCCGCCATCATGGTGAGGTGCTCTTCCAGCAAGCTCTGCTTCGGGAACGCGATGCCGTAGAGACGCTGCAGCATCTTGTTGCTTGCATCGCCGCGCCAGTATGCACCTGTGATGGAGGTGAGCTTTACAGCCTTGACATTGCCGGTGCGCATGAGGTGCGGGCCTGCGCAGAGGTCCGTGAAATCGCCCTGCTTATAGAAGGAGATGTGCTCGCCCTCGGCAGCGTGCTCACGGATGAGCTCCTCTTTATAGTCCTGACCCTTCATGAGCTCCAGTGCTTCCGCGACCGGCAGCTCGAAGCGTTCAATCTCGATGTCTTCCTTGATGATCTTCTTCATCTCGGCTTCGATCTTTGCGAGGTCGTCGTTGGTGATGGCCTGCGGCAGCTCCATATCATAATAGAAGCCGTTATCTACAGCCGGGCCGATGGCAAACTTTGTGCCCGGGTACAGGCGGTTTACCGCCTGCGCCATGATGTGGGACGCGGTGTGCCAATATGCCTTTTTGCCCTCTTTATCGTCAAACGTCAAAATCTCTACCTTGCAATCTTCGTTGAGCACGGTGCGCAGGTCGCACACCTCGCCGTTCACTTTTGCGGCACATGCGGACTTATAAAGACCCATGCCGATGCTTTTTGCGACTTCCGCTACGGAAACGCCGCTCTCAAACTCTTTTTCGCTGCCCTTCAGGTCAACCTTGATCATGATTCTCAATCCTTTCCTAATTCTATAGATAAAATAAAAAGCCCCGGGATCCCTCACCGGGATCTCGGGGCGACACTGCGCGGTTCCACCCGAGTTCCTGCGTGTTAAAACACACAGCTCGTTCTTCCGCCTTAACGCGGCGGCAACGTCCGCCTTTTCGGTAAACCGTTCGGCGGCGGCTCAAAGGTGGTATTTCGGTTTCGCTTTCCGCGGTGCTTTCAGCCGGTGGCAACCGCTCTCTTTTGAAAAGACCTGAACCCGAACTTCCTTATCAAAGCCCTTTTCTTGTCCCCATACTATCACCGTTTTTCTGAAATGTCAACACCCAGAAAAGAGTTTTTCACACAAATTCGCAAATATCTATCATCATAGACAATAAAATGTCTATTTACGCATACAATTTGCGTAGAGGTGATATGCTTGCTTTGGGAAAATAATATTGTGGGGCAAACAACACGGTCTGTGCGCAAAGCAAAAGGCATGTCGCAAGAGGTTTTAAGCGGCTTTGCGGGCATCGCGCGCACGCATTTGACGATGATTGAGTGCGGGACAAAGCAGGCGAATTTCTCGACGATATGCAAGATTGCGGAAGCGTTTGATATGCGCCCCAGCGAGCTTGTCCGCAAAATGGAAGAAGCGGAAGAAAAGCGGGATAAATAGACCCGCAGAAAAAATTTTTCTTCTAAAAAGCAAAAAAATCGGCTTATATACTGGGCTCTTGTATAAAACAGAAAGAAACCGTAACTATTTCTTAAATTCTTTGGTTGACATATGCAAGGAAAAGAGATAAAATTGTACACGGAGTGTTTTACACTTTTTAAGTCAGCCGTGTTCCGAGCAGTTTATGCGGCTGCTTTTTGTGTGGAGCCTTCACAGGGAATAACGCACCCTGCATAACCTAATTTAGTAATTGAATATCGAAAACCTTAGCGAAGGAGGTGCCCAATGCCACAAGTACCAATTTGGGTTTGTGTTCTGATCGTACTGGCAGCCGCCGCGTGCGGTGCTGTCGCTTTCTTTGCGGGTGTGAATCATCGAAAAAGAGAAGCGGAAGCTGCCATCGGTTCGGCAGAAGACGAAGCCAAGCGGATCATCAGCAACGCGATCAAAACGGCTGCCGCAAAGAAAAAGGAAGCCGTGCTCGAGGGCAAGGACGAAATCCACCGTCTGCGCAACGAGTCCGAACGCGAGATGAATGACCGCAGAAAAGAAATTCAGCGTCAGGAGCGCCGCGTTTCCCAGAAGGAAGAATCTTTGGATAAAAAGATGGAAAATCTGGAATCCAAAGAAAACGCGGTCGAAAATAAGATGCGCAAGGCGGAGGAACGCCTGAAAGAGGCAGAATCCGTTAAGAAAAGTCAGATCGACATGTTGGAGAGGATCTCTTCCTTTACCGTGGACCAAGCAAAAGAGTATTTGCTCAAGTTACTTGAGGATGATCTTGTGCATGAAAAGGCCATTAAGGTAATGGAGTACGAACAGCAGACGAAGGAAGAATGCGACAAGCTGGCAAGAGAGATCATTTCGGTCGCCATTCAGCGCTGCGCGGCAGATCACGTATCCGAAGCCGCCATCAGCGTCGTTCCGCTGCCCAACGATGAAATGAAGGGCAGAATCATCGGCCGCGAAGGCCGTAACATCCGCGCCATTGAACAGCTTACCGGCGTGGATCTCATCATCGATGACACACCTGAAGCCATTACGCTTTCGAGCTTTGAGCCCGTAAGACGTGAAGTGGCAAGAATCGCCCTTGAAAAGCTGATCTCGGATGGCAGAATCCACCCGACCAGAATTGAGGAGACGATTGAGAAAGCCCGCCGCGAAGTGGATGCGACCATTAAAGCCGAGGGCGAACGCGCCGTGCTTGCTGCCGGCGTAAACGGCATTCACCATGAGCTTGTTAAGCTGCTTGGTCGGCTGCGTTACCGCACCAGCTATGGACAGAATGTCCTCAACCACTCTCTGGAAGTTTCTTACCTTGCCGGTATGATGGCTTCCGAACTGGGTCTTGACCCCACCATTGCAAGAAGAGCAGGTTTGCTGCATGATATCGGCAAAGCGCTCGACCACGAGATTGAAGGCTCCCATGTGGAGATCGGCGTGGATGTTGCAAGAAAGTACAAGGAAAGCGAAGCCGTTATCCACGCAATTGCCGCTCACCACGGCGACATTGAAGCGAAAACGGTCATTGCCTGCCTGGTGCAGGCAGCCGATGCCATCTCGGCAGCACGCCCCGGCGCGCGCCGCGAGAACATCGAAAACTATATCAAACGTCTCGAAAAGCTCGAGGCCGTGGCTGCATCGTTTGACGGTGTGGATCGCTGCTACGCCATTCAGGCCGGCCGCGAGATCCGCGTCATGGTAAAGCCCGAAGTGATCAACGATGAGAAAATGACGCTGCTCGCCCGCGACATCTGCAAGAAGATTGAGGAAGACCTCGAATATCCGGGTCAGATTAAGGTCAACATGATCCGTGAAAGCAGAGCGGTCGATTTCGCGAAATAACATAGTTCGTCACAACGCTCAACCGAATCACAAGCAAAGCCCTCCGGGAGAAATCTCGGAGGGCTTTTGTTATGTAAAACCGCGCGTCGGTGAGTTCTCCCCCGCCTCGGCACGCGATTTTGCTGTAAAAAAAGCAACACCTCTTAACCTGCCGACAAGATCAAGCATAAATGCTCGGATTTTCGGTGCTACGGTCAAAAGGTGTTGCTTTGCAAAATGCAGTTTTAATTGTGTACTGAAATTTGTGTTAGCTTTGATAAATGGGATGCACGAAATATGTGTAAAAAATTCACATTTTGTCGATTAAGACGCATTATCCATCTGCAAACACAGTTTATCGGAAATCATGGCGATGAACTCGCTGTTCGTGGGCTTGCCCCGCGTATTGTGAATGGTGTAACCGAAATACGAATTCAACACATCCACATCACCGCGATCCCAAGCGACTTCGATCGCATGGCGAATGGCGCGTTCCACACGGGAGCTCGTGGTCTCGTACTGCTTTGCCACACTCGGATAAAGCTGTTTTGTCACCGCATTGATAATCTCCGGGTCTTCGATGGCCATGATGATGGAATCCCGAAGATAGTGGTATCCCTTAATGTGGGCCGGCACGCCAATCTGGTGCAGGATCTCCGTGACCTGAATGCGCAGGTCGCTGCGGCTGGTGCCGTTTGACGGATGCTGTGCCGCACCGGCCAACGTAAAGATACGGTCGATGATCTCGGTTTTGCTGAACGGCTGGATGGCGTAATAATCTGCGCCGGCCTCCATGATCTGCCGCTCCAAAGTGTTTGAGGAATACGCTGCCGTGATGATAAACACCGGCTTTGGCAGTCCCTCGACTTTCACTGCGTGCATAACGCCCAGCGCATCCACGCCCGCCATAAAGAGATCCATTACAACCACATCCGGTTTTTCATCCCGTATTTTGGTCAGTAGCGCTGTTCCGTTCCTGTTTACGGTCACAACCTGTGCACCCCGCGAAGCCAATGCGTCGGTGTTTTCACGGCTCCATTCGCCGTCATCCGCACAAATGATGACCTTTATTTGCTTTTCCATGGCTTACCTCCTACGTGATTTAAATTGTGAACAAATTTTACCATATCATACACGCTATTTCAAGAGGGTAAATGAAATTTCTTTAATTTATTTGTCTTCTAACAAAAATATGTATCTTGATTTTGTTAGCTTTCATCACGCTTTCGGTTGATACACTTCTAATTTCGACAAAAATCAGCAGATAATAAAATATTTTTATTACAGCCAATATCCTGGCGAGTTTCTTACCAAAAAGATGTATGAAACAGAACGGAAACCGATTCTGTAAGATTGTGTCATACCTTCTGTGAGAAACATGGCAATGCGGCGCGAAAAAGGGACGCGTGTGCCGCAGCCCACCGTCCCCCTCGTCTTAATTTTCGTTCAGGTTTTCGAGCATCGTTTCGGCAAAAATGCCATAGCCGCGCGTAGCATCATCTACGAAAACGTGCGTCACCGCACCGACCAGCTTACCGTCCTGCAAAATGGGGCAACCACTCATGCCCTGCACAATGCCGCCGGTACGTGCAAGCAGCTCCGGATCGGTCACGTGCAGTACAAGGGTACGTGTTTCCTGCTTGCCGTCTGTGCCGACGCGCTCAAGCTCCGCATTAAACAGCCGCATACCCTCATCATCGATCGTGGCGGCGATCTGTACGGCACCTGTATGCACATTTCCGCGCGGCAGCACCTCTACAGTCTCGCCCTCGTGCGGTGCGGAGAGTTTGCCGTAAAGCCCAAGCTCCGTGTTCTGCGTCAGCGTGCCAAGGCTCTTGCCGCCCGTAAAATACCCGCGCAGGCGGCCCGGCCGACCGCTGCTGCCGCGCTCGATGCCGCAGACGGAAACGGCAGCCGGTTCGCCGCTGCGGATCTCCAAAACATTGCGCGTGTCGGCATCGCAAATGCCGTGGCCTAGCGCGCCGAACGCTTTGCCGTCTTCGGTGTAAAACGTCACGGTGCCGATGCCCGCAGCGCTGTCCCGCACCCACATGCCCGCTTTGTACGAGCCCTCGCACAAAACGGAAGTAACCTGCGCCGTAAACGTTTCCGTGCCGCGCCGCAGCGTGAGCGTGTTCGTTTCGTTTTCGGAAAGCACAGCGGAAAGCGCCGCGTTCGTCTCTACGGTATTGCCGTTTACGGAAAGGATATAATCGCCGGGCTGAATGCCGGCTTCGCGTGCAGGGCATTTTAAGCCACCGTCTGCATAAATTTCCGAAAGTGCGGCAACAATAACGCCGTCCGAAAAAAGTTTTATGCCGAAAACATCGCCGCCAAGCTGCACGGTGCGCACCGTTTCTGTCTTTGTCGTGATATCGGAAGTGGAAACGGCGTGCGCCGTTGCGTTTTCCGGCAGCGGCAGGCCGATGAGCCCGCACACGGAAAGCATCAGTAAAGCCGCCGTGCCCACGCTTGCCGCAAATGTGCGGATGCCCTCAAAAAGCGAGATGTCGCGTCGTTTTGGGGCGTGCGATTGCGGTTCATTTTCAAAATTCAAGTCTTCTCATCTCCTTGCAGAAAAATTCAGAAAGCCCAAACAAGCCTTCTGTTTTTACTTTTCCACGCGGAGAGAAAAGTATTTGCGGCAATTAAAAACACCTTTGCACAACGAAGGAAATCGTTACACAAAGGCGATCGTTTTTGGTCTGCCGCACTGCCGGGCTCGCAGCACCCGGCAGAGGACAGTGGGGTAAAAATAGGGGTAATATCGGAAGAAACGAACTGTTTCCGATTTTCGGCTCCGCGTAAACGCTGTGGGGAAGCAGCGCCCGGCTATCGACCCGGTGCGGAACGTTTAAAGAAATGAAGGAAGTAAAAAATGAAGAAGTTTGTAACTCATTCGGCTCTCTCTTGTTCCTCCTGAGTACATTACGTAGTATAGAGGAAGAATATGAAAACGAAATTGATATTTCGTGAAAAAAAGAGGAAGTTTTTTTGAAAAACATGTGAACAAAAAAGGCCGCATACTCCACAAATTTAGATTGACTTTCGGCGGAAAAGCTGTTATACTTTGGATAGTGTAATAAACAATGTCAATGTCTCACAGGTTTTCTTTGTAAGTCATTCTTTGGGTGGTTTACAGGACCTGTGTTTTTTTGTATGGCGTTTACGAACACAATCTTTATTTTTATATGGAGGTACCACAATGAACAACGGTACAGTCAAATGGTTTAACGCAGAAAAGGGCTACGGCTTCATTTCCAACGATGAGGGCGGCGAGGACGTATTCGTACATTTCTCCGCAATTCAGGGCGACGGCTTCAAGACGCTGAACGAAGGCCAGAAGGTCACCTTTGAGACCGAGACCGACCCGAAGAACGGCAAGCTCCGCGCAGCAAATGTCGTAAAGCTCTAATTGTAAATTAGAACAGCGAGATAAGAGGCACCTGTGATTGATTTCACCGGTGCTTTTTTCTTTTGCATAAGCTTCGCTTTTCGGCGCACAATACTGTGGGAAGGAAGGGATGCCAAATGCAAAAGAAAAACGAAAAGAAGTTCACCCACGGCGAGCATGTGACGATTTACCCTGATACGCCGGAGAGCGTCGCAAGCGCCACGGAGTGCACCGGCCTCATGCCCACGCCGCCGCAAAACGATGCGGAGTTTACGTCGTACCAAGACCTACACAGCATGGAGATCCCCAAAAAGCTCCCCGGCAAGCGGAACTTCGAGCTTGGCGTGTACGACGATAAGCCGGAAGATATTCAGTTATAAAAAGTCAGCCTCATCGGTCGGATTCGGCGCGATGAGGCTGGTTACTTTTTAGCTTTATATTCGCTTGTTTTACTCTTCCAGCTGTGCGGTATAAAGCTGGTAGTAGTGGCCCTTCTGTTCCATGAGCTCGTCGTGGCTGCCGCTTTCGGCAATGCCCTTATTCGAGATGTACAGGATGCGGTCACAATTTTTGACGGTGGACAGTCGGTGTGCGATGATGAAGCTTGTTCTGCCCTTTAAAAGCGCCTGCAAGCCCTCCTGCAAAAGGCGCTCGGTCTTTGCATCGATGGAGGACGTGGCTTCGTCCAGCACGAGAATCTTCGGGTCGGAAAGCAAAGTTCTTGCAAACGCAATAAGCTGCTTTTGGCCCTGCGAGAGGCGCGAGCCGCGCTCGTTTACCTGCGTATAGTAGCCATCCGGCATTTCGCTGATGAACTCATGCGCACGCACAGTCTTTGCAGCGGCGATGATCTCCTCATCCGTGGCGTCCAAGCGACCGTAGCGGATGTTATCCATGATGGTGCCGGAGAAAATGAAGCTGTCCTGCAGCATGATGCCCATTTGCGCGCGCAGCGAGTGCAGCGTTACCTTGGAGATGTCGTGCCCGTCGACGAGCACCCGGCCGGAATTAATGTTGTAGAAACGCGAGATGAGGTTGACGACCGTCGTTTTGCCGGCACCCGTGGGGCCGACAAGCGCGATGGACTCGCCCGCTTTCACATCGAGATTGAAGTGCTCCAGAACGTTGATGGAGCCGTCGTAGGAGAATGTCACGTCGTCGAACGTCACGTCACCCTTAATCGGCGGCAGCTCCGTTGCGTCCGGCGCGTCATCGACAAGCACAGGCTCATCGATCATCTCAAAGATACGCTCCAGATACGCCACGGCGTTGATGAACGTGTTGTAGAGGTTGGAAAGCTGCAAAATCGGCTGCCAGAAGCGCCACGCATACGCGGAAATGGCGATGAGCGTACCGATTTGCACGGCGGGACCCAAAAGCGAGAAGCCCACAAGGTACATAGCGCCAACGACCCATGTGGAGATGTTATTGACGGAAAACCACACGAGGTTCGAGGTGTACTGCGCCTTCATCCAGCTTTTGTACATTTTGGTGTTAAGGTTATTGTAGATCTTCGCATTTTCCTCTTCACGCGTAAACGCCTGCGTGATCTTCATACCGTCAAGGCTCTCGTGCAGGTAGGCGTTGAGGTTGGAGCTCTTATTGGAGACATCCTGCCAAGCGCGGCGCTGTGCAGGCTTGATAACGAGCACGATGATGAGGAACAGCGGGATGCCCGCCATGACGACGAGCGAGAGCCTGACATCACACATGAACATGAACACGGCGATGAGAATGAGGTTGAAAATTTCGAGAATGAAATTGATGATGCCGTTGGAGAGCGCATCGGAAACAGAGTTCACGTAGTTGATGACACGCGTCAGAATTTTGCCGTGCGGGCGGTCGTCGTAGAACTGGAACGAAAGCCGCTGCAAATGCTCAAAGAGATCCTTGCGGATGTCGTAGATGATGGCCTGCCCCACCACCGTCATGTAGCGTGAGCGCTTGACGGAAAAGAAAATGGAAAGCAGAATGGATAAGAGCATGATGCCTGCCAGAATGAACAGCATTTTATAATCGCGGTTCGGCACGGCGACGTTCAGGGCGGTCTCGATGAGCTTAGGGCCTACGAGCGCGCACGCGGCGGAAATGGCGGAGGAAATGAGCGATAAGATCGTTTTCTGTTTGTGCCGCTTGATATACACGCCTGCACGCAGCAAGTGTTTGATATTAAAGGGGGTTTCCAGCGTTTCGTCAACGTCAAAACGATTTCTTGCCATTACGCAGCACCCCCTTTCTTTTCACCGGCAATGCCGTTTTGCAGCTCATAAACCTCGCGGTAATAGCCCGGGCGGGAAATGAGCTCCTCGTGCGTGCCGACATCCACAACGCGTCCCTTATCAAGGATCACGATGCGGTCTGCACGCTTCGTGGTGGAAATACGCTGCGCGACAATGATCTTCGTGCAGTCGAAATCAAGGTGCGCAAGCTGGTCTTGAATATATTTTTCGGTCTCCATATCCACGGCGGAGGTGGTGTCGTCCAGAATGAGAACAGACGGCTTGATGGCAAGGGCACGCGCCAGCGCGATACGCTGCTTCTGACCGCCGGAAAGGCCGGTGCCGCGCTCGCCGATGACCGTATCAAAGCCTTCGGGCAGCTTATCGACGAAATCGACGCAGGCGATCTTTGCGAAGCGCTTCACATCGTCCTCGGACATTTCGGGGTCGCCGTAGGCAATGTTGCCGTCTACGGTATCGGAGAACAGGAACACGTCCTGCGTGGCGATACCGACAGAGCCGCGCAGCTTTTTGAGATCATACATACCGACAGGCGTGCCGTCCACGGAGACGGTACCGCCGGATACATCCGAAAAGCGCGGGATGAGGCTGATAAGCGACGTTTTGCCGCAGCCGGTTGGTCCCTGGATTACAGTATCCAGCGCCAGAAGAATATAAAGAAAGAGCG
>ENA-OQKH01001035-OQKH01001035.1-human-gut-metagenome-genome-assembly--contig:-NODE-1035-length-13383-cov-3.650233_pt1 | contig 13383 bp, 12 predicted proteins | sample MGYA00242645_ERZ504791 | MGnify/ENA primary metagenome ERZ504791 (study PRJEB26092, sample SAMD00036388) | human gut metagenome | host: Homo sapiens | study: EMG produced TPA metagenomics assembly of... | reverse complement strand
TTACTGATGAGGATTTTGGGAAATCGTATATTACAGAAGGATATGTATCAAGATTTCTTATAAAACTTTTTGAATCCTATCATGTCCTATTTATAGGATATAGTTATGAAGATGTTATTGTAAAATATTTAACTAGAGCTATAACCACTTACGGATCCAATAAAAGATTTATTTTAATTGGCGAAGAATCAAAAGAATTTAATCTTTTGGGAATACAATCTATTTGTTTTGGAAAAAATCAATATAATATTTTGAACCGAATTGTGAATCATTTGGGAAAGGTCAATCATAGAGGATTATTGGATTGGCAAGATGTTATAAAAGAATTCACTTTAGCTCCTCCTAAAGATGTTTCGCTTGAAAGTGAAATAGAATATTGTTTATATGATTCAAATAGAGCATTTATACTTTCGAAAAATATACATGGAGATAATTGGTTTTACTGGCTTGAAAAAAAAGGAATTTTTGATTCTCTTTTTAGTATAAGTTCTACTTTGACTGATAATAATAAAGTTTGGCTAGATTGGTTTGTTGAAGAATTTCTAGGGAAAAATGATGATTTAATAAAAAGATGTATTCTAAAATATAATAATCAAGTGAGTACGGATTTAATCATGCAAATTTTTAAGAAATCAGATAATAATCAATTTGATATAGCAGATAAAAATCTACGTGAATATCTAATTATGTTTTATGATGAAATTAAGGATGGTTTGAGTTTATATAGATTAATGGAAACAACTTATTTAAAAGGGTTATATGATATTTCATTTATTGTATTTAAAAAGATGTTTGATTGTAAGATGATTTTAAAAGATAAGTTATATTCTTCCAATAATGAAATAGAATATGAATGCAGATTTTTAGGGTTAATAGATTTTATAGATATTATTATGAAGTCTGAGGGAATTCATTTGGCAAGAATTTATCCAATTGAATTTTGGATATTTGTTAAAGATAAAATTAATTCAATATATGAAAAATACCGAATAGTAGGGATGGCAAATGAGAAATACGATCCGTTAAATAATTTTTCTTTTTCATTAGAATGCAAACGTTACTATTCTGATGTAGAGAAAGTTTTATTTATTCTATGTGATTCTGTATGCCAATTGATTGGTCATGTAGAAAAAAAGAATAAGAATTTTGCAAAAGAATATATAATTGATTGCTTACATTCAGAATCTAACCTCTTGAAAAATTTAGGGATTAAATTATTAAGAAATAGTTCATTATTCTCTTATGATAGAAAATGTAAGTTATTATTAAAATATATTGGTGTATATTCAATTGAAATGAAAGAACAAACTTTTCTTTTAATAGCAAATATTTTCAAGAATTTATCAATATCAATAAAAGACAAGTTATTAGATGAAATTGATAAAGGAAGTAAGTCTTTAAATAATAAAAGTGAAGAAGAATTAAAAATAATAGAATATGGAAAATTTAATTGGTGTACATGGTTTGCAAAGTGTGGCATAAAAGACAGTAAAATTGATGAAATAAAATCAAAAGTATTAATAAAATATCCATATTTTAAAGAAAGAGAATATCCTGAATTAAATGTGTATGATCCTGCTGTTAGTTGGTGTTCTGATAAAAGCCCAAAATCTGAAATTGAGATAATGGCGATGAATGAAGAAGAATTAATTTCTTTATTGAAAAATTTTAAAGAAGATAAATTTAACGATATTACTCGAGAAGGTTTATATAATACATTTTGCAATTGTTTGAAAACTAATTTTGAGTGGGGAATTAATATTCTTTGTAAAATTAATAATTGCTTTGAAGAAAATCATCCTATTTGGAGTAAAATTATTTCAAAAATCAGTGAATTCGATTATTCAGTTGAACAACATATGCAATTGTTAGATTTACTCATTGAAAATAATGATATAGTCAAATATAACGATTTGTCACTTTCATGGTATATTGAAAAATTGTTAGATAAAGAGCAAATCAAAGTGACATCCGATACAGTTTTAGATGAAATGTTTAACTTCTCTATGAAGATTTACGAATTGGGAGAAAAGAAGATTGGTTTAAGTTCAGATTTAATTACTCAAAGTTTAAATTATTCAATGGGAACATTATTGGTTTCATGGGTAAAACTATTATCTATGGAGGATGATGCTACGAAACAAAAGAAATATTATGAGCTGTTTGACAATCTTTTGGAGAGTAAGTCGAAATATTATAATCAAATAGTAGTTCAATTAGCAGGAAACGTTAGATTTTTCTATTTTAAAAATAAAGAATGGTGTAAAACAAAAATTTTACCATGTTTAACATCTAAAGATAGTATAATATTTTCTGCTGCTTGGGAAGGAATTGCTTATTATTCTTATAGACTTTATAAAGAATATGCTTACGAAAATCAAAATATATATTTGGAGGCAATAACTAGACTTAGTGAATTATGTGGTCTGGGTCGAAAAATTTTAGTAAGTCAGTATGTTTTATTAATAGTTCACGTAATCGATGATCCAACTAAAATGTTTATCCCATCATTCTATAAGTATGCTGAGAAGAAAGATAAAATTAATTTTATTCATACAATTACTAATTGTTTAGATAATTTAACAGATTCAGAAATATATAAATTATGGAAAAATTGGCTTAAGAAATATTGGATTAATAGAATTGAAAATATACCTGTTCCATTAGATGATGACGAAAGTGAAAAAATGCTAATTTGGTGTTTGAAATTAAAAGATTTATTTCCAGAATCAGTGGAAGTAGTTAAAAAAGGAGTTAAGTTAAAAAAAATTACTAATCGTTTCATATATGCATTAGACAAGTCAAATATTATCGAAAAATACCCTAGTGATTTTGCCGAATTATTAATGTATATTCTTGAATCAAATGTGGAGATTGAAAATATTGAATATAATATACAAACATTAATTAATAATATACATAATACTGACAAAAGAATTAGCCATAGGTTAAAAGAAGCTTTGCTAAAGCGGCATATTACTATTGATTAAATAAGAGTAATTAGAAAATTGTATTGAGTACAAAATATTTGGTACGTACTTAAAAATAGAAAAATTATGAAATATCTGATAAAAAACGCTTATTTTAGTAAAGTGAATATAATGATTATTAATCTTCATTCGAGTTTGTAAATAGTATTTGATATGAAAAAACGTCTTTAGATGATATGATTCCCTCTAGTAGACAGTATAAATAATTAAACACTGGCTATAGAAGGTTTTTGCTATAGGTAGAAAATCACAATATTCAAAAGAAATAAAAATATATACTGTAAAACGTTATCTGTCAGATTTTTATTTGGATAACATAGATGATTCCAAAATCAGTAGATGTTTCGAAAGAGATAATCCTAAATAGATATCTTTTAAGAATAAAATAACACATAAGATGGTCAAAATTATTGATAAAATAGAAGATATAGATAGATGATTCCAAAAGCTATTTTGGAAATTGAAAGAAATGAAGATATTTATTTGACAGGGTGGTTGCGAGGGGAATTCTCAAAAATCAAAAGTAAATTTAAAATGGGTGAATTAAGTTTTAATGAATTAAACAGTAGTTTAAGAAGAAAAGAATTTTTTATAAAAGAAAATTTTCAAAAATAAATAGATGTAAATTGTAAAAGTCGAGTTCTTTGGTTACAAAGAATATTGGCTTTTTCAATGTACTATATTATTTTGTGCTTACTATTTATAAAAAAGTTATTTCATATTTATAAAAATATATTATAATGTAAAAGCATTAAAAATGTAAATATATAGGGGAAGAAGGTTTGATATGATTAAATTTTTTAAAGTAAACATGGAACCTAAAAAAAGGTTGAGAATGATAGAAGTAATATTTTCAATAGGATTATGTATTGCTTCAATTATATCAATTGGATATGGCTTGTTTGATATTAATGCTAATGTTGAAAATACGCAGTATAAACAAAGTATCCAAATGACAAGAGATACTGATTTAGAAGATTATAGTGAAGATAATACGATTTGTGATGTTACCTATACAAATGGTGACAAGCGGCTAATTGTATCTTATTCATATGAAGACTATGTTAAATTAGATGATAAGACAATTACAGCATATGAATACGAAACAAAAAATGGGACAAAATTATATTTTGATCACCAAAATATAAACGATCAAGAAGTACAGTATGCCTACAAACAAGTAAGAGCTAATGAATTAGCCTCATTATTTAACTTTGGGATTGCTTCTTTAATCTTGATGTTATCCATTTTAATTATGATGTTATTTGCAAAACAATTTACAACCTATGAAAAATCATGGTTTATTTCGATCATGGTTCTAGCAACGATTTTTTCCGTAGTTTTCCCAGAAGAAAGTGCTAATGGGGTAAATGGAATTATCATTATGCTGCTTTATTTATTGGATACATTCTTAAATATTCTTTGTGAATTATTGATTTCTAAACAATCACGATATAATTTTCTTGTTTCGGTATTAGTTGAAATTGTTGAAATTGCTATATGTGTAGTATTAATGTATCGATTTGCTACAATGGCAACAACATTATTTTTCTGGCTGCCAATTGATATTATTAGTTACATAAATTGGTCAAAACATAAAGATGATGAAGAAAATGAATTAACAGTAGTAAGAAAACTAAGAGGATACCAGGAAGTTTTAGTTATCATCGGAATCGTTGTTTGGACGTTTGTAATTGGATATCTTATTAGTGGTTTAAATATTGCCACGGATTTCTACAACAATGAATTATTAGAAACATTCATTATCTATATTGATGCTTGTGCCTCAGCAGTAGGGATTGCAAATGGTTTATTTATTTTCTTTAGGTTGCAAGAGCAGTGGATTGCATGGTATATTTGTGCATTTCTTGAAGCCGTTATAAATATTATTTCGGGACAATATGTTTTATTAGTTCTAAAATTAGGCTATTTTACTAATACAACATATGGCTATATCAAGTGGAGCAGATATATTAAGGAACATACAACAGAGAAACAAGCACAAATATCATAATGTGTCTTGAGGAATGATGTTAAAATTGATAGAATAAAGTATATATTAATATGAGCAAGATTAGGAGTGAAAATATGGCTATATTAGCAGGTGATTTTAAAACAGGATTAACTTTGATTGTTGATGGTGATCCTTGTCAAGTTATGGATTTTCAACATGTAAAACCAGGTAAAGGAGCAGCCATCTTAAAAACAAAGATGAGAAACTTAAAAACTGGAGCGATTCAAGAAAGAAACTTTAATGCTTCGACTAAGTTTGAAGCAGCAAATATTTCAAGAAAAGATGCGCAATATTCATATGAAGCAGATGCTACTTTTTATTTTATGGATCTAGAAACATATGAAACATATGAATTGGCAGAGGATCAAGTAGGGGACAATAAATATTATATTATTGAAGGTTCAACTGTTTCATTAATGTTCTTTGACGGGTTATTGTTATCAGTATCTGTTCCTGAAAAAGTAGAATTAACGGTGGTTGAAACGGATCCAGCCATCAAGGGTGCACCATCTAACCAGACAAAAGATGCCGTTACTGATACAGGGTTAACATTACGGGTTCCTCAGTTCATTGATACTGGAGAAAAAATCGTTGTGTTTACAACTGATGGAAAGTATGCTGGAAGAGCTTAATAAGCTCTTTTTTAAAATTATGAATAAAATTGTATTGATTACTGGGGGGGCTAAAGGAATTGGCAAAGCAATTGCTTTAGAATTGGCAGAACAAGGATATGATATTGTAATTAATTATTTAACATCTAAAAAAGAAGCTGAGGCATTAAAAAATATGATTATTGATGATTATGGAGTACGTTGTTTGGCTATTGCAGGAGATGTTTCTAAGGAAGATAAAGTAGATGAAATGGTATCTTTGATTGAGTCAAAACTTGGTGGCGTTGATATTTTGATCAATAATGCAGCCGTAGATTTATCAAATTTATTTCATTTAAAAAATGCTGAAGAATTTAGAAAAACATTAGATGTAAATGTAGTAGGAGCATTTAATTGCAGTAAACGTGTTTATCGCCATATGATCGATCAAGAATATGGAAAAATCATTAATATCGCTTCGACCAATGGTATTAATACCTATTATCCGATGTGTATTGATTATGATGCATCTAAAGCTGCATTGATTTCTATGACACATAATCTTGCCTTTGAATTTGCACCTTTTGTTAATGTAAACTGCATTGCTCCAGGTTTCATTGGTACGGAAAATGAACTGAATGGTTATGATGAGCAATTTTTAAAAGAAGAAGTTGAAAAAATCATGGTCAATCGCTATGGTGATCCTCAAGAAGTAGCTTATTTAGTAAAGTTTTTAGTAAGCAAAGAAGCTGATTTTATTAATAATACCGTAATTCGAATTGATGGTGGACAAAAAGGAAGTTGCTAATTCAACTTCCTTTTCATATTTGATAATGCTAATAAAATAGATAATTTTCCATACTCAAAAGTTAAACCGCCTTGCAGATATAAGGTATATGGTTCAATAACTGGGGCATCAGCACTTAATTCAATCGTACTGCCTTGAGTAAAGCTGCCGGCAGCCATAACTTCATCAAAAGGATACCCTGGCATTGGAGCTGGTAAAACATGGACAAATGAATCAATCGGACTAGTTTGTTGAATGCCTTGAGTAAAGCTTACTAAATTCTCCTTAGATTTAAGTTCTAATGTTTGAATAATGTCAGTCCGTGGTTCATCATAGCGAGGAGATACGTTTGAATATTCTAGTTTTTCCAACATATAAGCTGTAAATATAGCAGTTTTTAATGCGTTTTTTACAGCATTGGGTGCCATAAAAATTCCTTTAAAAAAAGCATTGTTTAAATTGAAATTAGCCCCTAAATCTTTTCCAATTCCTGGAGCTGTTAATCTTTCCGCTACCATATAAACTAAATCTTGATTACCGGCTACATATCCTCCAGTTGGAGCAATCCCGCCACCAAGATTCTTCATTAAAGATCCGACAACAATATCAGCACCAACATGCCCAGGTTCTTTGGTTTCTACCAACTCGCCATAACAATTATCTACCATAATAATTACTTCATCATTTACTTCACGAATCTTTTTAATGATCCGTTCAATCTTTGCTATCGATAATGACTTACGATGCGAATAACCCCGGGACCTTTGAATTTCAACTAATTTAATATTATTTTCTTTTAAGCGTTCAATAATCATTTGATCATCAAAATCGTCATTAATTAATTCAATTTGTTCATACTTCACTCCAGCAGCTTTTAGCGACTGACTTGAATCTCCGCTTATCCCAATCATTTCCTGAAGCGAATCGTAAGGAGCACCAGACAATGAAATCATTGTATCACCATGTTTCAATAAGGCTGAAAGAGTTATGTATAAGGCATTTGTTCCGCTCATAATTTGAGGCCGTACTAATGCATCCTCACAACCAAGAACCGTTGCAAAAATCTTTTCAATCTTATTTCTTCCCTCATCATAGTTTCCATAACCGTTGATATCACTAAAATCTGAGTAAGAGACTTTGTTTTCAATAAAAGCAGATAAGATTCGATTAGAATTTGTTAGACAAATAGAGTCGATCTTTTCGTAGATATCATGTAAAACTGTATCAGATTCTTTAGCTAAAGTAAGTAGATCCGGATTTATTTGTTCAAGTATCATAAAAACCCTCCTATAAATAATACATTGTTTATTATACACATTTTTTGATTAATTGCATTGATATCTATTGAAGAAATATTAATAAATTGAGAAAATAAAAAAACATCAAGTATAAAGCAATGACTAAGGACTAAAATGTGTGATATTAAACCATTTTCATATTGAATTATTCTTGGTATCATGGTTGCAAGGTGACTTATCATAAGTTTGATATAACTATATTATCATTATTATAGAATAAATATGCTTTTAGTACTTTTAACAAAACAACGCTATTATTAATATTTTGTATATAATTAATATGGTTAAGACGATTTGTACCATGTTTAAGAAAATCCGGTTTTAAAGTTTGGTATGATAAAAGTGAGATTTCATGGGGAGATTTTATGCGAAAAAAGATAGATAAAGGATTAAAGAAATCTACATTTGGAGTAGCTGTTTTAACGCCTAATTATATGGCAGATGAAAAGTATTGGACAAAAGTGGAATTGGATTATTGTTTAAATTGGAAAGTATTAATGGGAAAACAGTATTACTAATATGGCATAATCTTACAAAGAAAGAAGTAATGGAATATAGTCTTCTTATTGCAGGTAAATTAGCGATGAATAGTGTTATGATGACACCACAAGAAATTGCAGCAGAATTAAAAAAATTGTATAAAAAAATCTAATAAACTCACATTAAAGATTATGAAAGAATATTAAAACATAACTGATGTAAAAGATTAAAAGACGAGTGACCTTAAATTGAACCCACTAAAAAAGAGATTCTTTTTAAGGTATAGGCTCCTAAATTTAAAGAATAAAAGCAGGTCTATTAGTAAATAATATATTTTTTTACTAATTAACCTGCTTTTTTGATTGGTTTTCCTTTATTGAGGAACTTTTTTCTGTTTCCATTTGTTACTGATGAACTTAGTCTTGATACTACTTTTATTCCTGCATCATTCATTTTATCAATATTATATTTTGATGAATATGCATTATCATCAATTACTTCATTTATTTCCATGCCACAGCTGTTTGCTTGGTTTACTAGCTCTTCTAAGTATTCACTGCAAAAAAACGGAATGAGACTAAAAAGACATAGAGATATGAGATTTTTTAGGTGTAGGATATTTTACTCACATCTTTGTGTAACATAATTTTATGTATAAGTATAGATTATGTGTTTGCATATTTAGACAATTAACTATATAATTTTTATAAAATATATTTAGGGTGGAAGATATGAGAGATATATTTGATGTAAAAAAATATGAATTAGAAATTTGTAATAAGTTAAAAATTCAAGATGTAGCAAAAGATTTGATGGGTGATCCAAAAACGGTTAAAAGTAGAAATACAAAATGGAATATTATCTACAAAACTTTTTATAAAGATGAAAAAACAGAATCATTTAAAATTTCAGAAAAATATCAAATTTTTCATTGCTTTGCAACAGGACATAATGGAAATCTCGTTACATTATATAGAGATTTTAATAATCTACCTAACACTTGTTTAGCATGTAAAGAACTTATTGAAAAATATGAATTAGAAATTGATGAAGATGTTGTAGTTAAGACTAATAATTTTTCGGAAGAAGAAAAAGATTTAATGAATTTTTTTAATTGGATTGTAAAATTAGGGCATTATAATTTATCGTCAATTAATTATCAACATGTAAACAAATATTTAAGTGATAGAAATATTGATGAAGAAGCTATTGATATTTTTAATTTGGGATTTATTGAAAATCAAAAGTATATTAATAGTATTTTAGAAAAACAATGTCCTAGTTTGAATAATCAATTATTGCAAGATTTACATATTTTTAATAGTAGTGGAAATTTTCAATTACTTGGAAGAATAATAATTCCGATTTATGATAGAGATGAAAATGTTATATCTTTAATAGGAAGAGATTTAACACCAACCTCAGATTTGAAATATAAAGAATTAGGCATTAATCAAGAGTATAAAGATATTTATCCTAATTTAGCACCTAAAAAACATCTATTTAATTTTAATAAAGCTAAATATTATATTCCTATAGATAATGAACTTTTTATTGTTGAGGGATGTTTGGATGTTATAAGATTAAATACTATTGGTATACATAACGTTGTTGCAATTTTGTCTAATAGAATGACGAATGAACAAAAAAGTATTTTAAAAGAAATTAGTCCAGCAAAGGTAACGGTATTATTGGATGGAGATGAGAGTGGTTTAACTGAGCAAAAAAATTTATTATTAGAATTATCTAGTTTAAAAAATAAAAATTCGTCTGGATTTATTTATAGATATACTTATTATATTGATGATACTAATTATATAGAAAATAAAAGTGATCCCGATTCTTATTTTAATAATAAAAATTTAGATGATTGGAAGGAATTTAATAAACAAAAAAAGGATTTTAGAAATAATTATATTGAAGAGTTTATCACAAAATATGAAAATGAGCCATCATTTATTATTACAGAATTATATGACGAGATTGGTGATTTTATTAACTTACGTAGTCCTACTTATATCGATAACCTGTACAAAATTATTGAGATAAAAAAACAGGGAGATATCGATGATTTTAATCGATTATTTAAATATAATAATAATGTAAAAGCATTATATTTAATGGATAAACTAAATGCAGAACACTTCTACTGTATTGATTTGTTAAATAAATCTCAAAAATTTATTAATAAATTTAGAAACTACAGTATATTTATGAATAATGTATATGATAAACTTATTAATTTACCTAAAATAAAATTGGTTTATTTTCAATCTGTTGAAAATAAAAAATTATATGGTGATAGAAGTTCAAAATTAGTTATAGATGTTTTTAATGAAAATGAAACAAAGTTATATACATTTGAATTAGATTATATCACAGGAATATTTTATGTCCTTAAAAGATTTCCACAAAGTACAGTAGTAAATAAACGTAATGAAAATAATTTTTTTGATGCAAAAGTAATTTTTAATATTTTTGATGAAGAATCACAAATAAAAGCGATGGAAGTAGTACAAAACATAGTAAATGAGGGATAGAGTAGATGATTAAAGAAGAACAAATATATGACCCTAGCAATGTGTACCTAGCATATCTAAGAGTCAAAAATAACATTCAAAATGAGGAATTAATTTTTGCTCAAGAAATAGCTTATTTTGAAAAGGATTTAGAAAGAAATCTAAAAGAAATAAAAAAAATTTAAAAAATAAGAAATATAAATTCGAAAAATTTGATTATGTTTTGAAGTTTAAAAAAATAAGCAAAAATGAAATTAGTTATAGACCATTAGTTCGGTTTAGATTTTTTGACTTAGTTTTAATGCAATCGGTTTTCAATGTGGTTTGTGATAGTTTAAAAAATTTTTTACCTAGCGAAAATTATGGTGTTCAACTTTCTGAAGAAAATAGCCAGTATTTGTATAAAAATTGGTTGTCTCAATATAAAAAGTTTACAAATCAACAAAAAGAAAATTTATCAGAAAATACAGTGTTTCAATATTCATATGAGTATGACATAGCTCAGTTTTTTCCTTCTGTTCAACAACAACATTTAATTAATCAATTAAAAGATTGTTTAAAAATTAATGAGGAAAGTTTAACTTATTTTTGGATAGAAAAAATTATAAAGCATTTTTGTGAAGATAATATATCGGATGAAACAAAGCCGTTATTTAAAGAATATTTTAAAAATATGAAAGATATTTTAGGTGACGAAGTAGCCAAGAATTATAGAAATGATTTAGGATTACCACAAGGACCATTATATTCCGCATTTTTAGCATCTTTTTATACAAAAGATTTATTAAAAAAAATCAGAAAAGGTGTAAAGGATAATTGGGATATTGATTGTGAGATATTTTCCTATGTTGATGATGGACGTATTTATTTTAAAGATTATATCTCTGAACATGATAAAGAGGTTGAGAAGGATACAAAAGAACATAGTAATAGAGATAGTAACATAAACGTTGAAAAGTATAAAGGTATTAAAACGATAGTATGTGAAGCTTTAAAAAGCATAAATAATGAAAAAATTAATAAAAAAGTAATCAATCTTAACGATGAGAAAAGTTGTTTAAATGCTATTGATGAAAAAAGTATTGTTTTAAAATTAAAATATTTAGAAAATGAAAGTTCATTAGTGAATAATTCGATTAATCCTAATTTTGATGTCGAGCAAGATACAGTAGAAACTGTATTACAGCGGCATGAAAATATTAAAAAATCAATTAATTTAATGTATAGTAAATTGAAGTTTGGAGAAAGTAATCAAGATAGTGAAATTAATAAGTTAAAAAAGACTTATTCAACTTATACAAAAAGAAAAGCAAGTTTTTTAACTAGAAAAATTTCATCAAGTGAAAAATTTTATGAATTAGTTAATTTAATATTTTCTGAATATAATTCGAAGGATGATGAACTATCTGCTAACCTATGTGATTTGAATTATTATTATGCTTTATGTAATATGTTAAAGAATGCTGAAAAAAACTCATACAAAATCAATTATTTGTGTGATAAAATAGAAAAAATGTTGGAATCATATGAGATTCTAGTTAAAAATAAAGAAATAATGTTGTATTATTATTTAACCACAATTAAAGCAATTCATTCAATTAATTATACTAATAGATTAGCTGAATTAATTGATATGTGTATCAGCAAAATGAATAATAATAAACTACTAAATAAAAGTAAATATTCATATAATAGTGAAACGTGGTTTCAATATACTAAAATAACAAACGAAATATTTAATGATACAGCAGACATAGATATGGAAGAACGTGCAATTATTTATTATTTAAATTATCCTTTTGAACTTTTTAATCCTAAGAATTGGTTATTAGATTTTTATGTACCTACATACAAGGAAAATAGAGATCAAACTAAGTATTCAATTGTAAAAAAATATAAGTCGTTAACTGATAATAATACTAAATGGAATCATGAAATAATCATTCATAATTTAAATTGTGAGTTAAAGGACGAAGTAACTTCATATATTAGGCTAGATGATATAAATTTGGATTTATATACAAAAATTAAAATTTTATATCATTTGGTTGCCTATTGGAAAGACGAATTAACTTTTAATAAATATATCAAACCAGCATATATGATTTTAGATAATATTTATATAAAATCAAATTGTAACGAAATACATATCATAGATAACACAAGCAATTTTTTTACTGAATATCATTTATATAAATTTGGAATTACTTATAAAAAATATTTCTTGGAGTTTTTTATGAAATTATTTAATTTTTCCCTGACACCAGGTTTCGCAGCTGAAACATCTGCTGATGTCAGATCCTCCCGCTCTGGCAGATGAGGACTTTCCGATATGTGCGAACTTTCTGAAATATGCGGACCTTCTTCATAATAACTTCCACATACAAAGCATCTCATCCGTTCCGTTTTTTCACATATATTTGTAGTACTGCATACGGGGCAAACCCATTTTATCTTCACTAGATTGCCTCCTTATTTTTTAATCAGGAAATTCATCATTTTACAGGTTTGAGAATTCATAGAACGTTCTATTCCGTTAATCATAAATTTGTAGCCTTTGATACCGCCCATTTCAACTCTGCCTAAAAATGTAATATTTTTTTCACCAAATAATTCTGTATTTTTTATCAATTTACGTCAGAAACTATCTTATAAAACGGTATTTTCTATTTTTTATCTATAACTTTCTATCATTTCCGGCAGTC
>ENA-OQKH01001022-OQKH01001022.1-human-gut-metagenome-genome-assembly--contig:-NODE-1022-length-13515-cov-5.791264_pt1 | contig 13515 bp, 10 predicted proteins | sample MGYA00242645_ERZ504791 | MGnify/ENA primary metagenome ERZ504791 (study PRJEB26092, sample SAMD00036388) | human gut metagenome | host: Homo sapiens | study: EMG produced TPA metagenomics assembly of... | reverse complement strand
CACTCTTTCCCTACACGACGCTCTTCCGATCTGCCAGCTGGTGCGCAAGGTGAACATGTTCCCGTTGGAGATCGTGCTGCGCAACGTCGCGGCCGGCCACTTCTGCTCCCGTCTAGGCGTGGAGGAAGGTCTGCCCCTCAAGGAGCCGGTGCTCGAATACTTCATTAAGAACGATGACCTGCATGATCCGTTCGTCAACGACGACGATCTGGTCGCCCTGGGCGTGTGCACCCGCCAGGACCTCGCCGAGATCGCGCCGCTCGCCCGCAAGATCAACGAGGCCCTGATCGAGATCTTCGCCAAGATCGACGTCAAGCTGGTGGACTTCAAGATCGAGATGGGCCGCGCGTCCGACGGCACGCTGCTGCTCGCTGACGAAATCACCCCGGATTCCTGCCGCCTGTGGGATCAGAAGGATCACTCCGGCAAGGTCGAGCACCTTGACAAGGACCTGTTCCGCCGCGGCCTGGGCAGCATCATCCCCGCCTACGAGGAGATCGAGGAGCGGCTTGCCGAGCTCGCCAAGTCCGAGGGCATCGAGGTCACCGAGTAATTCATCCAAGCGCAAGTAGCAGAACATAATGTTGGCTCCCCTCCAGAGGGGAGCCAAAGTTCTTTCACCACGCCTCTTCATTTTTTGAATAACTTCTTAAGAAAGGATTCCCATGGTTTTTCGCGTGTACGTGGAGAAGAAGCCCGGCTTCGACGTGGAAGCCCAGCAGCTCGGCACCGAACTGAAGACCATCCTCGGCATCGATGGCCTGCGCAAGGTGCGCATCGTCAACCGCTATGACGTCGAGGGCATCTCCCAGGAGCTCTTCGAACAGGCCACGCCTACCGTGTTCAGCGAGCCGCAGGTGGATGACGCCTCCGCGGACCTGCCTGACTTCGGCGACGCGACGGTGTTCGCCACCGAGTTCCTGCCCGGACAGTTCGACCAGCGCGCCGACTCCGCCGCAGAGTGCATCCAGCTGATCTCGCAGGGTGAGCGTCCGACCGTGCGCTCCGCCAAGGTGTACGCGCTCGAAGGCACGCTCAGCGAGGCCGACGTCGATACCATCAAGCATTACGTGATCAACCCTGTCGAGGCCCGCGAGGCGTCGCTGGAAGCCAAGACCACGCTGAAGACCCAGGTGCCCGCCCCCGGCAAGGTCGAGACCATCGCCGGCTTCAACGAGATGGACGCCGCTGCCGGCCAGAAGTTCATCGACGAGCGCGGACTCGCCATGGATCTGGCCGATCTTGAGTTCTGCCAGAAGTACTTCTCCGAAGAGGGACGCGAGCCCACGATCACCGAGATCAAGGTGATCGATACCTACTGGTCCGACCACTGCCGCCACACCACGTTCGGCACCGAACTGGACAAGGTCGACATCGACGACGCCGCGGTCAAGGCCGCTTTCGAACGCTATCTGGAGATGCGTCACGAGCTCGGCCGCGACGCCAAGCCCGTGTGCCTGATGGATATGGGCACGATCGGCGCGAAGTGGCTCAAGAAGAACGGCATCCTCACCGGTCTCGACGAGTCCGAGGAGATCAACGCCTGCACCGTCAAGGTGAAGGTCGACGTCAACGGAGAGGACGAGGACTGGCTGCTCCTGTTCAAGAACGAGACGCACAACCACCCCACAGAAATCGAGCCGTTCGGTGGCGCGGCCACCTGCATCGGCGGATGCATCCGCGACCCCCTGTCGGGCCGCTCCTACGTGTATCAGGCGATGCGCGTCACCGGTGCCGCCGATCCGACCGTGCCGGTCTCCGAAACGCTTGAAGGCAAGCTGCCCCAGCGCAAGCTCGTGACCACCGCGGCCTCCGGCTACAGCTCGTACGGCAACCAGATCGGGCTCGCCACCGGCCAGGTCGACGAGATCTACCACCCCGGCTATGTGGCCAAGCGCATGGAGGTGGGCGCGGTCGTGGCCGCCACCCCGGCCGACCATGTGCGCCGTGAGACCCCGGCCCCCGGCGACAGGATCATCCTGCTCGGCGGTCGCACCGGCCGTGACGGCATCGGCGGCGCCACCGGCTCGTCGAAGGCTCACAACGTGGAGTCGCTGGAACTCGACGGCGCCGAAGTGCAGAAGGGCAACGCGCCCGTCGAGCGCAAGCTGCAGCGCCTGTTCCGCCGCGGCGACGCCTGCCGACTCATCAAGCGCTGCAACGACTTCGGTGCCGGCGGCGTGTCCGTGGCGGTCGGCGAGCTGGCCGACGGTCTGTACGTGGACCTCAACACCGTTCCGAAGAAGTACGAGGGACTTGACGGCACCGAGCTGGCGATTTCCGAATCGCAGGAGCGCATGGCCGTGGACGTGGCAGCCAAGGACGTCGACGAGTTCCTGGGGTACGCCCGCGAGGAGAACCTCGAAGCCACGGTGATCGCCACCGTGACCGAGGACCCGCGCATGGTGATGACCTGGAACGGCGACAAGATCGTGAACCTGAGCCGCGAGTTCCTGGCGTCCAACGGCGCCTCCAAGCATCAGGTCGTGCGCGTCGAGGAGCAGGAGGCGTACGAGGTGCCCGCCTCGTGGCGCGAAGGCTCGCTGGCCGACCGCATGAACGCGGTCGTCACCGACCTCAACGTGGCATCGAACAAGGGTCTGTCCGAACGTTTCGATTCGACGATCGGAGCCGGAACCGTGCTCATGCCGTTCGGTGGACGCAAGCAGCTCACCCCGAACGAGGCCATGGTCGCCAAGCTCCCTGTGTTCGGCGAGACCACGACCGCTTCGGCCATGGCGTGGGGCTTCAACCCGTACATCATGTCGAAGAACCAGTTCACCGGCGCATACCTGTCGGTCGTCGAGTCGCTGTCGAAGCTGGTCGCGGCCGGTTTCGAACACGAGAAGGCGTACCTGAGCTTCCAGGAGTACTTCGAGAAGCTGCGCGACGAGCCGGAACGCTGGGGCAAGCCAACGGCCGCCGTGCTTGGTGCGCTGATGGCGCAGGTCGACCTCGGCGCCGGCGCGATCGGCGGCAAGGATTCCATGTCCGGTTCGTTCGAGAACCTCGACGTGCCTCCGACGCTGATCTCCTTCGCCGTGGCCGTAGGCAGCATGAAGCGCGCCACCTCCCCCGAGTTCAAGGGTGCCGGCCACCGCATCGTGCGTATCGCGCCGCGTTACTTGGCCGACGGCCTGACCCCGGACAAGAATGCGCTGCTTGAGGCGTTCTCGCTGGTCGAGGAGCTTACCGACCCGTCGCATCACATCGCGTTGGCCGTCTCCACGCCGGGCTACGGCGCGACTGCCGAGGCGCTGTTCAAGATGACGCTCGGTAACCGCATCGGCCTGACACTCAACGAGAGCATCGCCGCGGACGACCTGTTCAAGCCTGCATACGGCTCGTTCATCATCGAGCTGGCGGACAACGAGAAAATCCCGGCGGCCTCCAACCTGGTCGAGGTCGGCGAGATCGGCACCACCACCGCCGAGTACGTGTTCAAGGCGGCGGGCGAGACGCTGGATCTGGCGAACGTGCAGGAGGCGTGGGAGTCCGGCATCGAATCCGTGTTCCCATACCGTTCCAAGAGCGACGAAGCCGGCAAGAGCGTCGAAACCATCACATTCGACGCGCCGAAGAAGACCGTGTACACGGGCGCCGGCGTCGCCAAGCCGCACGTCGTGATTCCGGTGTTCCCCGGCAACAACTGCGAGTATGATTCCGCCGCCGCCTTCGAGCGTGCGGGCGCGGACGTGACCACGCTGATCGTCAACAACCTGACGCCGTCCGCCGTCGCCGAATCGACGCAGGCGCTGGTGGACGAGATCAACAAGAGCCAGATCGTGATGATCCCCGGCGGATTCTCGGGCGGCGACGAGCCGGACGGCTCCGCGAAGTTCATCACCGCGTTCTTCCGCGCGCCCGCGGTCACCGAGGCCGTGCGCGACCTGCTCAAGAACCGCGATGGCCTGATGCTCGGCATCTGCAACGGCTTCCAGGCGCTCGTCAAGCTGGGTCTGGTTCCGTATGGCGACATCGTGCCGATGACCGCCGAATGCCCGACGCTGACGTTCAACACGATCGGCCGTCACCAGAGCCGTCTGGTGCGCACTCGTGTCGCGTCGAACCTGTCGCCGTGGCTGTCGCGCACGGCCGTGGGCGACGTGCACACCGTGGCCATCTCGCATGGTGAAGGCCGCTTCGTCGCCGCCGAACCGGTGCTTGACCTGCTCAAGGCCAACGGACAGATCGCCACGCAGTACGTGGACGAGGCCGGCGTGCCCGGCATGGACCTGACCGTGAACCCAAACGGCTCGCTGCTCGCCATCGAGGGCATCACCAGCCCGGACGGCCGCGTCTTCGGCAAGATGGGTCACTCGGAGCGCTCCGGCAACGGCCTGTACGTCAATGTGCCCGGCGACAAGTACCAGCCGATCTTCGAGGCCGGCGTCGAGTACTTCGCTGCGTGACGGTGATGACTGACTGATAACAGGCTGGGGCGGGAACCCGAGAAGGTTCCCGCCCCAGCCTGTTGTTGATGAAGTATGGCCTCCGCGCGATACGCGGCGGTATGAATTACTCGGCCTTTGAGGGCGCGACAGGTTCTACGACCGCCGCACCGTTCGCCACAGGAGCGCTGTCAGTAGTGTTGTTGGCCAGTTGTTGATGCACGGTCTTCGCGATGTGACGGCTGACCATGAACCAAATCGCCCCGGCGACAACCACGACAAACGAAATCGGATAGATATACTCAGCGATTCCGTATCCATACTGCGAGGAAGGCAGTACGCCACGATCGTCAAAATCCCAACGCAGCGCATAGAAAGCGACTACAACAAGCACCGAGAATACGATGGCCGCGATCGGCTTCTTCAGCACTCCGAACAGCAGAATAAGCAGTGAAGAAACCGCGATGACCGCCATGAGCGTAATGCATATGACAGCTTCCAGGTACATGCCGCCGAGCAGCTTCCCGGACTGGAGACCCGCGATGTAGATGCGCAGGAATGTCAGCAGCGACAGCCCCACCACATCCTTGTTGTGTAGACCGGCTTCCGCGGTGTATACCCGATCACCATACTGCTTCAGGTATTCTGCATAATCGCCCTTTGCTGAGGCGAACGGCAGGAAGAACGACACCGCCATCGCCACTGCGCCGACCACCAACAGCACATACGGAATGAGCTGCTTGGCGGGGAGCTTCTTCGAGACCTGTTGGCCTTGTGCTATATCTCCCATATTGTCACCTTTCTTTCCTGTGTTCTCGTATCATGTTTGATGACGGGTTGTGACCGTGCACGTGATACTGTGCACGAGTGCTTAGTCATCGGGTATCAATCACTTGGGATTGGTCGTCGTCACGGTCACCGTGTACATTCCGGCTTCAGCAGTAGGCTCATACAAGCGCTCGATGACATCTTTAGCCTGTTTATTGGCAATTTTCAGCAGTTGTGTTCGGTCTAGCCGAGCTTCGGTCTTTTTCTTGGCGTCTTCCATCGCAGCTTTAGTGTCCTCTACATCCGCTGCGTTAAAGAAGGAATCAGACTTGTCAAAGAAACGCAGTGAATCGGGATTGACGGCCACCGACTGGATTTTCGGTGCAGGTAGCGTGATAGACACTGTTTTGGAGTCCTTGTCGATTTTTATCTGGGCCTTGGCCAGATCGACCCCCGCGCGCACCTCGTATGTGTAGAACATCGTGAACTGCTTCTTGTTCAGGAACGCAATACCACCGTCTTCGTATTTCTCGAAGCCGTAATCCGTTTCCTTAGCCGTGGTAAGATCCTGAATCTTCTCCAGCTGCTTAACGACGACTTCATTGGTCAGTTCCGGTTGAGGATTGAAGAACTTGGTGATGGCACCACGAATCCATCCTCCGGCGAACATAAAGATGACGGCGACGACGACCGCCAGAACGATTGTTGCTTTCAGGCTCATCTTGAATGATGAGCCATCTTTGTCGACGCGTGCGCGCATTTTTCACCTTTTCTCTTTCATATTCTCGTCATCTCAATTCATGTGGCATCTGATGCAATCCAGTTCTGGCATACGTCTACAAAATGTATGGGCAAAACCGCGACGAGACATCAGTCGTCGACTGAATTCGAGCTGGTTCTCACCGGTTATGCAACACATTAGCGATGCACAATCAGCAACACAATAAGTATAACGTAAATATTGCGACATAATGCTATATCTGAGCTTGGTTATGATCCTTGTGCTGGCAACGTTGCCGAACCATCATGCACCGGTCGGCATCAACACGAGCCGCATAAGAAGGGAACGACAGTGACATCACCGAGAAGTTCGATTTCCCAGTATCTCCCGCGAAATTGCACGAAGCCGTCCGATCCATGTTGTCATGCAGCGCCGCATTCTCACTACGCGAAGCAAATGACACCGAAATGAAAACGACATTCACTCCTTACGACAGCGACGATGTCCTGACAGCAACCGTGAACGGCAGCGGTGACGAGTCGAAGATAACGCTGTCTGCACAAGACTCGTCGAATACAGGGGCGCGCATCATGCGCTTTGCCACCGATTTGGCTGCCCGGCGGAGAGGGGCGAAGGCCGGAGCCGTGATTGGCGGGGAACGTACAATGTGGGATATGAGCGAGCATGTGGAGCATGGGTTCGGCCCGGTGTGGGACAGCGAATCGCGGATTCTGATACTGGGGTCGATGCCCAGTCCGAAATCGCGGAAGGCGGCATTCTACTATATGCACCCGCAGAATCGCTTCTGGCCGTTGATGCAGGCGTTGTTCGCCGACCCGGCGGATCCGTCTGATGTCACCGGCGACTCGCTGCAATCCCGCCGCGCATTCGCTCTGCGCCACCATATCGCCTTGTGGGATGTCATCGAGTCCTGCGACATCACCGGGGCCAGCGACGCCAGCATCCGCGACGCCACGCCGAACGATCTGACGCCCCTGCTGCGCGATGCGCCGATCGCTCGCATATTCACCACCGGAGCGAAGTCGGCGCAACTCTATCGCAGACTCATCGAACCACGACTGGCCGCAACCGGCATCACCATCGGCATGACTCCGCTCCCCTCCACCAGTCCGGCCAACGCCTCGATGCGGCTGCCGGCGCTTATCGAAGCCTACCGACTGGCCTTCCAGAGCGCAGGCGCTCTTGAAATGGCGGATGAAACGGTCACTGGTCTCTGACGCGATCGCGGCGTGGACGGCGGCGACGGGCAATCGACGCGCCCAACCGGCAGACCGGGATGAGATACAGGAACGGCGCCGCGGCAAGACTGCTCGCCGGCGTATTGATGGTGGCAAGCGGAACAGCTCCCGCAATCGACCAGGGAATAAGCGGCGCAATGACCACCCCGAATCGTCAGACTCAGCCGAATGATATGCGCCGGAGCACAACTGATGGACGCAACGATCAATTGCGGCATTGGCTGGCGGACGGCAATCTCGATGTGGCGGTGGCGGATTTCACCGGCATGCCGACCGGCGTGGAGCTGGTGGATTTCTATCAGGAACGTATGGTGTTGGTCATTGCGAACTCGCTGTGACTGGATCTCGCCGGCGGCGGGACCGCCATCGGCGCCGGTGACCTGTCATCCTTGGAGCGCTGCCCGTTCCTACTGGGCAATCCGCAGGACATCGACGGACGCATCGGCGACATGCTGTTCCGCCGAGCCGGATTCGCTCCCGTGGCTGCGGGCCGGGAACCTCATACGCGATCAGCTTCGGCATATCCGCCTGCGACTACCGGTGGAGCGCGGTCGATGATTTCATCGACCGCGCTCCACCGGAGCATCAGCAACCATTGACAGGCATGATTCCGGCCGGAACCGTCGGATCACGCCTGATAGTCGTTGAGCATGGCCTCGATGTTGTTGCCATCGGGATCATGGACGAACGCGGCATAGTAGCCCGACCCGTAGTTCGGGCGCGGACCGGGCTTGCCGTTGTCGGTGCCGCCGGCCGCGAGACCCGCCTCATGGAACGCCTTGATGGCGTCGGCGGTCTTGGCGCGGAACGCGACGTGTGACGGCACGACCGGATTGCCGTCCTTCGGCGATTCCAGCCAGATGCCGTCGCCGTCCTCGTCGTTGGCGAAGCATACCGCAGTCGGGTATGCGGCCTTCTTGACATAGCCCAGCGGCGCCAGCAGCTTCTCGTAGAAATCGGCGCGCTTGGCGGCGTCGGCGACGAACAGTCCGATGTGATCGATCATGATGAACCTCCTATGACCATGTGGATGACTATTCCATTATCCTTGCATCGCTCGTGACGCGGGTGAATATCAGCTTTGGGTAAAGCCCCGTTTCAGGCGCCGAAATCGGTGTCGCCGGCGGCGTCGGCCCGGGCCACGGCAGCCTCGGCATCGCATGCGGCCTGTTCGATGACCCGCTCGTAGCCGGTCAACGCGGCGAACGGCATGAACTGGGCGGCCCGCTGACGACGGGACATCTGCGGATGCCTGCGCGACACGTGATGCGGCATATCGATGATGTCGTCATATTTATGCGTCTCATGTAATGCCATATGGACTCCTTTTCACGCCCGATAGCGCAATACGTTCGATACGCTCATGCACGATGGCCTCCGATCTGCCGATTGCGGTCCTGGCCGGTGGCGCCGTCCTCCATGTCCATCGCCTTGATGACGGCATTGCGGCCGAATTTCCTCTTGACCTCCAGCAATGCAGTCTGCATGTCATGCTCACGCCGCACATCACTGTTCGAAATGCCGACATGGCCATCGTCCCCCTCCTCCGCGGACGAATCGATCCGGGAAAACAGATCAAGCTGCTCGTAGCGTTTGCCGGCCGCAAGCTCATTCGCCGTGGCCACATCATCGGCGATGACGGTGAGCCGGCGCACCAACAGACGTGGATCCACGATGCGCTCGTACAGCATCGTCATCGCCTCACGGATGCGAGTGGAAGACGAGGTGAACTCCCCCAGTCCGATCGACCCGGTGGCCGGCTTGGGGACCCGCCGCCCATACCGGTCGACGGACACCGGCCCGCGATAGCTCTTGCCCGCCTGATCGAAGGCCCGTTTCATCGCCGAATCCGCGCAGGAATCCAGTTTGGTCGAGTCAAGGCTGCCGATGTCGTAGCCGACCGCGAGCGTCAGACGATTCGTCAGCACCCGCTTGCCGACAAGATCCAAGGCGAGCGCGTCCGCCATCTCCTTGACGATGAGCCGTCCCGTGGCATAGTCGGCGGGCCCGGTGAGCACCTGCCCACTGCTGATGCTGTGCGCATCCGGCTCATACGATTGGATGTCCGCAATCGTGCACGGCTCCCAGCCCCACGCATGGTCGATGAGCAGTTCGGCGTTCCTGCCGAACATGCGGTAGAGCAGATCCTCGTTGTAGTAGTCGGAGGCCCGGCCGATCGAGCATCGGGCGACATCCCCCATGGTCAGCAGGCCGGCATGCTCAAGCTTCCGGGCATAGCCGCGACCGACCCGCCAGAAATCCGTAAGCGGACGATGGTTCCATAGCAGTCGCCGATACGACATCTCGTCAAGCTCCGCCACACGAACGCCATCCTCATCGGCGGGCATGTGCTTGGCCACGATGTCCATCGCCACCTTCGCCAGATACATGTTGGTGCCGATGCCGGCCGTGGCGGTGATGCCCGTCTGCGCGAGAATGTCACGCACGATGGCCCTCGCCATCTCGTGCGGGCCCATGCCCAGCGCGCGCAGATAGGGCGTGGCATCGATGAACACCTCATCGATCGAATAGACATGGATGTGCTCGGGCGCGGCATATCGCAGGTACACGCCGTACACCCTGCCGCTCACCTCCAGATAATGCGCCATTCGCGGCTTGGCGATCACCATCGACGCCTTCAATCTCGGGGAATGTTCAAGATCCCGAGAATCACAGGATTCACCGGACAGCCGTCCGCCGGGAGCCAGCATCGCCCGCTCGGCGTTCACCGATGCCAAGCGCTGCCGAACCTCGAACAAACGTGCGCGTCCGGGAATGCCATACGCCTTCAGCGAAGGAGACACGGCCAGGCAGATGGTCTTGTCCGTACGCCCCTCATCCGCCACCACCAGATGCGTGCGCAGCGGGTCGAGACCACGGTCGTGACACTCCACGGAAGCGTAAAAAGACTTCAGGTCTATGGCAAGATACACATGCTCGCCCCGAACCATCGTCACCACCCCCTTTCGCGCTTTCGTTTCAGAGTACAATCATTATGAGACATATGTTCGATAGTATGTCGCCGCCCATGAGGCCCATCTGCCACACCCCCGAGCGCGGATGTAGCCGCCGATTGGTACTGTGGATAGGTAGCGAATCCCCTGTCCCCCATGTTTTGGAAGGAGCTTTGGCTTGTCAGCTGAACTCGAAGACATTCACGAAGAATGCGGCATCTTCGGCGTATGGGGCCACCCGGACGCCGCCCGCCTGACGTATTTCGGACTCCACGCACTGCAACACCGCGGTCAGGAAGGCGCCGGCATCGTCTCCAACGACCACGGCCATCTCATCGGGCACCGCGGCCTCGGACTGCTGACCCAGGTGTTCGGCGACGAGCGCGAGATCGGACGGCTCACCGGCGACAAGGCGATCGGCCACGTGCGTTATGCCACCGCCGGATCGGGCACCACCGACAACATCCAGCCGTTCATCTTCCGGTTCCACGACGGCGACGTGGCGCTGGGGCACAACGGAAACCTCACCAACTGCGTGTCGTTGCGTCGCAAGCTGGAGGACGAAGGCGCGATCTTCCACTCCAACTCCGACACCGAAGTGCTCATGCACCTGATCCGCCGCTCCTCCAAGCCGACCTTCATGGACAAGCTCAAGGAGGCGCTCAACACCGTGCACGGCGGGTTCGCCTACCTCATCATGACCGAGGACGCGATGATCGGCGCGCTCGACCCGAACGGCTTCCGACCGCTGTCCCTCGGCAAGATGAAGAACGGCGCCTACGTGCTCGCCTCCGAGACCTGCGCTCTCGACGTCGTCGGCGCCGAACTGGTACGCAACATCCGCCCCGGAGAGATCATCGTGGTCAACGACCACGGCTACAAGATCGTGCAGTACACCAACAAGACGCAGCTGGCCATCTGCTCCATGGAATACATCTACTTCGCCCGCCCGGACTCCAACATCTACGGCGTGAACGTGCACTCCGCCCGCAAGCGCATGGGCGCGCGCCTGGCCGAGGAATCCCCGGTCGACGCCGACATGGTCATCGGCGTGCCCAACTCGTCGCTGTCCGCCGCGTCCGGTTACGCCGAGGCCGCGCACCTGCCCAACGAAATGGGCCTGATCAAGAACCAGTATGTGGCCCGCACCTTCATCCAACCCACGCAGGAGCTGCGCGAGCAGGGCGTGCGCATGAAACTGTCCGCCGTCCGCGGTGTCGTGCGCGGCAAGCGCGTCATCGTCATCGACGATTCGATCGTGCGCGGAACCACGTCCAAGCGCATCGTCCAGCTGCTCAAGGAGGCCGGCGCCGCCGAAGTGCACATGCGCATCAGCTCGCCGCCGCTCAAATACCCGTGCTTCTACGGCATCGACATCTCCACCACCAAGGAGCTGATCGCCGCGAAGAAATCCGTCGAGGAGATCCGCGACTTCATCGGCGCCGACTCCCTCGCCTTCCTGTCGCTCGACGGCTTGGTCGAATCCATCGGCCTCAACGCGCAGGCACCCTACGGCGGACTGTGCGTCGCCTACTTCAACGGCGATTACCCGACCGCGCTCGACGACTACGAGACCGACTTCCTCAAGTCCCTCACCCCCGAGGACCGTGTCCGTCTACCCGAATTCGCGCTCTACAAGAGCAAGTACGAAGGCAACGAGTACACCACCGCGCCGACGCAGCAATAACGGCGTTCCAGCACCACAGACCAATCCCAATCCCGACACAACCCAACAAGCATCATCCAAGAAAGGTACGTCATGCCACAAGCATATGAAAACGCCGGTGTCAGCGTGGAAGCCGGCTACGAGGTCGTCAAGCGCATCAAATCGCACGTCGCCCGCACCAACCGTCCCGGCGTCGTCGGCGGCATCGGCGGCTTCGGCGGCCTGTTCGACCTCGCGTCCCTCGGCTACAAGGAGCCCGTGCTGATCTCTGGCACCGACGGCGTCGGCACCAAGCTCGTCGTCGCCAAGATGGTCGACAAGCACGACACCATCGGCGTCGACTGCGTGGCCATGTGCGTCAACGACATCGCCGCCCAAGGCGCCGAGCCGCTGTTCTTCCTCGACTACATCGCCTGCGGCAAGAACGATCCGGCGCTGCTCGAACAGGTCGTCTCCGGCGTGGCCGACGGATGCGTGCAGTCCGAAGCCGGTCTGATCGGCGGCGAGACCGCCGAAATGCCCGGCATGTATGACGAAGACGAATACGATCTGGCCGGATTCGCGGTCGGCGTGGCCGAAAAGTCCGCCATCGTCGACGGCTCCGGCATCACCGCCGGCGACGTGCTCATCGGACTGCCATCCACCGGCGTGCACTCCAACGGCTTCTCCCTCGTGCGCAAGGCCCTGTTCGAGCAGGCCGGCTATACCGTCGACACCGTGCTCCCCGAACTCGGCGGAGCCAAGCTCGGCGACGTGCTGCTCACCCCGACCAAGATCTACGTCAAGACACTCAAGCCCCTGTTCAAGGCAGGCGTCGTCAAGGGCGTCGCCCACATCACCGGCGGCGGCTTCATCGAGAACATCCCCCGCATGATCCCCGACGGCCTCGCCGCCGACATCACGCTCGGATCCTGGCCCGTCCTTCCCATCTTCGACGTCCTGGAACGCGCCGGCGACATCGACCACAAGGAGATGTACAACATCTTCAACATGGGCATCGGCATGGTGCTCGCCGTCTCCGCCGAACGCGCCGACGAGACGCTCGCCCTGCTCAAGGACAACGGCGAAGCCGGATATGCGATCGGCACGATCGTCCCCGACACCGACGGCACGCAGATCACGCTGAAGTAAGCATCCACTCCCGCACTCCCCACTGATGGGGAGTGCGGTCACAAGCGAATCCGGGGGTGGCCGGCACGCCCCCCCCCAGTCCGTCTGCAACGGACAGCCCCGCCAGCGGGGCCTGAAGAAAGGACACATCATGGGTCAGAAAGTCTTGGTCATCGGCTCGGGCGCACGCGAACACGCCATCGCGCACGCGCTGCTGCGCGGCGACAGCGTCAGCGAAGTCACCGTCGCCTCCGGCAACCCCGGCATGGAACTGGACGGCATCCGCACCACCCAAATCAACGAATCAAACCACGCCGCCTTCATCAGCTTCATGCAGCACAACCAGTACGACTGGGCGTTCGTCGGCCCTGAAGTCCCCCTGATCGAAGGACTCGTCGACGACTTCGCCGCGGCCGGCATCAAGGCCTTCGGCCCCAACAAGGCCGCCGCCCAGATCGAAGGCTCCAAAGACTTCGCCAAGCAGCTGATGGCCCGCCACAACATCCCCACCGCCCAATACCGCACCTTCGACAACCTCGAAGACTCCGTCGCCTACGTGCGCGAACACGGCGCCCCCATCGTCGTCAAGGCCGACGGACTCGCCGCCGGCAAGGGTGTCACCGTCGCCATGGACGTCGACACCGCC
>ENA-OQKH01001018-OQKH01001018.1-human-gut-metagenome-genome-assembly--contig:-NODE-1018-length-13569-cov-4.492143_pt1 | contig 13569 bp, 12 predicted proteins | sample MGYA00242645_ERZ504791 | MGnify/ENA primary metagenome ERZ504791 (study PRJEB26092, sample SAMD00036388) | human gut metagenome | host: Homo sapiens | study: EMG produced TPA metagenomics assembly of... | reverse complement strand
TGCAGAGGATGGAGTATGTGATAACTGCGGATATATTCTTCCAGAAGGAACAGAACTGGAGGAAGTGGAGTAAGAAGTATTTAAGGAGATAAGAGATGAAAATAGCAGTTTGTGGAAAAGGTGGATGTGGAAAAAGTACAGTAACCAGTCTTTTGGCTAAGGCTTTAGCCAGACGAGGAAAAGAAATTTTGGTAATTGATTCCGATGAATCTAATTATGGTCTACACCGACAGCTAGGTATGAAGCTTCCCAGAGATTTTACAGACTATTTCGGTGGTAAGCAAAATGTTTTAAATGATATGATGTTATCAAAATTTACTCATCAGTTTTTTGAGGAAACCTGGACTATAGATGATATACCGGAAGATTATTATAGTCTGAAGGACGGTGTAAAACTGATGAGCAGTGGAAAAATTCACCAAGCAAATGAAGGGTGTTCTTGTGCTATGGGAACTGTTATGACTCAATTTATCCAAAATCTCAGGCTTACAGAAGACCAATTTGCGCTAATGGATATGGAGGCTGGTATTGAACACTTTGGACGTGGAATTGATAACGGTGTAGATTTGATATTGATAATCATAGATCCATCCTATGAATCCCTACAGCTTTCCAAAAAAATCGGGGAATTATCGGAAAGTATTAGAAAACCATTTTATTACGTTCTCAATAAAGTAACAAAAGAGAATCAGGAAATGATGTATGAAGCTGTATGGAATTCAAGTCGAGTCGCTGTATCTCTTAGTGCGGATACTAGTATTATGAGAGAGGGACTGATGGGGAAAGAACTATCAGAAAAACCAGATGCTATTGAAAACTTAACAGAATTTCTACTTTCTATTTAAAGAATGAGGAGATTTACTGTGGATATATGATAAAAGAAAACCAGATTACACAGCTGTAATTTGTAATATTACATCCGCTTGACGCAAGAAAAAAGCAGTGATATACTGAAACAAAAATTATTTATAAAATAATAATAAAAACTTGGGACTATATTGTGTGATTGAACAGTTACAAAGAATGCAATTCTTGTGGAGGGTATAGGATGATACAGATTGCAATTGTTGAAGATGAAGAAATTTACGTAAAACAATTAACAGAGTATATCCGGAAATATCAAACGGAAAGGGGAAGATCAATAAAGGTTACAGTATTTGGTGATGGAGAAGATATCACTGAAAATTACAATGGCGGTTTTGACATTATTCTGATGGATATTCAAATGCGGTTCATGGACGGTATGACAGCAGCAGAAAAAATTCGTCAAATGGATCAGAAAGTAATTATCATGTTTATTACAAATATGATTCAATATGCAGTACGTGGATACGAAGTTGATGCAATGGATTATGTAGTAAAACCAGTTGAGTATTTTTCTTTTTCGCAGAAACTGGATAAAGCAGTTGGTCGTATGCGTTCTGAGGTTAAAGAATTTCTTACGATTCCGATTGGGGAAGGAGTTGTAAAGATAGATATAGCAGATATCTATTTTATTGAGGGGCAGAGACATAATGTAATTTATCATACTTCGAGAGGAGATTACTGTTCAAGAATTACGATGAAAGAACTCGAAGAAAAACTTGCGGTACATAATTTTTTTCGATGTGCAAAGGGATATCTGGTAAATATGAATCATGTAGAGGGATTTGTTGGTTCTGATTGTGTGATCCATAATGTACATATACCTGTCAGCAGAACCAGAAAAAAAGAATTCATGAATCTGCTTCTGCAAAACCTCAATATGGAATGATTTCATGCGAAATGGAGAATACTATGTTATATCAGGATATTCCAAGAATTTATACGGCAATAGCAGAGTGGGGATCATGTCTGGTTTATCTTTATATCCTAAAAAAAGAAAACATGAAATCTGTACATTTTCTTATAGGCAGTCTTTTCATGTTGGCAATGCAGAGTATTTTTTTGACTTTGACAGGCAGCGTAACTGAAATTTTGTGGATTCCCTGTATGATGATCGCTGCAGGTATGATGTATGGATTTCTTATGGTTGGAGGAAATATGAAGCCTCTGGGAGCGGCTTATTGCTGTGCCCGTGCATTTGTTCTTGCTGAGTTTGCAGCTTCGCTGCAGTGGCAGATGGTATCTAGCGTACAGACATGGGGGAATCAGAGCATCTGGGTCGAAATTCTGATCACGATGGTTATTTTTGGAGGCTGCTTTACTATTGATATTTATTTAGAAAAAGATCTTCTGAAGCAGAATTATCTTGAACAGATGACAGTAAAGGAAGTAGCAGCGGCGGCAATCATGGCTGTTGCAATCTTTGCTTTTAGTAATCTGAGCTTTTTAAATGAAAATGCACCATTTGCGAGCAGAGAACGTGCAGATATTTTTTCTATCAGAACACTGATCGATTTTGGAGGAATTGCAATCCTGCATGCTTATCAGAGCAGGATCAGTGAGTATGTTGCCGAGAAAGAACTTTCAGTAATGAACGTGATGCTGAAAAGCCAGTATGATCAATACCGAAATTATCAGGACAGCCTGGATCTCATACAAATGAAATACCATGATCTGAAACACCAGATAACGGGACTTCGTGCGGAATCAGATGAAGAGAAACGAAAAAAATGGATTGATTCCATGGAAAAGGAAATCGCTGCTTTTGAAAATATAAGCAGAACGGGGAATCAGGTACTTGATACGATTTTGGCAGCTAAGATTTTCCATTGTCGAAAAAATCATATACAGATTACCTGTGTGGCAGATGGAAAATTATTGGATCATATGCATGTAACAGATATATGTTCTATATTTGGAAATGCTTTGGATAATGCGATTGAACATGTAATTTTGATTCCAGATTCGGAAAAAAGACTGATCCATCTGACAGTATCCGCTCAAAAAGGATTTGTGTTCATCAAGATAGAGAATTATTGTGAAGCAGAAATTTCCAAAAATGAAGAAGATCTGATTACAACAACAAAAAAAGACAGTAAAAACCATGGTTTTGGATTGAAGAGTATTCGTAAAGCTGTAGAAAAATATGATGGTTCTGTAGTATTTGGAGTACAGCAGAACTGGTTTGAATTAAAGATTCTTTTACCCAGAGTATTGTAATGCTCTGGGTATTTTTGTTGCCAAGCATACGACAAAAAGGTCCGGTGGACCTTTTTTAGTATTTTGTGCCATATTTGCTGCATCTTGTGCCAAAAACGGCACGAAATAATAACCATGTTATAGTAATGCCAACAGGAAATGATACCTGAAAAAGATGAGAGAGTCAAAGGAGGAAAAAAGAGAATGATCAGTGTTGAAATGGAAGATGTTCTGGCGGTATTACAATTATGCAAACCGTATATTATCGGTATTATTGCTGCACTTGTAATTGGAATCGTAATTATGATCGCATGCCGCAGGATGTCCAGGGGCAAAAAATTTCTGATAAGAGGAGAAGCTGCGATTGCAATGGTTCTTGCAGTTGTTGTCTGCGTGAATATGATCTGTTTTGGACCAATGTCTACGTTGATTGGACTGGCAACGGGAAATGGAACTTTAAGCGATGAAACAAATGAAGAAGCTGCGGAAGTAGCAGAAGAAATTATGGAAGACGGAATTGTTCTTCTGAAGAATGAAAGCCTGCTTCCTTTAAATGAAACAAAAAAACTGAATATTTTTGGCTGGGAATCTATTAATCCGGCTTACGGAGGAGCTGGTTCCGGTGGAATTAATGATCTGTATGATATTGTCAGTCTGAATCAGGGACTTGAAAATGCCGGATTTTCTATTAACCAGGAACTGGTTGATTTTTATAACAATTATGGTGCAGATAATCCGGAAATGTCTATCCAGAAACAGAGCTGGACATTACCGGAGCCACCTGTAGATACTTACAGTGATGAGCTTATTAAAAGTGCGAAAGAGTATTCTGATGTGGCAGTTGTGGTTCTTTCCAGAAAAGCGGGTGAAGGTCATAATGATATTCCTATGGATGTAAGAAAAGCAGCATATGATAATAATTCAGATGAATATGATGATTTTCCTGAGGGAGAGCATTATTTACAGCTTTCACAAACTGAGAGAGATATGGTGGATATGGTTTGCTCAAATTTTGATAATGTGATTGTGGTTTATAATGGAGCAAATCAGTTTGAACTTGGTTTCGCAGATGAATATCCTCAGATTAAATCTGTTGTATGGTGCCCCGGAACGGGAAATGTGGGATTTAATGCACTTGGTAAAGTATTTTCAGGTGAAGTCAATCCTTCCGGAAAAACACCGGATACATTTATTTATGATATGACGACAGCTCCGTGGTGGAATAATGCAGAAAAAACGGAGTATACAAATCTGGCAGATATGGCCGTTGAAGGAATGAACGCAGGAACTGCGCAGGTGTATGCTCCGGCATTTACCAATTATGTGGAAGGTATTTATGTAGGATACAAGTACTATGAAACAGCTGCACAGGAAGGTGCGATTGATTACGATAAGACTGTACAGTATCCATTTGGATATGGTCTGAGTTATACGGAATTTGAACAGAAAATGGGTGAACTGGAGGAAAAAGACGGACAGATTTCTGTAGATGTAGAAGTAACCAACACAGGAGATGTTGCCGGAAAAGATGTAGTAGAAGTGTATTATAAACCGCCATATACAAATGGGGGAATTGAGAAATCTTCTGCAAATCTGATCGAGTTTGCAAAAACAGATCTGCTTCAGCCGGGAGAATCTCAGACTGTTACAGTTACATTCAGTATAGAAGATATGGCCTCTTATGATGAGAATAATGCAAAAGCATATGTTCTTGAAAAAGGCGATTATGTGATTTCTATCAACAGCGATTCACATACTGTGCTGGATCAGAAAACTTATACTGCAGATAAAGATGTAGTATATAAGGGAGAAAATAAAAGAGCATCAGATGATACTGCAGCAACAAATGTATTTGAAGATGCAAAAGGAGATATAACATATCTGTCACGTGCGGATCATTTTGCAAATTATGAAGAGGCTACAGCAGCACCGGCATCTGCAGAGCTGGGTGAGCCATATGTTTCTGAATATCATCTGAACAGCAACTTTGATAAGACTACATATCTCAATGATGAGGATGTAATGCCGACAACGGGAGCAGATAATGGACTTACATTAGCTGATATGCGTGATGCTGATTATGACGATCCTCGTTGGGAAAAACTTCTGGATCAGCTTACTGTTGATGAAATGGCAAATATGATTGCAATGGCTGGTTATCAGACAGCAGCCATGGATTCTGTGGGAAAAGTGGCTACACTTGATTTCGATGGACCAGCAGCAATTAATAACAACTTTACAGGAGTTGGTTCTATTGGATTTCCAATTGAAGTTGTGGTTGCTTCCACATGGAATAAGGAACTTGCACAGGCATGGGGTGAATGCATGGGCAAGATCAGTCAGGAAATGGGTGCAGAGGGCTGGTATGCACCAGGTATGAATACTCATAGAACCGCATTTGGAGCAAGAAACTATGAATACTTCTCAGAAGACGGAGTTCTTGCAGGAAATATGGGAGCAAAAGCAGTAGAAGGTGCAAGGAAATATGGAGTTTATTCTTATATCAAACATTTTGCTCTGTATGAGGGAAACGCAAAGATGGTAAGTGTCTGGTCAAATGAGCAGGCAATCCGAGAAATCTATCTGAAACCATTTGAAATTTCTGTAAAACAGGGCGGAGCAAATGCAGTTATGGTTTCCTGGAGCTTCCTTGGAGATAAATGGACTGGAGAATGCAGTAACCTTATGAATACAGTTCTCAGAGAGGAATGGGGATTCAGGGGAATGGCACTTACAGACTTCTTCCGAAACAATGGTCATGGATTTATGAATGCAGATGCAGCTTTGGCGAATGGAGTAGATGTAATGTTGTCCACATTCAACGGAGAAGAGAATAATGTAGCCAATCCGGAGCATCCGACATCTGTACTGCAGATGAGAAATGCCTGCAAAAATGTCATGTATACAGTTGTAAGCAGCTGGGCTTATGATGGAGAACACGAAGAAACAGGTATGGAAAACTGGAAAAAAGCAGGAATTGGTATCGATATTGTAGTGGCACTTCTTGCAGTAGGAATGGAAGTACTGATTATCAAAGGATATAAGAAAAGAAAAAATGCAGAATAAAAGATGAAAGCGGGATGAAAGACGGTATGAAACAGCAAAAACTGGTTGAAAAGATGACAATAGAAGAAAAAGCAGCTATCCTTAGTGGAAAAACTGTCTGGCAGACCAGAGAAATTGACAGGCTTTCCATCCCGTCCATCTTTCTTTCAGATGGACCGCATGGAATCAGAAAACAGGCAGGAGCAGGAGACCATCTGGGACTGAATGCATCCTTGAATGCAACTTGTTTTCCCACAGCAGCGACGATTGCAAACAGCTGGAATCAGGATCTGGGGGAAGAGATTGGACAGGCTCTTGGAGAGGAAGCAGCAAGTATGGATGTAAATATCCTGCTTGGTCCGGGATTAAATATTAAAAGAAGCCCATTATGTGGAAGAAATTTTGAATATTTTTCAGAAGATCCATATCTTTCCGGTAAGATGGCGGCGTCATATATTCGTGGAATACAGAGTAAAGGCGTTTATGCCTGCCCGAAGCATCTGGCGGTTAACAGTCAGGAACTTCGGAGAATGGCAATGGACGCAGTTGTTGACGAACGGACATTAAGAGAAATTTATTTGACCGGTTTTGAGATAGCTGTTAAAGAAGGACACGCAAAAGCAATCATGAGCAGTTACAACCAGATTAATGGGATTTATGCTAATGAGGACAAACATCTTTTGACAGATATCTTGCGCAAAGAATGGGGATTTGATGGAATTGTAGTAACAGACTGGGGCGGAAGCAATGACCATGTGAAAGGTGTTGCTGCCGGCTCAAATCTGGAGATGCCGTCCTGTGGGTACGATTCTGCAAGAGAAGTGATTGCTGCTGTCCAAAATGGAAAGCTGAAGGAAGCAGATTTGGATGAAAGAGTTGGAGAACTGGTGGATGCAGTGATGGAACTGACATCAGGGAAGAAGCTTTCAGATAAAAACTTTGACAGAAATGCACATCATCAACTGGCAAGGAAAGCAGCAGCAGAAAGCATGATTCTTCTGAAAAATGAAAAACAGATTCTTCCGCTGGATACAAAAAAATCCATCGCTGTTATTGGAGATTTTGCTTTTTCACCCAGATATCAGGGGGCAGGATCTTCTATGGTCAATCCAACAAAAGTAGAAGATATGTCATCGATTTTGCAACAATATGATCTGAATATTTTGGGGATGACAAGAGGCTATCAGAGAAATGGAGATGTAGATGAGAATGATAGAAAGTTTGCACTAAATTTGTCTATGAACGCGGATATTGTGATTTTCTGCTTTGGTCTTGATGAAATCAGTGAATCAGAAGGACTGGACAGAACCCATATGCGTATTCCGCAGGACCAGATCGATCTTCTGCAGGATATCAGTAAAGTGAATGAAAATATTATTGGAATACTGAGTGCAGGATCTGCGATAGAAATGCCATGGCACACCTGTTGTAAAGCGATTTTGCATGGCTATCTGAATGGACAGGCAGGCGCTTCTGCAACATTGGATATTCTGACCGGAAAAGTGAATCCATCAGGAAGACTGGCAGAAACATATCCCATCTCTTATGAACAGACACCGGCATTCCGATATTATCCAAGCAATGAGAAAACATCGGAATACCGCGAGAGTGTTTATGTGGGATATCGCTATTATGATACTTCAAAAGTCCGGGTGCAATATCCATTTGGCTTTGGGCTTTCCTATACGGAATTTACATATTCTGATCTTATCATAGAAGAGGATGGAATCAAAGTTTCGGTTACCAATACAGGTGACAGAGACGGAGCTGAGGTTGTTCAGATGTATGTAGGACTTCCTAATGCAATCGTATTCCGACCGGAAAAAGAACTGAAAGGTTTTGCAAAAGTTTATCTAAAGGCAGGAGAAAGCAGACAGCTCAGGATTCCGTTTGATGATAAGACATTCCGTTATTGGAATATAAAAACGGGACAGTGGGAAATAGAAACAGGAACTTATCAGATTATGGTAGGAGCCAGTGTTGCAGATATTCGTTTAACAGGTATGACTGAGAGAACAGGAAATAGTAAAGGGTATCCGTATAATCCGGCAAAAATGCCTTACTATTATACAGGAATCGTGCAGAAAATATCAGATGAGGAATTTCGTGAACTTCTTGGCCATGAGATACCGAACGGAAGATGGAGTGGAAATCTGGAAATTAATGATGCAATTTGTCAGATGTATTATGCAAAAAGCCGACTTGCAAGACTGATATATAGATGTCTCACAAAAATGAAAAAGAAGAGTGAGGCACAGGGAAAGCCAGATCTTAATATTCTTTTTATTTACAATATGCCGTTCCGGGGGATTGCCAAGATGACCGGCGGGGCAGTCAGTATGGAAATGGTATATGGAATTGTCGATGCTGTGAATGGTCACTTTATGCTTGGAGTAAAAAAAGTAGTTGGCGGATATTTCAGAAACAGAAGAAATAATAAGAAATATGAAAAATTATTAAAAGAAGCCGGAGGGAAGTGCAGATGAATCGTATAAAAAATATATGGAAATGTTTTGAAGAGAAACATTCTGCTATTGCAAAATGGCTTTATCAGATATTCTATTTTGTTATATTCAGTATGGGCGTGACAGTATTCCAGTATCTTGTATTTACATTTTTACCAGGGATTTTGGGAATTGGTCTGGCTGGTACAGAATTTATGTGGCCAAAGGTTTCCATGAATCTGTTTGGAGTAAAATTTACATGGAGTTTGCTGGGGTATAATGTATTGCGTGATGCAACGGGGAATATACTGATCGGTGGTGGACTTGGCTATTTTATCAGTTATGAATTGGGGTCATTTCTTGCACAGTGTATCAATTTTCCACTTCAGAGAAATATTACTTTTAAAAGCCATGGAAATCCTGTATATCAGGCAATCTGGTATTTTGTTGCATGGGTGGTAATTTCACTGATTTGTAATGGATTTAATAATCTGTGGATGCCAGTTGCATCTGCATATGTGGCACCGGCAGTCTATAACATGCTTGTGACAATTATTACAGGTGGAGTTTCCATGGTGATTTTTTTCTTTGTGTTTAAAATTATTTTCCCAGAGGGGAAGGCTGAATAGAAGAAAATAGCAAGATGTTAGAAACTGGTAGTCAATCGGATATGATTTGGAACATCATAAAATCAACAAGGATAAAGGTAAAAAATATGAATAAAAGACAAAAAATTCTGATTGTAGATGATTCAAAAACGGTGTTTATGAAAGAGGATCTACTTCCCGTTATGGGAGATAATCAAATGATCCAGGATCTGCCCTCGGCATTTATCCGGGTTTTGGAGTAACAGAACGCATGGAAAAAATAATGGAAAAGGATCTTCTGATCCGGGACGTAGAAACAAAAAATATCATGACTAAATCCAGTCTTCCGGTAGGGGGATATTCTGTCAATCCTTATGTAGGATGTACCCACGGCTGCAAATACTGCTATGCCTCTTTTATGAAACGGTTCACCGGGCATACCGAATCGTGGGGAACATTTCTGGATATAAAACACTGGCCGGCAATTAAAAACCCGAGAAAATATAAAGGCCAACGGGTAGTGATTGGTTCCGTGACAGATGGGTATCTGCCCCAGGAAAAGGAGATAAGAAATACCCGCAGGATTTTAGAACAGTTAAAAAATAGCGGTGCAGAAATCCTTATCTGTACGAAATCGGATCTTGTACTCCGGGATATTGACTTGCTAAAAGAAATGGGAAAAGTCACTGTCTCATGGTCGATCAACACATTAGATGAAAAATTTCAGGCAGACATGGATCAAGCTGTCAGCATCAGCCGCAGACTTGAGGCAATGAAGCAGGTATACGAAGCCGGAATACGCACGGTTTGTTTCATTTCCCCAGTATTTCCGGGCATCACAGATTTTGAAAAGATTTTTGAACGTGTGAAAGATCAGTGTGACCTGGTATGGTTAGAAAATCTAAATCTCCGCGGTGGTTTCAAACAGGAGATCCTGGATTATATTCAGAAATGTTATCCCCACCTTGTTACCCTGTATGATGAAATCTATCGCAAGGGAGATCGAAGTTATTTTCGGGCATTGGAAAACCAGGCAGCACAGATGTCCCAAAAATACGACTGTTCTTTTGTAGACAACGAACTGCCTTATGGCCGCGCAGAGCCAGGCCATCCTGTAATCGTGGACTATTTCTATCATGAAGAAGTACGGGGATCGGAAAATACAGGGCGGCGCAAAAAATGATTGAATAAGTTGAGATGTAAAAGAGGTGCCTCAAGAGACTGAAACAACTCATAGTTTTCCATGAATGTTACAGTCTCTTTATTATTATCAGTATACTCCACACTCTGGGTTGGTATCAATATCAAGATGAAGCAAAGGCTTTTCTCCCTCCACTGCCCGGTATATATCCAGCATAGTAATTTCATCTGCAGGTTTGGTAAGACAGGCGTTTGCCTGGCCTTGGGTATTGGAGATAAGGCTTGCATTTTTCAGCACGGCCATCAGCTGCCGGATATAGGCAGGATTTGTTTTTACACTTTTTGCAATCTGGGCACTGGTCAGATGCTCTTTTTCTTCTTGTAATTTATATTTTAACATGGTACAATTTTGATGTAATTTTAATAATAACAATAAAAGAAAGGAAAGTCAACCATGCAGCCAATGAAAAATATTGTTTTTGAAAATGCATATCAAAAAAATGCCCGGACCTTATTAGATAAACTTAATTCTGCTGAAGCCATTCTGGTAGGAGCAGCAGCCGGCATGTCCGCTTCCTGTGGCTATAATTTTTTCTATCAGAATGATGCGATATTTCAGAAATATCTGGGGGATTTCCATAAAAAATATGGATTTACCGGAGCCTTTAACGGATTTTACTATCATTATCCTTCCCCGGAAGCTCATTGGGCATTTCTTGTACGTATGGGCTATATGGAATATGAGTGTCCTACAGGACAGCCTTACTACGATCTCATGGAACTCCTTGAGGGTAAAAACTATCATATTATGACCACCAATCAGGACTTCCAGTTTACCCGTGTGGTGTCCGAAGAAAAATTAAGCGCCATCCAGGGTGATTTCCGCTATTATCAGTGCAGTCGCCGATGTCATGACCAGATTTATTACAACAAGGATATGGTCTATGCCATGAATGCAGCTATTGACGAGAATCTGTGTATCCCCGCCAAAATGATCCCCCGCTGTCCAAAATGCGGAGCCCAGATGGAGCCCTGGGTACGGGGATATACATTTCTGGAAGGTGCCAAGTATAAAGACGAATACCGGAAGATCAACGAATTTCTGGAAAAGAATAAAGAGAAGAAGATCCTTTTTCTGGAGTTGGGCGTAGGACGAATGACCCCTATGTTTATCCAGGAACCTTTCTGGAATCTCACATACTCCCTGCCTAAGGCGTTTTACATTACCATTAATCCAAAGGACGCCATTCTTCCCAGAGAAATAGAACAGAAGGGGCTGGCTATCAAAGAAGACATTGCCCTGGTGCTGCAGGAGGCAGTGAGGGTAAAGAAAGAGGAAAACAAGGAGCATGGAGAAGCATAGTCACAAGGACATCCCTGGAACAGCAATGGGCCTACTATACAAAATATATTTACAGTATGTGGCATCTGCCTACAGGTCAGCTATATCTGGCTCTTAAGGCTGTACTTGCCGGAAAAGATTAGAGAGATGACACCGGGGGTGATCAGACTGCCTTTCTGGGACATGACGGCCCGTAACAGCCAGGTGTTTTACGTCTGTCTGAACCAGGAAGCCTCTTCTGCTCCGGAACATTGAAAAAAGGGAGAAGTCTTTACCTGCAAGGCAATCTGGCAGATATATTAAAAGAACTTCGGATACAGTTGGAAAAGGAGAAATAACATTATGGAAGAAAACTTCAGAAATATTTATAAAGCTATCCAGGAAGCAGACGCTCTTCTCATCGGCGCCAGTAATGGATTATCTATTTCAGAAGGATACAATATTTTTGCAGATGATCACTGGTTTCAGAAAGATTTCGGAGATTTCCGCAGCAGATACGGGATCAGAAACATACTGCAGGGATTATTCTTTCAGTATCCTACAGAAGAATCTAAATGGGCATTTTTCAGCAGACTGATCAGCCGGAAATGTTATCTGGAACAGCCCGGTCCTGTAATGGAGGATCTGTATCGTCTGGTTGGTTCCAAAGATTATTTTATTGTGACCTCCAATGGCGAGGACCATTTCGTGCCTGCAGGATTTGACAGGGATAAAGTCTTTGAGATGGAAGGCCGTCTCACCCAGTCCCGGTGCCAGAATGGATGCGGAACAGATCCTTACGAAAACCAGAATGAAATTCTCAAAATGGCGAAAGCTGAAAAAAACGGACAGATCCCCTCAGAACTGGTCCCCTGCTGTTCCTGCTGTGGAGGGCCAGTTACGGTCAATATGGCAAACAGCAATGCATTCTTCCAGACCGAACAGTTCCAAAAGAAAATGCAAGACTATCAGAACTTTATTAAGAAATATCATGGTAAAAGACTAGCGATCCTGGAATTGGGCGTGGGATGGCGAAACCGTATGATCAAAGAGCCTTTCATGAGCCTTGCTGCTTCTGAACCTGAAGCAGTTTATATCACCTTCAATAAAGGAGAAGTCTATATTCCTTCAGCAATTGCCGGAAAGTCGATCGGGGTAGATGGAGATATTGGGGAAGCGCTGAAAGAAATATGTCTGGCAAGAGAGAACCTATAGGGTTGTTTATATATTTCTATTTAGACAATTAATTTTTCTGAATGGACAATGCAAAAAAGGCACTGAAAACCGTAGAAATATTGGATTTTCAGTGCCTTTTCTATTAGTTAAAGAGAAAAAATATAATAAATTTAAGTTTTGCTAAGTTTCGCTAAATTCTATTCGTTTGAGCATCGCCATTGCTTTGAAGGTTCACGTTTTCCACAATCATCACAAGTCTGCGGCCAGTTAATTTTCCATTCAAAATATTCATCTCTGGTAATTTTACCAGATTTCAGTTCTTCTTTTCTAAGAGTCCATTCTTTCAAAAAATCATTAAGAATCCCATAATTAAACCACATGCCAACAGGTGGATGAGCAGGCCAACTATCGGAATTGTGGTAGAGTCTAGAGGTATCGTCACTGGAATTTGATTTTTCGCCTGGATAAGTTTCTAGTTGAAAAAGATTGATCATGCCGGGATTAAATTCATCAATCCAGAACAAAATTTCCATCAGTTCAGAAGCATTCATCCAAATATATTTTTCCAAGACTTTGTCGTAAAAATGTGGTCAAATCAAGAAAATCGAGTGCGAAAGCAAGTGAAAAATCCCTGTGAAGTAGTGGCATACGCCATGCACAGCTCGGGAAAGAATTCCCTCGCTGTAGGGCTGTCGCCCTATACATTTCCATGAAAGAGCCATCTTTATCAAGCAAGCTTGAAAGATGGCTCTTTCACGTAAATTTGCTTGCCCCGGAGCGTTAAAAAATTCTT